>Ga0255447_1044_pt1 | contig 10857 bp, 13 predicted proteins | sample ANMaggSeSYBR02G7_FD_182668 | JGI IMG/M metagenome (GOLD analysis project Ga0255447, IMG submission 182668) | Sediment cell enrichment communities from methane seep in Santa Monica Basin, California, United Staets - ANME aggregate JGI... | ecosystem: Environmental > Aquatic > Marine > Cold seeps >... | reverse complement strand
GCCTGGGTATCCTATGACCCGTGCATCAAGATAGCAGGCGGGAAGACGGTATTTGCACCTCTTGACCCGGAAAATGATTTTAGTCCCACAGATGTAGCCAGTTATATCACTCCAAAGACCAGGCTTATTGTATTGAACAGCCCCAGCAATCCTACAGGGGGAATTTTTTCCAGGGATGCGATAAAAGAGATCGCAGACCTTGCTATCGACCACGATATCACTGTGATCTCGGACGAGATATATGAGAAGATCATCTACGATAAAGAGCATTTCAGTATAGGCAGCCTACCCGGCATGGAAGACCGCACCATCACTATCAATGGTTTTTCAAAGGCTTATGCCATGACCGGCTGGAGGCTGGGTTATCTTGCTACTTCTCATGAACTATACACGTCCATGTCCAAGCTGCAGAGTCACAGTGTCAGCAGTGCCACTACTTTTGTCCAGTGGGCGGGTGTGGAAGCCCTGAAAGGAGACCAGTCATTTATTCCCGGGATGGTTGAAGAGTTCAAGGCACGGCGGGACCTGCTGGTGGACGGGCTGAACAATATAGGTATTAAGTCTAATTATCCCAGCGGTGCGTTCTATTCCTTTGCTGACGTGAGCGAATACGGTAACGGTGATGATGTGTGCGAGCAGTTGCTCACAGAGGCCCATGTGGCTGCTACGCCGGGAAGTGCGTTCGGGCCCAACAGCATGGACTTTATCAGGATATCCTATGCTACCAGCCAGGAGCGGATACGGGACGCACTGGAGCGGATCGAGCAGGTGCTGACAGGATAATTGGTACGGTATAATTATAGTAAAAAACCAAACAATTCAAACTGGTCTTTGCGGTGGCTAAAATCGTACACCGCAAAGGACACTCACCTCCTACGGAGTTGAGTGCCTGCTACGTCTGTAGGGCGTGCAGGTCGCCAAGAGCGCAAAGTGTTCAGAATATATGTCTAAAATGCTATGTTCTTGATGCCTTCCACCATTTGAAAATAACCAACTTATTCCCCCACCTTGCTTCGCACAAACTCTAACACACACTTCACATTTTCCTCCACAGTATTCCCGATCTCAGTCACCGAATCCTCGATCACATTTTCCTCCTTACCAATATGCATATGCCGTGGATACGTAGAAACCCGGCAGTGGTGTGGCGCCGTGTCTATCCTGATAATTTCATCTTCAAGCTGCCAGTGAAATGAGTATTTAGAATCAACAGGATACCTGATATCCATAAATGAGCCATCGATAAAAAGTAGCCTTACCTCATCGCTAAAAATGATTGGAGCCTCGCTTATTATATCTGAAAAATGCTCCTCGGCACATCTGGCAATAACAATCAGCCTGTGCATCATATTCTCTTTACCAGATCATTAAGTAATTTTTTAAGGTCTTTTATATTTTGTTCAAAGGAAAGAGCCGAAAGGTAATCCTCATATGCCGGATGTTCCCCTATCTCGCCTTGCTCGATCATTATTTCAATGTCTTCAGGACTTTTTGTATTATATTTCTTTAATATATTCTGTAAAGATTCCTTTTGCTCTGACATTTTTGATAATGTAAGAAAAGTCTCTGTTTCAACACCCTGTAAATGCGGGCTTATTGTTGGTGCTGGGGATGCTTCAGATGCGATCATAATCTACCTCTTAACTAACAATTAGTAAGTTTGAGTATATAAATGATGCATATATTGGAGTGTATAAGAAAGTTTGTGACATTTTAATTTATTCTGGATAAATGAAAATAACACAATAAAAGAGTCCACAAGTATAAATCATATCATGGTTGTTTTCATTATTGTGCGAAGTAAAATCACCATTCGAAAACTCTCCGGTGGTCCGCTGTTATATGATTACCAGTACGGTATCATTGGAGTGCAACCCTTCCATCAGACAGGCAGTTAAGCAACACTATTTAAAAATTGTCAATTAATCGGGGACAACACCAATAATTCTATATTACTATAACCTTACCACAAGATACTTTATCGTTCCATATTTTAACATACTCTGACGGGTCTGCAGTAGGGAATGAATCTATCAGGCAAACATCACAATCATCGACCACACCAGCAAGCCGCCTGATATCACCGAAATAAACCTCTGCTATGGTGTTACCTCCCCTGCTTGCCCTTGCCACAAGTACCGGCTCATCCCCGATAAGTGGCATATCACCAGTAGGGATCAATCGTTCAACTTCCACATCCAGCAGCCCTCTATTAACTTCAAGGTTCAGTAGCACATTCTCAATAGCCGGGCGCCAGGCATCGTTCAATATCACTTTACTTGCACCCATCAGCACTGCCATCAGGCCCAGAGTGCCCGGACCGCACATGCCGTCCACTACCACCCTGCCAGCCAGCAGCCCCTCCAGGTCCAGCTTCCCAAGCACATTCATCTTGTGTCCGCTCTCCCGCGGGAACTCGATATGGATCCTGCTCTGGCTCTTATATATCACCAGTTCTCCCAGTGCGCTCATTGCCACATCGCACCTCATGTCGCAACCTGCAAGCAGTGTATATTCATGGGGCCGGGAATCAGGATCAAGTATACCCACGCTGTGGGCCTGGTCACCCACCCTTAGCACGACCCCCCTGACCTCAGGCACCCTGTCCACAATATCCTCTGCCGTATCCGGGCGCACATTATCTGCTATAAGTACCAGGTCTCTCTGACCTAGTCTGGGCGGATACATAATTGGAAAACCACAGGAGATCAGCGGGGTCCCGACCAGTGCCAGTCCTGCTCCCTCTTCCCTGTCCCCGTGTTCCAGCATAACAGCCAGCACATGCCCCATCACCACATCCAGGGCACGGCGCCTGCACGAGCTGCACAACAACGTATTCTCATCAACAGTATCCCCGTGCAGTAAAGCTGCCAGTGGGGCCTGCTTGTCCCACCCGGGTTCAGGCGGACATCCCGGACAGGCCATATACATCTGGTAAATAGAATCAAGCACATCTTCAGCCGGCCTTATGCAGTCAGGACCGCCGCAGGTGGGGCACATTATCATGGTATCAACCTTTGATTGCAGGTAATTAAACCTTATCCCCGAACTGCTGGAATCCCCTGGGCTCCACATCCGCAATGTGCCCGTTATGCTCAATAGTTATCCCGCTGGCGGTAACCTCACCTATTACTGTGAATTGAGCAACTTTTCCGGCCTTTTCCAGGCAATCAGTATTGAGGGTGAACAATAGCTCAAAATCGCCGCCTGTGTATACACTCCATTCAAAAACCTTGTCATCAACGACCTTGTCATCATTGACCATATCACCAATGACCTCAACGACCTTATCATCAACGACCATATCACCAACTGTAGCCATATCACGCACAGACCTGTGCACAGGTATATCACTTGCTTTAATAAGGAATCCCACACCGCTGGCAGCGGCAAGGTCGTGCAGGGATAGTGCCAGCCCGTCACTGATATCCATCATAGCGGTCAGGCAGCCCGAACCTGCCAATGCCATACCTTCTGCTATCCTGGGCACTGGCATATAGAATTTTTCCAGTACTTCCGGGTCAACATCCCTTCCCTGCTGCAATGCCTCAAGTGCGGCCCCGGCAGTGCCTAACTCACCGGTCACACAGACCAGATCACCTGGCCTGGCCCCCTTCCTTGTAGCCAGTTGTCCTGCATCCACCACTCCCAGCGCAGAACCCACTATGGTAAGTTCATCGTGGCAATCAACGTCCCCGCCAATAATTTGTGTACCATACCTGCAGGCACAATCACTCATCCCTCTCACCAGTTCCTTAACAAAATCCACTTCCAATCCCGAGGGCAGTCCAAGTGCTGTCATGATACCTACCGGCCTGGCCCCCATTGCCGCAATATCACTCAGGTTTACTGCAATGCTCATCCATCCTATCTGGTATGGTGTCATGCCTAAAGGAAAATCGGCCTTCCTGTGAAGCATATCAGTTGTAGCTACCAGGAGTCCTGAGTCACACATATCAATGACTGCACAATCATCATTTCCCGGCCCTACTACCGGACGACAGATCGATCCGGTTTTGGATTCAGCTTCAAGCAAACCAGTGATAAGCGAAATAATATCCCGTTCCCTGAATTTATTTATTATAGTCATAATAATATATTATTTTAGAGAATCCACTGAAATATTTATAATAGCTTAACAGTAGAAAGAGTATTGGGTGCAGGTATTTCTTCTTCAGATGGACTTGGGATATCAAGTCATTTTGATAGTAATATCAATGCGAACATGGCTCATGCAGTTTCATCTATATTGTATAACCATACCTGGGACCTTTCCGAACGTCTTGATCTCAATGGGTATGATCATAACTTAACATTCACTAAAGACGGTGTTATTGCCCTTTAAGGAGATTGATAAAAATACGTTGTTCCTTGTCCTGATGAAACCTGGCACTGATATGGACCTTGCAATAACCCGGATGGATGATGTTTCAAAAAAGATCAACTAATTGATCTGATCTTTTCTAACATCACTCCATCTGCTCTAACGCTTCAAGAATATCCTCGCCCTTGACCGTGGTTCTCTTGGCATGGATTGCCAGCCTGTTGGCCCTGGTTGCTATTTCAATGCCATATTCTTCCAGAAGTTTTGCCAGTTCTTCACTGGCAGTGGCACTGACCCTGTGTGCACCTGCTGCCCTGATCACGCGTTCAACTGCTGCTGTTGGTATGAGTTTATCATTCATATTGTAGTTCCTCCTTAAATATAATATTAAACCATAGGTAAAATATGATTTAAACTTATGGATACGCCTATTTAAAAATTATGTTTTGATTTTCCAGACAAACTAATCCGAACACCATAAATTCAGCTTCATATCACTGTACCGACTATAAAAGCTATTAAAGCCACGAACATAGCCATCTTTAGCAATTTTGAAGCTTTTTTTGCATTATCCCTCAGTAGAATCTCGTTAATTGAAACCAAAAAAAGTATATCTGCCACAAAGATCACAGCCATGTAAGATGCACCGAATGCATTGTTCACATTAAAGACCAGGGGCATCGGGCTTAGCACAATTCCTGTTATTCCCAGTACAGCAGCCAGGCGTGAAGCTTTCATCTTACCTATAACAATGGGAAGTGTCCTGGCTCCGGCTCTGCTGTCCCCTTCAATATCCTGTATATCCTTCACGATCTCCCTGGCCATAGTAGCCAGGACCGCCAGCAGGAACAGTATCATTATCGACTGGATGCCTGTACCGTCAAATATTTCCAGTGCACCCCCGAACAGGAAGGTGGAACCTGTGAGATATCCCACGACTATATTACCTGCCAGTGCCATGCGTTTCAGGGTACTGGCATACAGGAACAGCATTAAGGAATTGAATCCGGCCAGTAACAGGCATACAGGTCCCAGCCAGTATGACAGTACGACACCTATCCCGAAAAGGAGCAATGAAAAGTACAACGCTGTCTTCCTGTTCACCCTTCCTGATGGGATGGGGCGATTGGGGCGGTTTATCCTGTCGATCTCGTGGTCAAAATAATCATTTATTGCATTGCCTGCCCCGGTAACCAGGAACACAACAGAAAAAACAAGTACAGGCTCATATACAAGCTGCACCTGCATGGAATCAGGCAATGCCAGGAAGGCTATCAGTGTGCCTACCAGGGCCGCAATACCTGCCATGGCACAATTGGCCCACCTGATCAGTTCAACAAAGGTACGAAATGAATTGGACGGCATCAGTCGCCACGTCCGGCCTCGAGCATGCGGTCAAGCGCTTTTTTGGCCTTCACCCGCACATGCCCGGGCACAGTAACGATGTATTTGTTCTCTTCCAGTGCAGTAATGATACTTTCCAGGCCGATCATTTTCATATTCGGGCACACGGCATACTCTGATGCCGCATAGAAAATCTTATCCGGATTATCCTTCCTCAGCCTGTGCAGCATCCCCACTTCGGTACCTATGATAAATTCTTTGTACCTGGACTTTTTTACATGATCCACCATCCCACCTGTACTTAATACCGCGTCTGCAATGTCGATCACATCGGGTTTACATTCAGGATGCACTATGATCTCGGCATTTGGATGTTCGTCTTTCAATAGCAGCACATCTCCTGAAAGTATCTGTTGGTGTGTGGGGCAGTACCCGTCCCAGGGTATGATCGTCTTATCAGTGTAGCGCGCCGCATAAAGGGCAAGGTTCTTATCAGGTGTGAATATCACCACATCCTCATCCAGGCTGTTCACTATCTGGACAGCATTGGAGGATGTACAGCAGATATCTGATTCTGCCTTCACTGCTGCACTGGTATTTACATAGGTCACTACTGCAGCCCCTGGATATTCGTTTTTGATTTTTACCAGCTCTTCAGGTGTGATCATAGCAGCCATGGGACACTGGGATGATAATTCGGGCATCAGTACGGTCTTGTCCGGACTAAGGATGGCAGCACTTTCAGCCATAAAGTCTACACCGCAAAATACTATTATATCTGCATCATGTTTAGCAGCCTGCTGGCTCAATCCCAGGCTATCCCCAACGAAATCCGCAATATCCTGGATTTCCCCCCTCTGGTAATTGTGGGCCAGGATGACGGCATTACGTGATTCTTTTAGTTCAAGGATCTTTGTTATTAACTCATCTTTATTTTGTTGACTCATTGAAATTACCTGTGAATTCAATATTACCATTCAATCCCTTTTATTGAGATGTGATAAAATACTTTCCAATGGGGGTTATTGTTCGCATGTCGTAATATTGTGGATAGTATCACTCTGGAGTATCCTGGAAGTTAAGCCACTCTTTTTCCCAAGGTGCGACAGCAGTTAAGCATCTTTTACTTTAAAACGGAAAAAAATACCATGAACTTATACTCTGTAATAGAAAGTTTGACATATAGATATCATAGGCAGGTACCCTGAAGTTTTTTACATCAAGGATGTGGAAAGGGGCTATGAACTACTCAAGCAGTATAAGACCCTGGCTCGACAGGTCGAGAAATGAAGTGGATATGGTGGTCACATTAGGGAATGAGGTTGTTCCCATTGAGGTTAAATATTCTAATGAGATTGGTAAACGCGACCTGAAGGGGATGGTTAAGTTCTGCGAGGAATTTGATACAAAGGGGATTGTAGTGACAAAGGATATACTGAAGGAAGAGGGGAATATTATGTTCATTCCTGCATGGCTGTTCTTGTTTGTAGTATCGTAATTATCGAGAAAGTGAATAGTGTAATCGCATAAAATCCCTATATTCAATTCATTCCACTTTTAAGAGAGGGCATTTTCCAGCTATTACGTACCCATTGATTTTTACTAACCAAATTTAATCAATCATAATGCTTGTTTTTTTTATTGAATGCAATAAATCAAACATCAAAAAAATATCTATATATGGGTCATAGTCAATTAAACTATGAAATTTATGAATTTAGAATGGGCAATTACTTTTATTATAGATATTGGAACTAACTTAGTGAATTGGTTAGTTTCCAACATTTTAGATTTTTTAGTCGGTTTTGGAACTATTTTTCTTGCTTATATGGCTTATCGGCAAATTCACGATAACAATGCGAGATTTCATACAACAGACTTAAAAGAACTGATAAATCAGTGGTTGGCTCAATTGCCCGAAGTTCAAAAATCAGAGTCTATTGAACCTTCACATGACACTGTAGGATTTGAATCTTGGTCTAAGGGATCCCCCCTCTTTTCTATTGAAAGTCACATACTTTTTAAGGATATTTTTCATCACAAGCCAGAGATTGAAGAAAATTGGCATGATTTCAAATCTTCGATAATTTGTTATGATGAAAAACGAAAAACACTGTTCGAAAAAATCAATGAACATACTACTCAAAGATTTAAAGAGTTTGATTTTGGCGATCCAACTTTAGAGAGAGGTATTGAAAAAGGATTCCCGATTTCAATTTATTTGGAAGCAATTTGTAATCTAAAAGGAGAAAAAAGCGGGTACAATTATGAACATGCAGTTAAAGGAACAAACCCAAATGTAACAACTGCTAGCCATGTTGAAATAATTGATTTAAGGTATGCATTATTTGACCATGCTTATCTTTTAGCGGAAATGACAAGGGATAAAGAGGATGAAATAAAAAAAATTCACAGGCAACTGATTATTGATTGCAATAAACGATATCTTAAAGAAATCAAAGATATCATAAATATGGAGAATGAGATAAGAGATATACGTCATGACTTTATTTTAATGTTAATGAAGATGACATATTACACTGTTTTTCCCAGAATGGATTGTGAGTTTGTTAAACCAAAATAATTACTTGTCCGTTAGTTATTTTTTAAAACTGTATCAAGATGAAAAGTCTTCTTCCGGTCTATCGAGTTTAATTTATGTACTTGATAGTTTAATAATAATAATTATAATAAATGTTCTAAATTAATTATCAAAACCACTGGAGGAAGAACATGGAAATCCCGGTAGAAACCCCTATGCAGGCCATATTTGGTACGCATCCCCAGATAAAAGTGATCGAGACTTTAGCATTTCATTCAGATTTTGAATACAACCTGACAGAACTGGCCGAGTCTGCAAGCGTTTCGAAATCAACTGTCTTTGATATGAAAGATAAGTTGTTACATTACCAGATAATGAGCCCAACAAAAAAGGTGGGCAGGATCCAATTATATAAATTCGAATCCCAAAGCCCGACAGGCAAATTACTGAACGAACTGTCAATAAAGCTCGCTGATATAGATGTTGAGCAACTTGTAAAAGAATGGGAACACAGGGAACCGATTAAAGAACGCATCCAAGAATGACTATCCCTTTTCCCCCATCAGTGCCGCCAGCACCGCAGGCACAGCCCCGATAGCAGTGCAGGTCTCAAGCGGAATCCCCTGCCCCGTAATATCCAGGTGATACCGCGCCCTCGCAAACAACTCCCGCGGCAGCCCCTTATGCCCCAGCCCCACCAGCAGCAGGTACGACCCGCCCCTGATAATCTCATCTGCCAGCGCCGCCGGGGAGATAGCCTTCTTCTGGTCAGGGCCAGAGGTGGTCACCACTGGTACGCCGAACTGGGGCTGGAATCCTTTTTTGGGCAGGTCGAACACGAAGAAGCGGTTGTGTTCCAGCATCTCCCTTAAGTACCGCCCTGACCTGCCGATAGTGGTCTTACCTGCCACGAAATCGCAGAGCTCCCCCGCATCCATCTTGAACGGGTAATCGAACAATGCCAGCGCAAACCCATAACTGTAGGCAATGGGTGCCGCCCTGGCAATGGAGCGGTAATGTGCGTCCAGCACCTTGATCTTATCGTATGTGTTCACCAGTCCAAGTGTCAGCATCTCATCACCTCAATTCCAGTACCATAGGCACCTGCATACACACATCCAGTTTATCGCAGTCGGCACAGTCCTGCCACAGCACGGGTTTTTGTGAACCATCCAGTGCTTCAAACCCCATCTTCTCGAAAAAGTCCTTTGCCGTCGTTCTTACAAATATCCGGTCTGTCATACCTTTTGCCCTTTGCATTAGCGTTTCGAACAACCTGCGCCCGATTCCCTTATTCTTGCATGATGGGAGCACGGCTATTGACCTCAACTCTATTATATCCATACTGCTAACCAGACACGTACACCCCACAATCCTGCCCCCTGTTTCGGCTACAATAAACTGGTCAATGTTATCATCCACCAGTTCTGTCTCAAGTATGTACTGTGACAGGATGCTTTTAATGTCCGGTATATCGCCTGTGCCGGCACTCCTGATATTAAGATTCACATATCTGGAATATGATATTACTATTATTAAAAATAGAGCAAGAGAGCGGCGGTTGACCGCCCCCTGACATATACATTCACTCTTCCGGGCTGCCTTCTGGTTCGGCAGAAGATTCCTCTTCCTCTGCCTTAAAAATATGGATGTCAGATTTATCGGACATCGCCTTTTCCTTCAGTGACTCGCCAGCCATCACTGTTTCTTCGGTCTCCTTCACCAGGGCCTCCTCTATCTTCTCAACTTCCCGCCTCATTTCATCTGGATTGGGTATGGGTCCCAGTATGTCCTCGGCCTTACCCACGATCTTCTCCACATCCACAGTCTCGCCAACTTCAGGTACTTCAGTGGAGGCACCCAGATACTGCCCTACCTGGTTTAGCATCTTTGAGATCTCCATCGGGAATATTATCTTTGTGGCCTGGCCTTCAGCCATCTTCTTCATCATATCCATGCTGAGCACAGAGATGGCCTTCTTATCCAGGGGCACGGCACCCACACTGAGGATTCTCAGACCCTGGGACTCACCCTGGGCTACCAGTATCTTGGATACCCGCTCGCCTTCAGATTCTAGTATCTTGGACTGCCTGATACCTTCCGCATTCAGTATCAGGGCCTGTTTGGAACCTTCGGCCTCAAGGATGGCAGCCTTTTTCTGGCCGTCGGCTATCAGGATGGCAGCCCTTCGCTTCCTCTCTGCAGAGGTCTGCTCTTCCATGGCCTCCTTGACTGTGCCTACAGGGTCGACTTCCCTGATCTCCACGGCCTCTACCTTTACACCCCAGGCATCAGTGGCCTCGTCAAGAATATCCCTGAGCTTGGTATTTATGAAATCCCGGTTGTACAGGATCTCGTCCAGTTCCATATCACCTACGACTGACCGCAGTGTGGTCTGTGACAGGCTTATAGTGGCAACGTGATAATTGACCACTTCAAAATAAGCCTTTTCCGGATCAATAACCCTGACATAGACAATAGCATCCACATTGGTGGGACTGTTATCCTTGGTAATGACCTCCTGCCTGGGTACATCCAGGACCTGGGTCCTCAAATCCATACGTATCACTTCACTGATCAGCGGATACACCCAGTTAAAACCAGGGTTTAACCGTTTCCTGTAGCGTCCGAGCACTATCCATAGACC
>Ga0255447_1046_pt1 | contig 10970 bp, 7 predicted proteins | sample ANMaggSeSYBR02G7_FD_182668 | JGI IMG/M metagenome (GOLD analysis project Ga0255447, IMG submission 182668) | Sediment cell enrichment communities from methane seep in Santa Monica Basin, California, United Staets - ANME aggregate JGI... | ecosystem: Environmental > Aquatic > Marine > Cold seeps >... | reverse complement strand
GAGGAACATGGAGAAAATTGTGTGTCAAAGCTGAGGGGCATGTTCTCTTTTGCTCTGTGGGATGAAAGAGAAAGAGTTCTATTACTGGCGCGGGATAGAGTTGGAATAAAACCCCTTTATTACTCACAAGCAGGAAATTCCCTCATTTTTGCTTCCGAGATTAAAGCCATTTTGGCTGACCCGTCTATAGAAACTGAAGTCAATCTTTCTTGCATTGATACCTTTTTGACTTACTACTATACGCCCGGCAAAGAAACTCTTTTTAAGAATATTTATAAACTCGCCCCCGGTCATTATTTAATATGCAGAAATGGGAAGACGGAAATCAAGAAATATTGGGACCTAGATTTTTTACAGGTTCAGTCTGAGCTTAGTTTTGAAGGTGCGGTAGCACAATTAGTCTCTTTATTAAAAGAGACCGTAAAAATTCATATGATTAGCGACGTACCAGTTGGATTTTTGCTTAGTGGCGGCATTGATTCAACGGCATTGCTTAGTTACGCTATCGAGGAAACGAATAAAGAAATAAGCACCTTCACAGTAGGATTCGGGGGCGAGAAATTTGCTGATGAAAGACCCTATGCAAAAATGGCAGCAGATAGATTTGGAACAAGCCATCATGAAATAACTATATCTGCAAGTGATTTTTGGGACTTCCTTCCTAAATATATTTGGCATATGGAAGAGCCGGTTTGTGAACCACCCGCTATTGCACTGTATTATGTATCCAAATTGGCAAAAAACTATGTTAAAGTTTTAATTTCTGGCGAAGGGGCGGATGAGGCTTTTGCAGGATATCAAAATTATAGAAATCTTTTTTGGTTAGAGAGTTTGAAGAACTGTCTGGGGCCGTTTAATGGTGTTGTTTCTAAGTTAGTCGCACAGTTGGGTCGTTATGAAGCGTTTCGTAGACTTACAAAGTACGGCCCCCTTATGACTAAAGCTTTGAAGGATTATTACTATAGCCGCACCTCAAATCCATTTAATTTTTTTAATGATACTGTTAGTGAACTATATTCCAAAGAATTCATATCAGAGATAATCAAAAATAACTCTACAGATATAACAAAAAAATATTTCACAAATGTATCGGAAGTAAATCGCCTGAACCAAATGCTTTATGTTGATACAAAAACATGGTTACCAGATGATCTTTTAATCAAGGCAGACAAAATAACTATGGCCAACTCACTTGAACTTCGCGTACCTTTTCTCGATCACAAAGTATTGGAGTTTGCAGCATCTTTACCTCCCCATTATAAGTTAAAAGGTTGGGAAACCAAGTATATTTTAAAAAAAGCTTTCCACAACACCATACCCAAAGAAATTTTATATCGAAAAAAGACTGGTTTCCCGGTCCCTTATGAATCCTGGATCGTAAACGACTTTAAAGAAAATATATATGAAATATTAATGGATGAAAGAACTAAAAAGAGAGGCTACTTTCAGGAAAAGACTGTCGCACGATTGATTGATAAAAATCTACATAATACAAGATATTCAAAAGAGATATTTTCACTCGTAGTTTTTGAACTATGGCACAGAATGTTTATTGATGATCGAAAACTTTGAAAAATATCCATTTTATCCTTCCAACTGTCTCTTCATGTCATTTCGACCAGAGGGAGAAATCTGATATATCATAAGGTTGCAAAATCGTTAAAGCTCCTTCTTAGAAACTTTACAGCATTATAAATATGACCGTAGTAGAATAATCAAATAGATGGATTCGACACAATGAGAATTGTACTCATCTGCAATGAATATCCGCTGTGGGCACACGCCGGCATCGGAACGATGGTTCAGACCGTCGCGCAGGGTCTCCACCGGCGGGGTCACAAGGTAACTGTGGTTGGGCTAAGAGAAGCCAATGAGGAGTGCTTAGACCAAGGGATCCGAGTAGTCTCACTGCGGAGAAATAAGCTACGATACGTCGGCAATTTTATATCACGCCTCCACTTATACAAGTGGTTGTCTACTCGTGTCAAAGCCGGGCAGGTCGACGTGATTGAAGTGCCCGATTGTCATGGGCTCTTACCTTTCCGGCTCAATAGATGTGTTGTCGTGGTCCGCTTGCATACTTCCGATACTGTCGTCAATCGAGTTGCTGGAGATACGCTCGGACGAGGTATATCCTTTTTTGAGCGACGCACTCTCGCCACGAATCTAAACTGGGTCGCCGTCTCCGATTACGTTTTGAACCTTACGCGTGAGACGTTCGGCCTTTCTCCGAAGCGATGGGCGATAATCCATAACGCAGTCTTGGCGCCCCCCCTTCAGCTCCCTGAGATGCCGTATTTGCCTGCCAATTACTTGCTCCATGCTGGCCATGTCCGACGGAGGAAAGGAGCGGACGTGCTTGCAAAAGCAGCTCGTGAGCTTATGATACAGCGCCCTGATCTCCATCTGGTATACGCAGGAGGAGTATTTAATGAAAATGGCCGATCGATCTCTGAACATATCCGCAATATTTTGGGAACAAAACTGGCTGAACGCGTACACTTTCTTGGTCACGTGGAGCGGGAGAAGGTTCTGGCGTGCATGAAAGGCGCTAAAGTCTTTGTTTGCCCAAGCATTATTGAGTCTTTTGGACTAGTTGTATTAGAGGCTATGAGCTGCGGCGTGCCTGTTGTTTTTACAAAGAATCCACCAGGGCCGGAAATAATTGAGGATGGCGTGACTGGGCTACTTGCCGATCCTTCAAGCCCGAAAGATATCGCTGAGAAGACAAGTCGTATTTTGGACGACCCCGCACTTGCAGAACGACTCGCTGCGAATGCTCGCAGGATCCTGGCTGAGCGCTTTTCACCAGAAAAATGTGCAGAGGCCACCGAGCAATTTTACGAGAGATGCATGAAGCGTCGAAGGTTCCCGCAGAAGAACTAGCAACAAGCCCATAGTCACTCAAGCACGGGCACATCGTTGTACATCGGCTGTAACCATAACTGGAAGAAAGCGAATGAAGGAAACATTTTAAGGTGGGAACAACGAGAGGTTTGAATTTTACGCAGAAACCGTAATTCTGTAATTCATGCGTAGGCGAGTATCCAGTATTTTCAAGGCATTTAGGATTCCCGTTTTCACGGGAAACAATCATGCCCCGTGGTAGCACCACGTAAACATGAAATTATATCGTTATTGATTTTATTACACATTTTGCTTTATTTTCGTAGTAATGAAATGAACGGGAAAAATTCAGGTCTCAAATTTAAAAGAGTAACGATGAGTACAATGAATACAGATAAACCTATTCGAGTATTATACAGTTTCCCCCACAAAATCGGCGCGGACAGGATCTGCTATACAGCCTGGCAGCAGGTTAATGGCCTTGCGTCTGCAGGAGCCAATATTTTGCTTTTTCCTGGCGTCCTTCATAAGCCTCTGCCCGCAAATGTCAAGGTTCGCTCGACCCTCGCCCGGGGAAAGTTACGCATCCCCTACAAGCTTCTTGGTTCTATGCGCGCTTTTGCACTGCACGACTGGATTGTATCGCGGAGACTCAAGAAATTAACGGGGAAGATCGATATTATCCACACATGGCCGCTAGGGGCATTGAATACTCTTAAGACAGCCTCAAGACTGGGAATTCCCACAGTATTGGAAAGGCCAAATGCTCATACGCGGTTTGCCTATGAGGTGGTGCGAGAAGAATGTGATCGCTTGGGAGTTCCTTTGCCACCTGGGCATGAACATGCTTACAAAGCAGATGTCCTTCAAAAGGAGGAAGAGGAGTATCGACTGACTGATTATCTCTTGTGCCCGTCTGACTTCGTCGTCCAGACATTTCTCGACAAGGGGTTTCCACAAGAAAAGTTGGTGCGCCATATTTACGGATTCGACGAGAAAGTGTTCTATCCCGATAGCAAACCACGAGAACGGGAGCGCGGGTTGACGATGCTGTCTGTCGGTGTTTGTGCTGTGAGAAAGGGCCAGCACTACGCGCTGGAGGCGTGGCTGAAATCGCCTGCCTCGCGCGATGGCACTTTTTTGATCGCTGGAGATGTCCTGCCGGCGTATGCTGAGAAACTTGCCCCCATGCTAGCTCATCCAAGCGTTAAAATTTTGGGCCATCGCAATGATGTTCCGGAACTGATGCGGAAAAGCGACATCCTGGTCCTATCTACAATCGAGGAGGGATTTGGCTTGGTTTGTACCGAAGCCATGGGCAGTGGGTGTGTTCCGCTCGTTTCTGAAGCCTGCACTGACATTTGCAGGCATATGGAAAACGCCCTTGTACATCCCATCGGAGAAGTTAATACACTCGCCCAACATATCACGATGCTCCATGAAGACCGGGCACTTTTGGAGAAGTTGTCTACCGCAGGTCTGAGCATTGTTCCCGACATCACATGGACTGCGGCCGGGAAAAAATTACTTAATGTATATCGCGAAATTATAGCAAGTAAATCATAGCAAAACGGAAACATGAATCTTATCGGGTTTATTTTTACTTTGATTACGGGTATTTTGACCATTACTTTGCCTCGCCGTTTTGCCATTTTACCAATCATCTTAACATCACTCTACATGACACAGGGGCAGGAGATTGTAATATCGGGGCTTAATTTTACTATTCTACGAATAGTGATACTTTTCGGCTGGTTAAGGCTCTTTATTCGCCAAGAACTTACCCCAATTAAATTCAACATCATTGACAAACTCATCATTACATATGTTTGCGTGGGCCTTATAAATTACTTCCTCCTCAGGCAGACTTTTTCTGCTGTAATAAATCAATTAGGTTTTGCATATAATGTGATCGGCATTTATTTTTTTTTCAGATACTTACTGCGAGATTACCAAGATATTGAGCGTACAATTAAGATATTAGGTCTTGCTATACTTCCCCTTACTATAATTATCATTTATGAGATGTTAACGGGTAGAAACATTTTTTATATTTTTGGTGGTGTTCATGAAATAGCGGTAATGAGAGATTATTCTTTCCGATGTCAGGGGCCATTCCGTCATTCAATACTATTAGGTACCTTCGGTGCAACTTCAATGTCTCTCCTTGTAGGTTTGTATGCAAACGTTAAAATGCGCAAGTTGTGGCTCAAGTTAAGTATTGGGGCAGCTACACTTATGACTATCGCCTCAACTTCAAGCGGCCCTGCTATGGCCTACGGCTTTGGGTTAATCGGCTTCTTGACCTGGTATTTTAGAAGGCATATGCGAGTTATCAGATGGGGAATTTTATGTGCATTGATCTCACTTCATTTGGTAATGAAAGCACCTGTTTGGTTTTTAATAGCACGAATTGGTGACTTAATTGGGGGGAGTGGATGGCATAGATCATCCCTGATAGATAAGGCAATAAAGCATTTTGATGAATGGTGGCTGATTGGAACAAAATATACGGCAGATTGGTTCCCTTATGCACTTTCAAGCAATCCGGACATGACAGACATTACTAACGCATTTATTGGTGATGGTGTCACGGGGGGAGTGCTGAAGATGCTTTTATCTATATTTATCATTGTGGCTTGTTTTAAAACGATCGGACAGAGCATGAGTGTTGTGGAAAACACAGCTCATTTTTTGCCATTTCAGGTATGGAGCATTGGAGTTTGCCTCTTTGTGCATGTGGTGTCCTTTTTTTCCGTATCTTATTTTGATCAAATGATAGTTTTTTGGTACATGCTTTTGGCTTTCATTGCAGCCATCCAATCACAAATAGAACCGCTTGTTGATGAGGCTTATCAGTGTGATATACTTTTTCCGCCTTCTTCTCCAAAAAGAAAGGGATGAATGAGATATAAGTATAAGCCAATCTGAGTTTTGCAAAAATCATTCAAAGGTTTCGACATATCGACTTAGAATCGTTTTATGAATCCAATGATGATCGCTCTCATGAATCTTTAAATAACATGATTCCCTATGAACACCTTGAACAAGCAAAGCTATAAACCTCTCTTCTTCTTATGATGGTATTAATAATGGGAGGTTGACAGTCTCAATAAAATGAATAGAATAGCGCACGAATTATCTGCTTTAATCAAAGCAGGACCTAATAGGTTCTTCGATACGGAAGATCTAAAGGTTGCTCTGAAAGAGCGGTCAGTTCGCGGTGGTACAGTCACAATGACTTCCCAGGCAATTAAATTTCTCTTGTACACAGGTTCGACGGTTGTATTGGCTCGCTTATTGACGCCGCAGGATTACGGTCTGATTGCCATGGTCACGGCGATCACCGGGTTTGTTGCCTTGTTCAAGGATATGGGGCTGTCCATGGCCACCATTCAGAAGGCCGAAATCAATCATTCCCAGGTCAGTGCCCTTTTTTGGATTAATGTGGCAGTCAGTTTTGCACTTGCGTTGATTTTAGCCGCAGGTGCCCCGATCATTTCCTGGTTTTACGTTGAGCCCCGGTTGACTTGGATTGCGATTGCTTTATCTACAACCATTATACTTTCAGGTTTGGCAGTACAGCACATGGCTCTTCTAAGTAGGCAAATGTGTTTTATAGCAATTGCTGCAATTGATATAGGTTCTATGGGTGTTGGTATCATCTCGGGGGTTGTCCTGGCATGGTACGGTGCCGGATATTGGGCCTTGGTTGGTTTGCCTGTTGCTACGGCACTAAGTTATGCGGCACTGGCTTGGGTTTTTTGCAGGTGGCGTCCTGGTTTGCCTGTTCGCGGAGCAGGGATTTTGTCTATGGTTAAATTCGGCGCACAAATAACGGGTTTCGATATAGTTAATTACTTTGCCAGGAATCTTGACAATATTCTTTTGGGGCGATTTTGCGGTGCAAGTGTCCTTGGTTTCTATAATAGAGCCTACAGCATAATGATGTTACCTATAAACCAAGTTCGGGGGCCGTTGAACACTGTCGCCATCCCGGCTCTGAGCCGCCTACAGGAGGATCCGGTACGTTTTAAAAAATACTATATGAAATTAATCTCTGCAGTTGCCTTTATCACTATGCCACTCATGGTATTCCTTGCTGTTTGTTCAGAAAATGTTATAAATTTAATATTGGGCAAGCAATGGCTGGAAGCAGTCCCTATCTTTCGGATTCTTGCGATCGCGGGTTTCATTCAGCCAGTGGCGAGTACAAGGGGTGTTGTCCTACTTTCATTAAAGCAGTCTGGAAGATACCTAAAGAGTGGTACCTTTAGCTCAGCCATATTGGTAAGTGCATTTATTCTTGGACTCCCCTGGGGAGCAATTGGTATCGCTACTGCTTATGCAATTTCAAATTATATAATTCTCTTGCCTATATTATGGTATTGTTTCAAATTTACACCAATTGAACTTCGGGATTTTTTTAAAAGCATATCACGTCCGGTGATAGCTAGTTTCATCACAGTTCCAATGCTTGTTGTTATACATTCTTTAATACCTAATCAAACTGACATTATTATCATCTTTTGTTGTTTTATAATCACTTTTATAGGATATCTTCTTGGATGGATCTTATTTCCTGGAGGCTTTGATATACTACGCGGATACTTTAGAGACCTGAAGCTTCTCACTGCGAGCGGAAAATAAATTTTAGCTTTCCTTCTATAATCAGTAATGTCCGGTTAGAAAATTGCATAATTAATGAGCCAAAAAGTACAAAAAAACAAGGGGTTGAAGTGATTTTTTTCTTGACATATTCGTAAATAAGTGCTGGCGGGCCTTGTAAAATCCATTTATATCATGAGGTTACAAGGATGCCGTACAGCTTCAACCCCACAGACAAGAAGCGAAATACTACTTCATTTCCTAAATTATGCCAACCCATTTATCGTATCCTCGCTCGTATACCTCCACTTGAGGCGCGAGGAAACAAACCGTTAGAGATGGACTTTGAACAACAACTAAAGGCGTTAATTTTCTTTCATCTTGAGGAACATTCCTCAGGAAGTCATCTGCTTCAGGTTCTTGAAGAAGATACCCTGGCGCGCGAGGTAGTTGGTACACCAGATGGTATCAAAAAGAGCACCTTTTTCGAGGCGATCAATTCCCGAGGGCTTGAACAAATGTCATATGTCTTTACTGAACTCTACGATCAAGCAGTACAGGTTTTGCCGAAACAACATACTGAGCTTGGCGATCTTGTAGCCTTTGACGGTTCCTTAATCGATGCAGTGCTTTCCATGCACTGGGCCGACTATAGAAAGAACGCCAAGAAAGCCAAAGTTCATCTTACCTTTGATCTCAACCGGTCAATTCCGTCAAAGGTCTGCCTTACCAATGGTAAAACAGGTGAGCGCCCGTTTGCCGACAAGATGCTCTGTGCGGGGCAGACCGGTGTGATGGACCGGGGCCTTCAGTGCCACAAAAACTTTGATCAGTGGCAACGTGAAAACAAGTACTTTGTGTGCCGCATCCAGGACAAATCGTACAAAACCATTGTCCAAGCGTATGAGGTTTCACCCGACAGCATCATCTTTTTCGATGCTCTTGTTTTGCTCGGCGTGAAGGGCAAAAACTTGTCCGAAGAACCGGTCCGCCTTGTTGGGTACAAGATCGCCAAGAAAACGTATTGGATTGCGACAAACCGCTTTGACTTGACAGCAGAACAAGTTGCGGCGATCTACAAACTGCGCTGGGAGATCGAAAAATTCTTTGCCTGGTGGAAACGCCACTTAAAAGTATATCATCTGATCGCCAGAAGCGAATACGGGCTGATGGTACAAATCTTGGCCGGTTTGATTACGTATTTGCTTCTTGTCATCTATTGTCATGAACACTATCAGGAGAAGGTCAGCATCAAAAGAGTGAGACAACTACGCATTAAAATTCAAAACGAAGCTCGTGCTTTTGACGGTACCTTCTCGGTACAAAATGATGTCAAAGAACATGTAAGTAATCAATTAGGTGCAAAAACCTAACCGGACGTTACTGTTCTATAATAAAAATTTACATGTTAATGTTAATTGAAAAGTGATAATATAAAAATATGTCTATGATAAATCATCCAAAATTTCCAAAACCTCCAATTATTATTGCGGGCTGTGGTAGATCAGGAACCTCTCTACTAACCTCAGTTCTGTCAGCTCACCCACGCATTTTTGCTATCCCGCTTGAGACATCAGCATTTTGCCCTACAGCCTATAGTAGATTAGATTTAAAAGCTTCTTTTGAGTTAGAAAAAGTAGAACAATATTTGGATGATGTTGATATCCCGTCGGAAGTGCACAGATGGTGTGAAAAAACTCCTAAAAATATTCTTTTTTTGGGTCGTATTCTTGATTATTTCGGAAAAGAAGTCCGTATTATAAATATTGTTCGTGATGTGAGAGACGTAATATTATCACAACACCCTCATAATCCGAAGATCCCTTGGGTGTCATTGGAGAGGTGGATAACCGAAGTTAAGGCTGGAATAACTTTCGATTTTCATCCGCAAGTGATAGTTGTCAAGTACGAAGACATAGTAACTCGCTTCCAACAGACCATTATGACGATATGTTGCTTTTTGGATGAGGATTTGGACCCGCGTCTACTTAATTGGCATAAATACTCCACAGTCAGGAAGCATAGTGCTTGGGATGGAGAAATAAAAGGGCTATATGCTGATTCAGCTGGGAAATGGCGCCAGCCTCAGTATAAAAACAAAGTAGCGTCGGTAATGTCAGATTCTGAGGCTGTTAGCTTGCTTAAACATTATGGTTACCTTCACTGGGAAGCCCGTCCGAAAGGCAATTGGGTGTGGAAAAGCCTATTGAAAAAGATAAAAGGAATGATACTATGGAAAAAATTATAAGATGTACAAGTTGCGTTCTACCAAATACTTTGCCTAGCGTTATCCTTGATAAAGATGGAGTATGCAATTATTGTAAAGATTATAATAAGTTGTTCGGTAACATAGAAACAGTCATGAATGAGAGAAAAGAGAAACTCAATAATATGGTTAAGCAGGTAAAAAAATGGCGTAGGCCATACGACTGTCTCATTACTCTGAGTGGCGGTAAAGACAGCACATATGCACTTTACGTGTGTGCCAAGCTCTATAATATGAAGTGCTTATGTGTCACTTTTGACAATGGATTCATGAATGAATTAGCAAAGACAAACATTAGAAATGCAGTAGAAGTTGCAGGCGCAGATCATCTGTTCTATACAATAAATCGTGGTCTACTTTTAAAGCTTTATAGACTTTTTTTACTTAAAGCTGGAGATTTTTGCTCGGTGTGTTCGCGGGGGATCAACCTTTGCTCAAAGATTGTCTCTAAAGAATATGGTATACCACTAATTGTAGTAGGTGATGGAGAAAGAACTAATTACCTTAGTTTCATTCCAGAAGTATTTCAGGGAGGACAATACACTTTCTTCAAGAATGTTCTTAACGGTATTGACCTCGAGGTAGAGGCTTACTCGATGCTTGCTGAAACTAATAAATGGGATAAGCATAAATTGATTCGATTAACAAATAGATTACTACAGAAGTACTTGCATAATGATTCATTGCAAATCTATACCACTCCAGCTGTTAGAATTTTCGATTACTTTGCGCCTTCGAGGGAGGAATTTTTAGAAATTTTGAGGACCAAAATGGATTGGAAACAACCAAAAGATGAACTGGAACACATGGACTGTAAATTACATAATATAGCTTGTTATATTCGTGAGTTAAAATTTCCCGAGCTTACTCATTCAACATTCTATCATAGTCATTTGATTCGAATGGGAATGATGAATAGAGAAGAAGCATTACAGCTTGAGATCGAGAACCTTTGCAATAAAGGGATACCTAGTGAACTAGATTTTTTCCTAAAAGAAATCGGATTAAAGATGAAGGATTTCCATACTTCTGTGAAAGATTGGGAAAAAATTAATAAATTCCGAGACCATAATAACAGAAATCGTATTATTTCAATGTTTGAGCGTATTAAAAGAGTGTAATTGTCGCCCGACAGTATACCTTTCGTAAATTCCTACACGTGACATGACACACTAAATCGATCCAGATTTTGTGATAGTATTGTCTCATAAACTGGGCTGAAAAAAGACAGTCAGTTTGGGCAGAAAGC
>Ga0255447_1045_pt1 | contig 10990 bp, 9 predicted proteins | sample ANMaggSeSYBR02G7_FD_182668 | JGI IMG/M metagenome (GOLD analysis project Ga0255447, IMG submission 182668) | Sediment cell enrichment communities from methane seep in Santa Monica Basin, California, United Staets - ANME aggregate JGI... | ecosystem: Environmental > Aquatic > Marine > Cold seeps >... | reverse complement strand
TATTGGTAATCGTGGAATTATTGAAGGTACTGCAAGAAAGTTAGATATAAAAGGCCATGTTTTTTATGATGTTGATGGTAGTGTTAAGATCGCATGTGAAGGTCTTCAGAAGTCGATAGATACCTTCATAAATACCCTTAACGAATTTGCCAGATCAGATATTGATAGTATTGAGAAAAAAGAAGTCCACGAAGAACTTTATTTACCGTCTGTATTCAGCAGGGTAGCAACCGATGATTATTACGAATTTAGTAAAAAATTCGATATTGGTATAGATTTCCTTGATGGAATAAAAATAGATACTGGGGGAATGAAAGAATCTCTTACTAATATAAATACAACGCTTGAAGCATTTGTAATAAAGCAAGACGGACACAATCAGCACCTTGAGAAAATCCTTGAAAAACTCGCAGAGAAATAGTACAGATCATATTACCATCTTGTAAATATCAAATACAGGCACCTATATAATGTTCATATCTTTTCGCTGTTTATCTATCCGGTGATTGTCTAAAATTTACGATTGGACCACAAGGATTTTCAGAAAGTTTAAAGTGCCCACACACAAATATAATAAAAATCTACATACCCGTAGAAAATTTCACCGCATTCACGATCGAATCAGACCTCAGGTCCTCAAGTTTCAGATGCCTGGCTCCCAACGCATCCGAGATCTGCCGTGCAAACCCGAACCTGATTGCTCCGGCCTCTGTATCTATCACAGTAGAATGTATCCCTTCTGCTTTGATATGGGATGCGATCTCTAATGTCTCTTCCAGGGCTGATTCCCCATGCAGACATACATTTGCCCTGCCGTCCGAGATCAGGATGAAAAACGGGTATGCATCAGGGTCACGCCGGAGTTCCGATTGTATAACCTCATATCCTTTCATGAGCCCGTGGGGAAGCGGGGTCTTGCCGCCTGTTGGCATGTTCTGCAGGTACTTCCTGGCAAGTTCAACACTGGATGTGGGCGGAAGTATGAGTTCGGCACTATCACCCTTGAACGCTATAAGTCCTACCCGGTCCCGTTTCTGGTAAGCATCGATGAGCAGGGACAGGATCGCACCCTTGGCAGCCGACATGCGCTGCTGTGCACCCATTGAACCGCTGGCGTCCACAACAAACAGGATCGTATTACCGATCTTCTTTTCGCGTACCTTTTCCCTGATATCAGGACGGCGGATGGCAATGGCCATCCCGTCCTTTTCCCTGTTAAGCTGGTGGGGAGCTGCTGCCCTGAAAGTAGCATCAAAGGCAATATCTGAGGTCTTCTCATGCGGGATCGTGCTTTTTACATACCTGCCTGACCTGGAATCTGTCCGTGTCTTGGTGCGCCGCCCAGAGCCGTTCCGGTTCATTCTGTCATGCTCAGGAGACAGGTGTTTTACCTGATATGTTTCTCCCGTTTCAAAAGTAGTCTCTGGCGAGGCATCTGGCACTTCCTTTTTATCCTCATCATCCTCACTGTTCTGTTCGTTTTGCTCCTTTTGCCCGGGTTGTTCCTTGTGTCCACTTTGCTCACTGTGTTCCGGTTGCTTTTCTTGTTCTTGTTCCTTTTCTTGCTGTTTTTCTTTCTGTTTATTAAGGGACTCTTCCAGTTTATCCTGGTAATCGGTCTGCTCTTCAAAGGGTTTCCTGCGCATCCTGTGGGAAAGGACCAGTTCGGCAGCCTCCTTAACATCCTCCTCAGTAACCGCGGTCCGGTCATGATAAGCTGCTATGGTAGTAGCGGTCTTCATCATGGTTATATCAGCACGGTGCCCGTCAACGTGCATATCGATACATATCTGTGCGATCAACTCAAGCATATCATCCGATATTTGAACCTGCGGGTGCAGATCCTTTGCGTTCACTATCCTGTCGCACAGTTCGATCTCAGATTCCTGCCAGTCACTGGCAAATCGCTCGGGATCGCTTTCATATCCCTGTCTTCGTTTAATTACATCAACCCGCGCAGGCGCCTCATGTATCCCCTCAATATCAACACACAGGCCGAAACGGTCAAGGAGCTGGGGGCGCAGTTCCCCTTCCTCGGGATTCATAGTGCCTACAAGAATAAAGGAGGCAGGGTGGGAATATGACACACCCTCACGCTCCACAGTGTTCACCCCCATTGCAGCAGAATCCAGGAGCACATCAACGATATGGTCATCCAGCAAGTTCACCTCGTCCACATACAGGATGCCGCGGTGAGCAGCTGCCAGCACCCCCGGCTCGAACCGCTTTTCACCTTTCTTGATGGCATGCTCGATATCAAGAGTACCGACAGCCCGATCCTCGGTAGTGCTCACAGGCAGGTCAACAACCCGCATCTTCTGCACTGCGGTAATAAGCTCGTCATATGACAGCTTCTTAAGGCAGTCTTCACACATCTCGTTCTTGTTATTGGGATTACAGCCGAATACGCACCCCTCCACCACCTCTATCTCAGGCAGAAGACCTGCAAGCGCCCGTACAGCAGTGGACTTGGCAGTGCCTTTCTCTCCCCTGATCAGGACACCGCCTATCTTTGGATTGATGGCGTTCAATATCAGGGTCTTTTTCATCTTTTCCTGCCCTACAATGGCAGTAAAAGGGTACGGGATATTAGTGTGGTTTTTCAAGGGTTTTTCTCCATTTCATTCGTGAGTGATATAGTGGTACATAGAATCAAGCCATATAATCAAGTAAAAATGTAATACTTATTAAGTCTTATTGTTTAAAAAACAAATTATAAAATAATACGAATATAAATAAACTTATTAACAGTCATGTATTGTAAATCACTGGAATGTTATTTGAAAAGACTTCCTTGATTGATGTGTTTATTCTCTTATTTCAAGAGAATTTTAAGAGTGATTGCAATACAGGAAATGATGCACTTACCCGCACAGACGGGAGATTATCTCTTGATACGGGCAGTCCTGAATATAAAGGCAGTGGGAAAGGGAATGGGACTATTGCAGTGCAATCTGTAAAGATATTATGTCAGTGGTGGTGAGATGAAGATCACAGCTATCATGTGGAACTCGTATGTGCGTATGCTCCTACAGGCATCCGAAAAACTCGGGTTTGAGCTTACTGCATATTCCACAAGCACACTTGAGGATGACCCGGATAAGCTGGATGATGTCCTCAGATCGTGTGAACGCTCAGATGTGATCCTCCTGTATCACACAGCCAATTTCTTCTGGGATGAACTCGAACAGAGGCTGGAGAACATAAAAGGAAAGGTTCCCATTATCTGTCTCGGACATGACCCCTCCCACTGGGTGTTCTCAACAGTTGACCCCGGGATCGTGGCTAACTGCTATAACTATATCACCTATAATGGAGAGGAGAATCTTGTAAATCTCCTGCGCTACATAGGAAAAGAGGTCGTGGGACTTGATCTTGCGGCTGAGCCTCCGGCACAGGTGCCGTGGGAAGGGCTGTACCATCCTGACGCACCCGGGCAGTTCGCAGACATCGCAGAGTATCTCGACTGGCAAAGATCTGCTAAACCTGCTAAGTCTGCAAAGGAAGGGACCGTGGGTATCCTGTTCTCAAGGATATCCTGGGTGAACAGGACCCTTGAGATAGAAGATGCACTCATACGGGAGTTTGAAAGCAGAAACCTCTGTGTGATACCGGTCTTTTCATATTCTGTCAGGGATGATGAACTGGGAACTAAAGGAATGGATGAGGTCATCAGGGAGTATTTCATAGTAGATGGTGAACCTGTTGTCGATGCTGTTGTGAAGCTCTCACCGTTCTTTCTTGTGAGTGATAAGACAGCTATACAGGATGCCTCAAAAGCCAGGCATGGTATAGATCTGTTGATGGATCTTGATGTTCCAATCTTCCAGCCCATTATTTCCTATTACACCACACGCGAGCAGTGGGAAGAGACGAACGGTCTTAGCAATGATATTGGCTGGGGCGTGGCACTGCCCGAGTTCGAGGGTGTGATCGAGCCCATCATCATCGCTGCCGGAGAGGCGCAGGATCATTTTATCGATCGCCGTCCCATTGCTGAGCGCTGCATTAAACTGGCATCGCGTGTGGAAAAATGGATACGCTTAAGAAATAAACCTATTGCAGAGCGCAAGGTGGCGTTCGTACTGCTCAACAATCCGTGTGCGGGTGTTGAGGCTACGGTTGGAGGCGGAGCCCATCTTGATTCTCTTGAAAGCGTGGCCCGTGTATTAAACCGGATGCGTGATGCAGGTTACCAGATCGACCCGCCTGCCAACGGCAAGGAGCTTATTGATACGATCATGGAGCACAAAGCGATCTCGGAGTTCAGGTGGACCACTGTGGATGAGATCGTGAAGAACGGTGGTGCTCTGGATCTTGTGAGCGAAGAGGAATATGAGAAGTTCTTCAATACACTGAGTCCGAAGGTCCAGGACCAGATGATCAATGCATGGGGCAATCCACCTGGTGAGGCAAAGGACGGCGTGCCCGCAGCCATGCTGTATGAGGGCAAGATCGTGATAACGGGTGTGGACTACGGGAACGCTGTGGTCTGCGTGCAGCCCAAACGCGGATGTGCAGGCACCAGATGCGACGGACAGGTGTGCAGGATACTGCACGATCCCGAGGTGCCTCCGACACACCAGTACCTTGCCACCTACCGGTATCTTGAGAACACGTATGGTGCAGACGTGCTGGTGCATGTCGGAACGCATGGCAACCTTGAGTTCCTGCCAGGCAAGGGCGTGGGATTATCAGGTGACTGCTATCCTGATATTGCGATCGGCAGCATCCCGCATCTTTATATTTATAATGCTGATAACCCGCCCGAGGGTGCTATTGCCAAGCGCAGGGGGCTTGCGACAATTGTTGACCACATGCAGACCGTCCTGACCGGAGGCGGGCTGTATGACGAACTTGATGAGCTTGACCGGCTGCTGGGTGAGTATGAACAGACAAAACATGACCCTGGGCGTGCACATGCCCTTGAGCACCTGATCATGGATGAGATCGAGCGCACGAACCTGTCTGCCGAGATAAAGCTTGGCGGGAGGAATAGTGAGGGGGATGATGACAAGAATAGCGACTGGAATGGTGATGGTGATGACATGCAGTTCAGTGAGATCGTCACCAGGGCGCATGAGGCGCTCAGCAAGATACGTAATACGCAGATCCAGAGCGGGATGCACATATTCGGACAGCTACCCGAAGGTGAGGATCGTGTTGATTTTATCAATTCCATCCTGCGCTATGATGAGCGGGACAGCAAAGTCTCGATCAGGCGGTTAGCAGCAGGACTGCTGGGTCTTGACCTTGATGAGCTTATCAGGGATCAGGGCAGTGTCACAGAAGACGGTCGCTCATACGGCGCACTCCTTGAGGAGATCAACCACCTGTCAGGGGATATCATCCTGGCATGTCTGGATAACAGCGAAGCTGATGTTCCGGCTCTTGTACAGCAGATAATGGGGGACAGATGGACAAGTACGGGTCAGGTTCAGGGTAAAGGCAAGGGTAATGATAGGGACACCGGACTTGCAGAGGTTGGTGAGCGCATCGCTGATCTGAATAACCGTATCGATGCTTCTAAAGAGATCGAGGCGCTGCTGCATGGATTTGAAGGCGGGTACATCCCTGCAGGCCCGTCAGGCCTGATCACAAGGGGCAGGGATGATGTGCTGCCAACAGGTCGCAACTTCTATTCACTTGACCCGAAACGGGTGCCGACCAGGGCCGCATGGAGGGTGGGCCAGCAGCTGTCCAGGGCAGTGATCGATAAATACATGGACGAAGAAGGACGCATCCCAGAGAACGTGGCGTTCTACTGGATGGCGAGCGATATCATGTGGGCTGATGGTGAGGGCATGGCGCAGATCATGAACCTGCTTGGAGTCGAACCCATCTGGCAGGGCAACGGCAGGGTAAATGGTTTTAGGGTGATCCCGCTTGAGGAGTTGGGCAGACCCAGGATCGATGTGACGATACGGGTATCAGGTATAACCAGGGATAATTTCCCGAACTGCATCGAGTATATTGATGAGGCATTACAGGCGGTTGCTTCACTGGATGAACCATTGGAGCAAAACTACCCGCGCAAACACTCGCTTGAGAGGGTTGAAGAGGGTAGTGACTGGCGGGATGCCACACTTCGTATATTCTCATGCAAACCCGGGACATACGGCAGCGGCGTGAACCTTGCCGTGTATGCCAGTGCATGGAAGGAAGAAAAGGACCTGGCCGAGGTCTTCCTTTACTGGAACGGATACGCCTACGGCAAGGACATGAACGGCAAGGAGGCGCACCAGCATCTTGCGGACAGTTTGAAGACGGTTGATGCGACCTTCAACAAGGTTGTGAGCGATGAATATGACCTCTGTGGATGCTGTTGCTATTTCGGCACCCACGGCGGGCTGACCGCGGCAGCACGGCATCTATCCGGCAGTGAAGTGAAGACCTATTACGGCGATACCAGGGAACCCGAGCATGTCGAGGTCAGGGACCTGGCAGATGAGATCAGGCGTATCGCCAGGACAAAGCTCCTGAACCCGAAATGGATCGAGGGAATGAAGGAGCACGGTTACAAAGGCGCAGGCGATATCTCAAAGAGGGTAGGACGGGTCTACGGCTGGGAGGCATCCACACAAGAAGTGGATGACTGGGTGTTTGATGATATCACAAAGACCTTTGTGCTGGATGATGAGATGCGGAAGTTCTTTGAGGAGAATAACCCATATGCTCTGGAAGAGATTGCTCGCCGTCTGCTGGAAGCCGAATCGCGCGGACTGTGGGATGCAAATCCCGAGGTGCTTGATGCGCTCAGGAACACCTATCTTGAGATCGAGGGCTGGATGGAAGACTTTGCAGGCGACGGTGAGTTCCAGGGTGGATCTGTGGATATCATGGGAATGGACGAGATTCCGGACTGGAATGAGAAGATGAAGGAGATCAGAAAAAAGATCAAGGTAGACTAATGAAATCTGTACTGTTTACTGTTATGTTCGTATTATTACTGCTACTTAAGAGGGGATACTTGTGATCGAGATGCATGAACTGACTAAATATTTCGGCAGCCTGTGTGCTGTTGACCATGTGAATCTTAATGTAGGGAACGAGATATTCGGGCTCCTGGGTCCGAACGGTGCTGGGAAGAGCACGACTGTGATGATGCTCACCACGCTGCTAAAACCCAGCAGCGGTTCTGCCAGCATCTGCGGATATGATGTTGTGAAGGATGCAAAGAAGGTGCGGGGAACCATCAGTTATGTGCCGCAGGATATGGCGGTTGATATAAAACTGACCGGGCGCGAGAATGTGATGCTATATGCCAAACTCTACGGTGTGCCTGACAGGAACACGCGGGTGGATGATGTGCTTGAACTGCTGGGGCTTACCGGGCGAAGCGGCGATCTTGTGCGGACGTACTCAGGCGGGATGCGCAGGCGGCTGGAACTGGCACAGGCGCTGGTGCACGAGCCTGAGGTGCTGTTTTTGGATGAGCCGACCCTGGGGCTGGATGTGGCTGCAAGAAAGAAGATATGGGAGCATATTTCCGCACTGAGGAAGCGGGGTATGACGATCTTTATGACAACGCATTATATGGAGGAGGCTGATGAGTACTGCGACAGGGTGGCGATCATCGATAAGGGGCGTATCGTGGTTGTGGATTCGCCGACAAACCTGAAACTGGGTCTGGGTGAGGATGCATCGCTGAATGATGTTTTCCTTGAGAATGTGAAGACTGGTGAGGATCAGGCCGGATTTGATGCATTCAGGTTCAGGACTATGCTGCGGAGGCGGTCATGAAGCAGATATTCTATTATTTTGAGCGGGACATGAGGAAGTGGAGCCGCAGCCGGATCAATGTGGTGGCATCGCTTGCGATGCCTGCTGCATGGCTGGTGCTGGTGGGACTGACCCTGCCTATACGATTTACTGACAATTATCTTGAGTTCATCACACCGAGCATTCTGGTTATGACGATGCTGTTCTCCTCGCTACAGGGAGGAGCCCTTATGATATTTGATAAGGTTCTCGGGTTTTTGAACAAGTTCCTTGCCATGCCTGCACCAAGAGAGAGCATCCTGCTGGGCAAGATCCTGTTCATCAGCACAAGGGGGCTGCTTCAGGCTACTGTGATCCTCCTGATCGCTGGACTGCTTGGGGTGAGGATACACAGTCCGCTTAACATTATCCTGGTATATGTCACATTATTCCTGTTCGGAGTACTGTTTTCAGCGATTGCCACCACTCTTGCCCTGCATATCAGCGACCATGACGGCTATGCGGCTGTGAACAGCATGATCAGCATGCCGCTGTTCTTTGCAAGCAATGCGCTCATGCCGTATGATAAGATGCCTGAGTGGTTGAGGATGGTGGCAATGGTGAATCCGTTGAGTCATACGATTGACAGCATACGGGAGCTGTTCATGGGAGGGCTGCCTGTGGAAGGGATGGTGGGGCTGGCTGTGGCTGCGGGGGTTATGGTGTGTGTGGGGGTTGTGCAGTTTCGGAGGACTGGGGTTTGAGGAGTTCTAGGAGAGTGAAATTATGGACGTGATACAAAAAACCTTTACATTTAAAAAATAACGGAGGTATTTTAAATTATAGTGAACAAGAAACCTTTAATTACGATCGCAATTTTGATAATCGCAATTTTGATTAGCGGATGCATTCAAGAAGTTACTAAAAAACAACCAAATGAAGAACAGGGAAATGAAATACTGAATATAGGAGAAGCTGTTCCCGAAGGATGGAATTATGCAACAACTCAAAATTTTATAGGAGAGGTTATCCCAGCTAGTGGGTATGGTAAAATTATAACTCAAAATTCAGAAGAAATGGTTATACCTCATGGTCTATGGAAACCGGTGGCTATTGTGAATTTTAATAACCCAACAATCGAATTGGAAGAAGCCGTTGATGTGCATATAAATCCCTCACTCTGGCTTTATTTTTACGATATCAAAGAAAAACAAGAGATTATGGATATCATAGACAAAGAAATTATTTACTCTTGGTGTGTTCCCGTATACTTTGATGAAACAGATAGATATATTATAGTTAGTACTTTATGCAACGGCAAGGCAAGTTTTCCGGAGGATTTTGAGAAATCATTGAAAGAGTTTTTTGAAAAATTTTAAGTAGGGCTCGGCAACTCAACAAATGTTTCACAGCAAAGCACGCAAAGGACGCGAAGTCAATGCAACAACATCTTTGCGATCTTTGCGGTGAGTGCTTCTTTCATTGACACAACACCTATCTTGCACTCAACCCGTCTGCCCTTTCGCTCTCCCACTGTGATCGAGAAGCAGCGCGCCCGCTTCAGCCAAATACTGCGACAGACGGCGCGCGGGTGTTCTGCGATGCGGGCGGCGGCAGCCAGCAGTGTGGATTCGTGCGAGATTAGAAGCGCAGATGAACGCGATTAAAACTAGACATCACAGCTAAATTTAGATTATATTTAAATTTATATCGTATAATCAAAATTAAAATCCATAATGACCTTTATCTGCGTTCATCTGTGTTCATCTGCGGTTAATAATGAAATTGAAATGATTCCTGCCTGTTTCCTTTTTATAAATGCGTTAAGCGTGTGTGTGGGTGGTGGCCTCGGGTGTTGTTTGGTGCTGCCGGCGGTGGCTATGGCTATTAAAATATATAATTTATGTAATGCTTAAAACCGAAGAGGTTCGCAGAGCGTTTTTGCTTTTCTCAGCGTACCTCTGCGCACACTGCGGTTAAAATAGAACTGATTCCAGCCCCGGTTAGTCGCTTCTTTTTCCCGCCGCCCCTTCGCTCTCCCACTGTGATCGAGAAGCAGTGCGCCCGCTTCAGCCAAACACTGCGACAGACGGCGCGCGGGTGTTCTGCGATGCGGGCGGCGGTCTCGGGTAACGGTGGGCGCGGTGAGATACCACGAGGCCGCCTGAACATCTCACATCCTTCACACCACCTCCGTCCAGCCAACGCTCGGTGCACACGCCCTCTACAACGCCGATCATCCGGGAATTCAGTAAAATGTTAGTGAGCAAATAATCTTATTAACTGATAAGTGCATGTTCATATGGTCATTATGACAGAATCAATACCAGCCATTTATGAGCATGGAATCTTTAAACCACTGCAAAAAGTAGATCTCCCGGAACATAAACATGTACACCTGATGGTTATGCCTGAAGATGAAATAGAACTTCTAAAGGCGCAGAAGAAAGCATTGTCCGCGATTATTGGTGCTGGGAGCAGTGGTCTGACAGATGTTGCCAGCAAACATGACCGCTACTTATATTGAAATATGGAGGTGATCAAATGCCTCAGATATTTGTTGATACAGGTGCGTGGTATGCCCTTTTAGATAAGACCGATTCCTGTCATGCACGTGCAGTCGAATTCTTTCAATCACTGGCTCATCCTCTTGTAACTACGAACTATATTGCCGATGAAACAATTACACTGGCTAAAAACCGTTTGGGATATAAGGTTGCGGTTAAGATCGGTCAGATGTTATGGGATGAAGATATAGCTACATTAATTCATATCACCTCATTTGATGAAAAAAATGCGTGGAAAATATTCACCAAGTATCAGGATAAAGGATTCAGTTTCACTGATTGTACAAGTTTTGCGGTTTTAAGCATTACATAAATTATATATTTTTACAGCCATGGCCGCCGCCGGCAGCACCAAACAACACCCGAGGCCACCACACACGCTCAACGCATTTATAAAAAGGAAGCAGGCAGGATTTCAATTTTATTATTAACCGCAGATGAACACAGATGAACGCAGATAAAGGTCATTATGGATTTTAATTTTGATTATACGGTATAAATTTAAATATAATCTAAATTTAGCTGTGATGTCTAGTTTTAATCGCGTTCATCTGCGCTTCTAATCTCGCACGAATCCACACTGCTGGCTGCCGCCGCCCGCATCGCAGAGCACCCGCGCACCATCTGTCGCAGTATTTGGCTGAGGCGGGCGCGCTGCTTCTCGATCACAGTGAGAGAGCGGAGGGCGGTGATGGACGAGCCATATCTATGTCTTGAGGCAG
>Ga0255447_1035_pt2 | contig 11085 bp, 5 predicted proteins | sample ANMaggSeSYBR02G7_FD_182668 | JGI IMG/M metagenome (GOLD analysis project Ga0255447, IMG submission 182668) | Sediment cell enrichment communities from methane seep in Santa Monica Basin, California, United Staets - ANME aggregate JGI... | ecosystem: Environmental > Aquatic > Marine > Cold seeps >... | reverse complement strand
CAGATACAGAGGCTGATCCGTACCACAAGGCAAAGAACACTATCTCGGGCGGGAATATCCAGGTTCATACGAAGTAAAGGTATCGAGTGACTCTGGTGCTCCGTTTTTGGTGGCGGGGCACCGCCCCACTTTTTTTCGATAAACCAGTCGGGATTTAAGTCATCTGACCAAAAGCCCGATTCCGCGTAGACTTCAAAACATCCTCCTGATAAAGCCCCCATCCCGCCAACCCTGGCTAAAATATAATGCTTGTGCAGTGCGATTCGTCCTTTCACGCATACTCCTACGTCCTGATGTACTTCTCTACCACCCTAAAACCCCGGCCTCTGATAGAAACTCATACTTACTGGTCTGGAATCCGCAGTAAGGTAACGACGGCAGCTTATGATCCCGGACACTGAAAGAGCCAGCCCCCGCACCAGAAGGGATGGCGGAGCAGTGATGCGGGCTTTTTTTGCGAAGAATTGGATTTCGTATCAAAAATACGAAAAACTTATTAATATATAATTATAGTTTGGAATGTGGCACTCATTCAGGCACACAGGCTGTGTGGATCTATGCAGTAGGGGGGACGGCATAAGAACAAGGAAGAATTAAAATGAAAATACAAGGAATTGTAACAACAACAGTGCTAACCTTAGCACTCATTATTATATCTACAACAACATCAGCCGCGCTTTCTTGCGGCGAAGGCGATATCTGCGTGAACGAGACCGGCTGGTGGCGCGACGGCGGCACGCTCAACGCGAGCACAACGCCGATACAGGCAGCGGTTGATAACGCGATCGCGAGCGAGACGATCTGTGTTGCGGCTGGCAGTTACACCGAGAATGTGGATATTGCGACAGCGCATCTCACGCTTGCGGACGAGGGCGCAGGTGGTTCCTTGACTGCGCATTGACGATCGTAAAACCCGGCGGCATCATCCATTATTATGACATCAGGGAGGAGGATGACCTGTTCGATGGTGCAGAGGAGATAATCAAGGATGCCGCAAGCGCCCGCGATATGACTGTGCGGGTTCTGGATCAGCGGATCGTCAGGTCGTACTTACTGCATCAGTACAATGTCGTGCTGGACGTGGAGGTGTGTGTAGAGTTGTAAAGTTACTCTGATAGTGGCGTTGTTTCGGCATTGTCGGTGATTCGAGTCTCGGGTCTACTGCCCCGGGTTTCGGATGTCCGGAGAAATCAGAATCCTGGCATAACACCGAATGAGTTGATAGCACTGCTCACAGGGGGTTTTATGTAGGGTGAATTTCAAGTAATGAACATGAAGAGAAGAGAACTCTGCCAATCGATGCATGGTTTTGCTGCCGGAGGGGCGTGATTGCACATGCCTTGGACTTAAGTCAGAGGTTTAGTGACTTTAAAATGTCGTGAGGATTTAGGATGGACAAAATAAAAAAGGTTTTTGGGTTTATTGCAGTTTTAGTGGTGGTTGCGAGTTTATTTACAAATATCGCTTCAGGTGCACTAATATGGGACTATACAACTGATGGTAGTGTTTCTTCTGTTGCCATCTCCTCTGATGGAAATTACATAGCTGCAGGAAGCGATAAACTCTACTTCTTTAATAGAGACACTAGCACGCCAATATGGAACTACACAACCGAAAGCAGTGTTCAATCAGTCTCTATCGCTTCTGATGGAAGTTATATAGCCGCAGGGACTTCTGATGCATATAAGAGCAAAATTTACTTATTTAATAGAAACAGTAGTATGCCAATATGGAATTACACAACTGAAGGTGGAATTCCATCTATTGCCATTTCTTCTGATGGAAATTACATAATAGCAGGAGGTGGATATAACAAAATTTACCTATTCAACAGAAATAGCAGCATACCAGTATGGAGTTACACGACAGGCGAAGCTCGTTCTGCTGCTATAACTTGTGATGGAACTTATATAGCTATAGGAACAGACTCTAACCAGGTTTATTTGTTCAATAGAAACAGTAGCACGCCAGTATGGACATGGACTGGCGGTTGGGGTTTCATTCCGTCTATTGCTATTTCTTCTGAGGGGAATTACATAGTTGCAGGGAACTGGGACGAGAAAGTTCGCTTATTCGATAAAAATAGCAGCACTCCATTATGGAATTATTCAGTTGGAGGTTATGCTATATCTGTCGATATTTCTTCAAATGGGAGCTACATAACAGCAGGAAGCAGTCGGGGAATTTATTTGTTCAACAGAAACAGCAGCACGCCAGTATGGGACTATGGTTCTGGCTGGGTTGATACTGTTGCTATTTCTTCCAATGGGACTTATATAGTTGCGGGGGGATTTTCTAGTGATAAAGTCCACTTGTTTAATAGAAACAGTAGCATACCATTATGGCAGTATAATACCGGGAATGTAGTCACCTCTGTTGCTATTTCCTCAGATGGAAATTACATAACCGCTGGAGACCGTGATCATCATAAGGTCTACTTGTTTAGAAGAGCTCTGCCACCAGGTCCTAGTAAAACAATCTATGTTGATGATGATTTCGAGGACGATCCAATAAAGCATAAATGGGATACTATTCAGGAAGGAATTGATGATGCAAATAGCAGCGATACCGTTTATATATATAATGGGACATATCACGAGAATGTTGAGATAACAACAGACGGAATAACACTTCAAGGAGAAGATAGGACTAATATCACTATCGATGCTGGTGGGAGTGGTGATTGTATCCATTTGAAAAGTGTCAACTATGTACATATTAGTGGGTTTACAGTGCAAAATGGTTCTGAGGGTATCTGGCTGGATTCATCCAACAATAATAACATAACAAACAATATAATCTTTAAAAATTCCGGTAATGGCATTACTCTTACAGATTCATCTTTACGCAACATAGTAACTAATAACATAGTATCAAACAATAATCGGGGGGTCTGTATAGGTGAGTCCAGCAACAATGAGATAATGGATAATGATATATTCAACAACAGTGGAACTGGCATCTCCTTAGACTACTCTAACAATAACACATTATCCAGTAATGTCCTTGACTCTAATAGTCTTGGCATTGAGATATATGCATCCAGCTCAAGCTATAACAATATAGCAAGTAACGTAATAACAAATAGCATTTCGAGTGGCATACGCCTATCTGGTGATTATAATAGAATATCTAATAATATCATATCAAATAATCGTAATTCTGGCATATATCTATGGGGTAATTACAACAATTTAACAGAAAATACTATTGAAAATAATTCTGAGTATGGCTTGGATATTGATAGCATCAATAATTACATAAGCCAAAGCAACATAGTGAATGGGGAACCTATCTATTATTTCTATAACCTTCATGGAACTGCAGCAAATCCCATAATACTTGAAAATCTAAACTTGTCGGCACCAAGGGTAAGCAATGTAGGAAAGATTACGTTAATCAACTGTACTTATTTTGTAATAAAAAATAATACACTGGCTAACAATTATCTTTATCCACATTCAAATGAAGGGTATGGTATTTATCTATATTATTCATCCAATAACAACCTGATCTACCATAACAACATAATAAACAACAGCAGGCAAACATTCGATGGAGGGAACAACCTATGGGATAACGGCAAATTGGTCGGTGGTAATTATTGGACTGATCACGAGTGCAATGGAAATCCAAGTAATGGAAGTCAGCTTTATTATATATATCCTAATGGTGTGGATCATTATCCATTTGAGAACATGAGTGGATGGTTGTTACCAGATACTACAACACCAATAATTACAAGCGCAACAGCTAATCCTTATATTATAATTGCAGATGGAATTGATATTACTTCATTAAATGTCACAACTGAGGATGTAAGTGGAATTGCAAGCGTAACAATTAATTTAAGTGCAATTGGTGGATATGTAAATCAAGAAATGCAATATAATAATGTTATATGGGATACTGGAGTATGGCAATATAGTACTAATACAGCTAAAGTTGGATATTTTCAATTACCAATTAATGTAACAGACAATGCAGGGAATTCAAATACTTCTGTAAGTATTGAATTGAATACAATTGCATCAAATGATACCATACTACCTTCGAGTATCTCAAATCTAAATGAATCTGTGAAGGGAAAGATTTGGATAAAATGGACTTGGGTTAATCCAAAGGATATCGATTTTCATTATGTGATGATCTACATTAATGGAATTTTCAGGGGAAATGTTACTACAAATTATTATGATGCAACTAATTTAATGCCAAATACAACTTATGAGATAGGCACACGTACAGTAGATATAATCGGAAACATGAATTCTACTTGGGTTAATGATACTGCAACAACAACATCAAAAGTAATAATAGTAAATTGCACTGGAGTCGCAGATTATGCATCAATACAAGACGCAATAAATAATGCAAATAGTGGGGATATTATAAAAGTAAATCCCTGTGTATATTATGAGAATGTAGTTGTGAATAAGTCCATTTCACTTATTGGCACCCATAGAAACACTACTATTATCGATGGTGGTGGTTATGGAACTGTTGTAAATGTAACTGCTAATAATGTGAATATTAGTGGATTTACTATTAAGAATAGTAGTTATTTGGCAGGAATAAAATTATCATCAGACCACAACACACTCACAGACAATAATGTGATAAATAACGATAGAGGTATTAAGTTGTGGAATTCAAATAACAACACGCTTGTCAAGAATAATATATCGAATAATAATTATGGCATACTTATGGATTCTTCTAACAATAATTTTTACTCAAATAATAATATTAACAAAAATCATCATGGTGGTATACTTATGATGAATTCGAATAACAACACAATTACATATATTAATGCTAACTCAAATCATGGAAGTGGTATAGCCATCGAGAATTCGAATAATAATACAATCATAAATAATAATGCTAACTCAAATCGACATCACAGCGGCATAAGTATAGGGAATTCAAATAACAATCTTCTTATGAATAATACCGCTACCTCAAATTATGGCGGTATATGTATAGGCAATTCTAATAACAATATATTAACTAAAAACAATGCTTCTTTTAATGAAGGTTCCGGTATATCATTGTACGACTCTAATAACAATGTTTTAACTGAAAATAATGCATCTTTTGATGGTGGTATACATATATCACATTCAAATAATAACATATTAACTAATAACACAGCATCTTTTGGCAATGGCATAGAATTATGGATTTCAAACAACCACACGCTCATAGGGAACACCATGAAAAGCAATAGCTGTGGTTTTGGAATTTATGGAAACTCTTTATCTGATTATATCCATAAAATAGACACATCAAATATGGTAAATGGAAAATCAATATATTATTTAGTAAATGAACAAAATCGAATAATAGACTCTACGAGCAATGCAGGATATATTGGTATTGTGAATTCAAGTGGAATTATTGTTAGAAATTTAACTTTAATGAATAACGGACACGGAATTCTGTTTGTTTGTGTCAATAATTCAAAAATAGAGAATACAGATACATCGAACAACGGGTATGGAGTTTATTTGCTATATTCAAATAACAATACGCTAACAAATAATAATATGAATTTAAATAAAATAATTAATATAAATCTAGTATGTTCAAACAACAACATATTGAGTGATAATAGTGCTAACTCGAACATCTACAACTACGGTATAGTGTTGGGTAGCTCAAACAACAATACGCTATCAAATAATAGTGCTAACTCAAACGAACAGTGTGGTATAAGAGTAGATGGTTCAAACAACAATATACTTACAAATAATACTGCCAGCTCAAATGGAGATGTCGGTATAGGCTTGTATGGTTCTAATTACAACCTACTGACAAATAATAATGTTGATTCAAACCACATATCTGGTATAATCTTGCTGAGTGGGTCAAACAACAATACGCTATCAAATAACAGTGCTAACTCAAACCGCTGGCGAGACGGCATGAAAATACTGAGTTCAAGCAACAATACATTATCAGATAATAGTGCTAACTCAAACAGCGACAACGGTATAAATGTCATTGGTTCAAATAACAACATACTGTCAAATAATAGTGCTAACAGGAACAATGATGATGGCGTAAGATTATCTTCTTCAAATAACAACACATTCGTAAATAATAATGTTAACAAAAACCACGGTTATGGCATCCATTTAGAGGGATCGAGCAACAACCTCATCTACAACAACTACTTCAACAACACAAACAACGCCTACGATGATGGAAACAACACATGGAACATCATCAAAACACTTGGAAAGAATATAATTTGCGGTCCTTATCTTGGTGGCAACTACTGGAGCGATTACGCTGGTGTGGATTCGGACGGAGATGGTCTCGGAGACACCCTGACCCCGTACAATTCCCTTGGTGGCATAACAAACGACGGAGATTATCACCCATTGGTACTGGCAGTCGCAGCAGATCCAACCTATATTCCGCCAGACCCGGTAAACCTTACACACACGCCCGGAAACTACTGGATCAACTACGCATGGTCTTCAGGAGCTGGAAACGTGACAGACAGCTACAACGTGAACCTGAACGGAGCCTGGACGAACGGGACTACAAGCACATTCACAAACATGAGTGTCGGTCCAGGCGGATGGGCGAACATCACGCTCTTCGCGTACAACGCGTCTGGCACAGGAACTCTCTCAGCAGGAAGCGTGAGTGACGAAGTGCAGGCACCATGCGCTGACGACACCACCCCGCCTCTGATCACCATCACAACGCCAGTGCCTTACGAACTCTATATCGTGGGCATGACGCTTGACTTCTCGGCAACCGACGAGAGCGGAATTGCCACCATCATTGGCAACCTGACAAAGACGAGTGGAGTGTCACAGAACGTTGACAGCGGCTTTTCGCCTGCAGTCGGCGTCTACACACTGGTTGTGACAGCTACCGATAACGCAGGCAACACCAACGTTAGTGATCCGGTCTTCTTTGTGGTCTACGACCCCGACAGCGGTCATGCGACAGGCGGCGGCTGGTTCAATCCAGATGGTGACAGCAGCCTTCTAGACGGTAAAGCCAACTTCGAGTTCACAGCCAGGTACAAGAACGACGTATCTACAGGCAAGCTGAGCTTCCAGTGCGTGGATGCCGGCATCCATCTCAAGAGCACAAGCATCGACTGGCTGACGATCAGCAGTGTGAGCACACAGTTCCAGGGTACAGGCACCATCAATGGTGAGGGCTTGTACACCTTCCGAGTGAAGGCAAAGGACAACGGCGAGCCTGGTGTGGATGTCGATCACTTCGACATCAAGATCTGGAGCGGCACCGATACCGAGGCTGATCCGTACCACAATGCAAAGAACACGATCTCGGGCGGGAATATCCAGGTTCATACGAAGTAGAGGCTACGTATCGAGTGACTCTTGGTGCTCCGTTTTTGGTGGCGGGGCACTGCCCCACTTTTTTTCAATAAACCAGCCGGGATATAAGTCATCTGACCAAAAACCCGATTTTGTTGTCTCATTGCACAAACATTTTATATACATAATTATACTGGGAATGTGTGATTCTATGAAAATAGCAATACTTGGCGGAACCGGAAGTATTGGAGAGGGACTTGCTCTCAGGTGGGCTGTTAAACATGAAGTGTTTGTCGGCTCAAGGAAACTTGAAAAAGCACAGGCTTCAACTGATAAATACCGAAAAATACTGGAAGAATCGGGTGATACCTGCACTATCACAGGATGCGTTAATCCGGATGCTGTTGACCGGGCCGACGTGGTTGTACTTTCAGTGCCATATGAGCATGTATCGTCAACCATTGAAACGATCAAACCTTATCTTAGGGACCAGATCATCATCTCTATTGTGGTGCCGATGAAAAAGAACGGCCATTTTCTTTATGCACCACCTGAATCCGGTTGTGCGGCTATGGAAATCCAGGGTTTGCTGCCTGAAGGTGTAAAACTGGTTTCCGCTTTCCACAATGTATCTGCAAAAAAGCTTGCCGATATCAATAATAAACTGGATATGGATGTATTCATCTGCGGAGACAATGAGGAGGCAAACAATGTGGTGAGTGATCTGGTGAAGGATATCCCTGGTTTAAATCCAATGATCGCCGGGCCCCTTGAGGTTTCATGCATGGTGGAAAGTATCACTCCCCTACTGGTCAACCTGGCTAAATTCACTAAGAAGAAGCACCTGGGAATAAAGAGTGTATGATCGGGGAGATTTTATTAATTATCATTCACATTTCGATATCTAATAATTTACCAGTTGATCATGAAACAGGATAATTGCATAAACTATGTGATAAATTATAAAAAAATCGTATCCACTTCAAATCAGAGGGTAAAAATAATAGCCACAGAGAACACATAGATCACAGAGGATTTTTTCTCTGTGTCCTCTGTGCTCTCTGTGGCGATAAATATAAACAATGATTTATATAAATTTTATTACCCTACTTTGTGAAAGGAATATAAAAAATCAGACATGCAGCCAATTTTTAATCAGGTGACCCCCCTATGACCATGAACCTAACCCAAAAAATAATCTCATCCCATCTCGCCAAAGGCGAGATGACACCCGGCCTGGAAATTGCAATAACAATAGACCAGACCCTGACCCAGGACGCCACCGGCACTATGGCGTACCTCCAGTTCGAAGCCCTGGATATCCCACAAGTAAAAGTACCCCTGGCAGTCAGCTACGTTGACCACAATATGCTCCAGGCCGGATTCGAGAACGCAGACGACCACCGCTTCCTGCAGACCTTTGCTAACAAGTACGGAATACAATTCTCAAAACCAGGCAACGGTATCTGTCACCAGGTAAACCTGGAGCGGTTCTCAAAACCCGGTAACACCATGATAGGTTCGGACAGCCACACCCCAACAGGCGGGGGTGCGGGCATGCTGGCTATCGGTGTGGGCGGCCTGGATGTTGCAGTGGTAATGGGCGGTGCGCCCTACTATGTGAAAATGCCAAAGGTTGTTGGTGTCAAACTCACTGGAAAGCTCAACCCCTGGGTATCTGCCAAAGACGTCATCCTGGAGATGCTGCGGCGGCTCACAGTAAAGGGCGGCGTTGGCAAGGTTTTCGAATACTACGGTCCGGGTGTCAGCACCCTTTCAGTGCCCGAGCGGGCCACAATTACAAATATGGGTGCCGAACTGGGAGCAACAAGTTCCCTCTTCCAGTCCGATGATGTAACTAAAGAATTTTTCAGGATGCAGGGCAGGCTCGACGACTGGAATGAGATATCGGCAGACCCTGATGCAGAATATGACGAGCACATTGAGGTCAACCTAAGCGAACTGGAGCCCATGATGGCAAAACCCGGCTCTCCTGATGCAGTTGTAAAGGTATCTGAGGTGGAAGGTACACCAGTACAGCAGGTTATTATCGGTTCATGTACAAATTCCAGTTACAAGGATCTGATGCTGGTCGCAAGAGCAGTAAAAAGTAAAAAGGTAGATCCTGGCGTGAGCCTGCACATCACACCGGGTTCCAGGCAGGTGCTGGAGACTATAATTCGTAACAGGGCACTGGCTGACATGGTTTCGGCAGGTGCACGTATCATGGAGGCCGCATGTGACGGATGTATCGGATTGGGTTCATCCCCTCCTTCAAGTTCGGTATCTATCAGGTCCTTTAACAGGAACTGGTCCGGGCGCTCGGGTACTATGGATGACAGTGTATACCTGGCCAGCCCTGAGGTCTGCGTGGCAGCCACCCTTACCGGAAAGATAACTGACCCGAGAAAACTGGGCGAATACCCGGAGGTGGAATGGCCTGAGAATTTTGTTACCGATGATTCCATGGTAATAAGGCCGTCAGATGACCCGGGGTCTGTTGAAGTGATACTGGGTCCGAATATCAAACCCCTGCCTAAAGCCGAACCCTTATCAACTGATCTTGAAGGTGAGGTACTGATAAAACTAGAGGATGATATCAGCACAGACGGTATCATGCCGGCAGGCCCGAAGATACTGCCCCTGCGCAGTAACATCCCTGCCATTAGTGAACATGTGTTTTCACAGATAGACCCCGGTTTCCCTGCCAGGGCAAAAGAGAAGCAGGGTGGTTTTATCATTGGCGGCGATAACTACGGCCAGGGTTCAAGCCGGGAACATGCTGCACTGGCACCCATGTACCTGGGTGTGAAGGCGGTCATTACCAAATCATTTGCAAGGATACACAAGGCTAATCTTGTGAATTTCGGCATTCTGCCCCTGGAATTTGCCAATCCGGCAGGTTATGACGCAGTGCAGCAGGGTGATACTTTGAAGTTTAGCGGTGTCAGGGAACTGGTAGAAGGCGGTGCTACTACCATACCTGTGCAGGCCGGGTCTAACAGCTTTGAGTGCACCCTGGATATATCAGACAGGCAGCGGGAGATCATCCTGGCTGGCGGACTGCTGAATTATACGAAGATGATGCATGGTTAGACTCCGGGAATATGGGATATCTTACCATTTGATTTGCATAAAACTGCTTGTGGAGGAGTTGGGGGGATACCTGCTGCTCTTGTGCAGAATAAGTCGGGTGGAAAAGTTGTGGTCGTGGTTGAAGAGATTGATGCAAAACAGGCCAGATCATTCTCTTTGCTGGATTTGGGGGAGTTTATGGATAATCAGCTCAATCGATAGCAATAGGGTTTATGTTTTGGCAGGCCATACATTAATTGGGTTGCTTGGTATTGTTTTTCACTACATCTTTGAAAGTCAAGTGCATCCTTTATACGCTGTTTACTCTCGTTCTATGTCCCACCGATTTCTATCTTAATATTTCGCGCAGATAGGATATCTTTAAACTCTTCCATCCCAAGCCCGGCTGTTTTGGCCGCTTTCCATAAACCGACCTTATTATTTTTATAGAGGTTTATTGCGATCTCAATCTTAAGACCAGGCTTAAGTTCAAGCAATCCCCTTACAGCATCTGTGATGGCCGCTTCCTTTGAGCTGTATATATTCTGCCTGACAAAGGCATTTATTCCTTCATCAATAACTTCCATGTCCTTTACCTCTTTTATTTCCCAGGTTTATAAATATAAATTACATCATGGAAATGCCAGAGATATTTATTATATTTTTTTGATCGATTTTAATATTTACACATTTTTAT
>Ga0255447_1043_pt1 | contig 11332 bp, 10 predicted proteins | sample ANMaggSeSYBR02G7_FD_182668 | JGI IMG/M metagenome (GOLD analysis project Ga0255447, IMG submission 182668) | Sediment cell enrichment communities from methane seep in Santa Monica Basin, California, United Staets - ANME aggregate JGI... | ecosystem: Environmental > Aquatic > Marine > Cold seeps >... | reverse complement strand
TATTATACCTGTAATTATCCCTGAATCATTGGGGGTTTGTATTGGTATGCGCTGCATATTTTTTACGCCGGCATCTGCAAGCATGTTTTTGATCTGTTTTTCAGAATATGACTGGCCATTTTCTGTGCCCAGAAGCATGTTAAGGGAAAAAATGGCCGGGAAAAGAGGACCATCCATTGTATCATCCAAAATGAAGTCATGCACTATAATCATGCCTCCCGGTTCTAGGGCTGACACAGCTTTATTGATAATTTTCCGACAGTCTTCCGGTCCTTCTCCATGGAGGATGTGAGAAAGCCAGACCACATCATATAATCCTTTAATACTGTCTTCAAGGTAGTCGCCATCAATGAAATCAATCCGTTCTTCCAGACCAAACTTTTTAATTGTACTTTGCGCAAATGGCCTTGTGCTAGGAAGATCATAAACTGTTGCTTTAAGCTGCGGGTTATTCATACAGAAATGGATGGCATAAGTCCCCGGGCCTCCTCCAAAGTCAAGCAGATGTTTTCGTTTTGAAAGATTTATTTTAATTACCAGACGGGGAGCTATATTCATGGCCATGTTAAACATACCCATTAAAAAACTCTCACGTGTTTCTCCATCTGAGTGTGACACCCTTTCTCTTACCGGCTTTCCTGTCTTTACCGCTTTATTCAACTTTGCCCAGGAATCAACAAGATTATGATGATGCATGATCATATATCCAATATACTGTGATAAATCTTTGGAAAGAAAAGTCCTGGAAGCAGAAGTATTGGAATAATCATTTTCTGTTTTGGACAGAAGACCCATAGCTGTCAGTGCATTGAGAAGCATGGCCACCCCTCTTTCATCTGCCTCCAGTCTTTGGGCAATATCTTCGCTCGTAACTTGCTCATCTCCTATTACAGTAAATAAATCGAGCTTAACCCCTGCATGAAGTGTACAGGCCTTCCAGTAATTACCGGATATTTCAAGCAGCCGGCCCGGATTAATATCCTTGTTATCCATGACAGCCCTTCCTTTATTTTTATTGTGTAAACTTAATAGTTCAGCGCCTCACCAACAATCTCAAATTTTCTTTCAACTCCACTCTGAAGCAAAGCATCTCCCCTATAATCATCAAAGGTTTTTCCCTCGATAAACCTCTTTATTGCTAAAGCGGCATCTTTGATATCATAAAGATGCTTCAGAATTTCATCCTTCATATAAATCAATCCTTTCTCTCATTACCCTGTCTCGAAAATAAGGATTTTTAATCCCATCGGGTGTTACTATATCAATTTTGCAACGAAATTTGTCTTCAAAAAGATGGAGTAGACCAAAGAATCGCTTTGATGGCTTATGGTTAGGGTCAATAAACTCAACGATAAAATCAATATCGCTTGATCTACTCATATCTCCCCTGGCATATGAACCAAAAATACCCAGTCGTTCTACGTTGAATGTTTTACAGGCAGGTATAACTATTTTTTTTATTTCATCTAAAGTCATTTTTGAGCATCCTATTTTGAAACAACTCTTTAGATTTTTTGTAACTTTCTTCACTTAAAACAACAGATTTTGCCTTCCCTTTTGGATCTGAAATGAATCCTTTTTTATGCAGCCGATTCATTGTATCCCAATCAAAGCCTTTCCACGCTCTTGATCCTAACCCCTCCTGCCTTTCCCAAGTAACCAAATAGAGCAATGCCAAAGTAATTTCATCAACTTTATCTTTGTCATAATCCATAATTATTTCTTCTCATGATATTTTTTATTCACCAGCGAACGTGTGCCTCAGCGTTTTGCTGAAAGCCGCGGCTTTCAGCAAATACGTTGCAGGCAATTGTTATGTTGCCGGCTTCTGCCTGCAACATTTTCCGATCAGTTTCTGTAGGCAATGTTGACAGATGTCGCACTCCACCTGCGTTCCGTCTCCAAACACTGAGGCGTAGCCACCTGTGAACTGGATGTGCTGGAACTCTTGGGTTTCGAGATCAGTTGCGGGATACTCTTTCCCGCAGACGTCACACTTGACAACATCAGGCTCCTCAACAGTTTTCGCGATCTTTTTGTACCTAATCATTTCTCTTTTTCTGCGTCCAGCTTAATCGGCTGGCTTTGCAGCGTAGCGTAAAAGCCAGTCCGTGTTGAAGCTGTTAGGCATTATTCTTTCCATAACTTTCCAATATTTGAAATAGCCCATACAACAAATACTTATTCCTTACACTTCCTGAGAACTTTAGCAAATCATCTTCATATGATCTATATAAGTACTCCTTGTTCATTCCTTTCAATAACCACCTACTATTTTCATCAATATTCTCGATAAATCCATATAATTCTATTTGCCCTCTTTCTTTTCTTTCTATACTTACCGTCCAATCTGGCTCTACAACCCAACTCTCTTTAAATATCACATCAAAATAATCCGATTTTCCTCTCAATAGAGGCATCTTTAAGTGAACTGTTGGAGGTGGAGTATCCATGACAAAAGTATCTATAACTTCGAAATGAAAACTTGAGAAATCCTCACTCAACCTTCGAACAAATTCCATAGAATCCCACCAACCAGTGTAATATTCATTTTCTTGTTCCGGTTGGTTTTTTCACTATCCAATGTTCTATCGGTATTAATGTCATCTTAATCTTATTGGCCTCGGAAAAATGTGGTCAAAAATGTGGTCAAATCTACGGTTGACCCTTGCTCAAAATTAATAAGGGTCAAAGGCAGACTTGACCCCTTTTTGACCCCTTGTGTAATTTGGACGTTTTCTTTTTTCGCTCATTGAACACCTCGCTTTCTGAATAATTGCTCTTAGCATGGTGTCCGTTTTATTTAAACCACATCAGTCCAGCACATGGTTCGGTGTTCATGTCTTGAAACGACGTCTTATGTACTCAATCATCTTCTGCCCTTCGAGTTTGTCTGTTGCTGGATTTATCCGCACATAAAACTCTTTCGAATCCATAAAACATTCCTTGTCGGATGGGCGACAATCGACGCGCAGGATAAGCTCACCCTCCACTTCCACTGTGTCATAGTCAATGAGTGGATAGAATGTTTCCCCTATACTTCGACGGAGAATATTCTTGAAATGCTTCAATAGGTCATCCCTGCTGCCCTTGAAGATGGATTCCATCTCTTTGCGTAACCCTTTGATCTGGCCATCGTCTGCCACTCCGACAAGTAGAGTGCCGCCTTGAGAGTTCAGAAATGCCGCAATTGTCTTGAGCGCCATATTCTGGATGTACGATTCCTTTGTTCCTTTTCGGACGTCGAGCGAAAGGCTTTCCTTGAACTCGAGGGTTCGAGATTCGCCGCCACGGACTATCGCCAACACCTCGTCTGACGCGGAAAGCCTGTGGACCTGCTGGAGCATAGCGATGGCGTGTTCAACAAGGGTGGACGCACTATGGGGGTTAACTGACAACTCTCTTCTGAACTCCCAAAGTGCTCTATCCAACTGAGTCAGTCGGGCGTGCGCATCTATGATTAGCTTCTGATGCACAACATTGGGAACGGGCACCAATATGTTCTCAAGAGCAGACTTCGGAAGATGTGGGATGAATGCCCCCTGATGAAGCACTCGCAAGGTTAATCGCCCCAATTGTGAGCTGAAATAGATCGCGAGATACTCATTGCTGACTTCCTCGCATGAAATAATTACCTGAATGTAGTTGTGGTGTTTGAGGGTGGCTTGATCCAAGTGGGTGATGACCGGCGAGTTACCGATTCGAGGAATGTAGATCGCGTTCTTGTGCTCGCTATAGGTCTCGCCACTTTTGCACAACGCGACCTGCTCGGCGGAGGCAAGGTCGGGTACTAAGCGGAAATGCTTGTACCCCTTATACTGGGTTTCAAGGCCCCGAATTTCGTGCTCGACCTTGAGTTGATCAACTCCGCGGAAATCGGCATGAAAGACAGCAAGCCCGTCGCTGATTGCTTTGCCGTAAGTGGCCGCCGATATTGCCTCCGCGAGCACGCGTGCAGACGAGCTGGCATCGGCGTCGGCAACAAATAGCATATCTCTCTGATGGCGTGAAAACACGCCGAGAGTTGGCTGAATTGATGTGTTTGAATAGGAGAGATGCAAGAAGCGTACTACAGCGATCAGATACACGCCATTGGCGTTGAGAGTTGTGACGAACTGTTTCCACTCTTTTGACCAGAACGCCGGTTCCACAACAGCGACGGCGACTCCATTTGGGCTGAGGTGTGAGGTTGCGCTGTAAATGTCGACCCAGTTCTGCCGCGCCTTGAAGGAAACGCCCTTTGAGCGCTCTTCGAAAGAGGCGCGCATCACGCCCAGGGGCAAGTCCGCTGCAATGAAGTCAAATGACTTGGAAGAGTGTTGTAGTCTGTCGCGAGACATCTCTACTTCGCTGGCGGTATACCCGTCAAAAAGGGCGAAGTCTGAAAACGCGATGAGGAGGCGACTTGTTGCATTGATTGTTTCTGCCAAGGAATTCGCCAGGGCAGTGGGGGTTGATTCTCTTGCATTCATATCTCATTTACCGAACGCCCAGGATGAGGAGCGCGCTGTTTGCGACTGTCTCAATCCGTTTGATGTCCTATCGGTCGAGCTTGCACGGCATTTATTTTTTGGCGCGCTCCTCATCCTGGGCGATGTCCCCGAGGTACGAGGGGACATCAAGTTATTCTATTGTTCTGTATATCTCAATAGTATTGAAAATTTATTCACATCGTTACGCAGTAATCAACTCATTGTCATTTTTCCGTAAGTTGAAGTTTTGACGACTACTCTGTCAACGTTTTTCTTGTATCTCAGAAATATTTTCTTGCCAAGTTTTTTGTGCTATTTTGCTAAATATTTCCGTATATCATTCCATATGGAATGATATAAAATTTCTGGAGATCTCCATCATGCTTAATATTTCGTCATCTTTACGAGCACAGTTTGAGGAATATTTACAAGAGAAGGCTATTTATGAAAAATAATCAGGCTGTATATCAGAAGTGGCTGCGCTATTATCTGGATTTTTGTCGGAAGTATAATTTTCCGCAAACACAACGCGGGAGTCTTATTCACTTTCTTGCGAAACTACAGGAAAAGAAGCAAACGAAAGCGCAACAAGATCAAGCATCTAATTCAATCTCGCTGTATTATGAACTTATACTTACCAGGGATACCCTTTTCTCTGAGAAGGTTTCCCCGGATAAAACATCTCATTGTTTTATCTCATCGATAGACGCTGTAGAGGATGTATCTTTAAAATCCAAGTCTTTCCACTACCAGACAAGCAATATAGCTGCACCGCAGCCAAAAAAAACTTACGTGAAAGAAAAAGTTTTTTCAAAACCATTAGCAGGAGCATCGTGGAGAGCTGAATATACCGGATTAGCAAACGAAATCCGAGCCAGACTACTAAAGAAGCGAAAAGTCTTCTTGATTTTTAGGAGGTTTTTCACCCGCCCAGAATCTGGATTCGGACTGTCCCTGAATCCTTTAGCATCTTTTGTATTTCTGCTGGTAAATAGATTTGATGATTTCCGGTAATGGACAACCGACTAATGTAGGATTCTCCTGTTTTTAGATTCATTATCCGGACGGTCACTTTCTGCTTGTTTTCTGTGCTAATACCCTCTTCGGCAGCAAGCTCCCTCTTTTCCTTTGGGATAATAATCTGCTCTTCGTAGCCATCCTCAGCAACCCCATTCGATCAATCGCATAATATACCTCCTTTAATCTTGATTTGTTTAAACCTAAGTTGAGTGATTTTTTGCGAAGAAATGTGCCAAGATCTTGATGCAGCAAGGTTTGCGAAAAGCGTGGGCATACCAATGGATATGTCGAGACTTTTCGCAAGTCCTTGATGCGCAAGAGATTGGTGGAGATCGAGTATAAAATCGCTCAATTTAGGTTAAAGACCTATTTTTTCTTTGAAATGATGACGTACCTGCTGGTTACACCGATTATTTTTTTCTTTTGCATGGCAGATACTACATTTGCCTTAAAACGCTCTGAGGAAAGTGGCGCCTGAAAAATATGGGTTTCCTGCCAGCCGCTTTGATTTAGAATGCGAAGGTAATCATTGATTAAAATCGAATTTATCCGGGTCTCATTTTTGGCAGGGGTGTTTTGGAAATCGCGCCAGTCAGCATTGATAAATGCCATCTGTGTGCTCTTTTTGGCGTTCAGGTGTGCCGGCGCAAAAAAGCTTTTTAGAAATTTTAGATATTTCGCTTTGGACATTCCTGATATGCCATCAGGATCGTAGTTGTTTGATTGCTTTTTAAAATAAGGCGGATCAAAAATAATCAAATCCGGTTTGGTTTTACCTTTTATCGGCCATTTTAAATTGGTGATATCCCAGAAACAGGGTTCAATTTCCGGTCGTGTATCCGGCCGATCGTCCATGTCAAAGCTCCAGCATTTCCGGTTAAACGCGAGACAGGTGTCAGCCACCACTCCACCGCCTGCCATGGGATCAAACACCAGATCGTTCTGATCTGAAAAATAATACAGGATGTGTGCAATCATTTGGGCCGGGATTCGACCGGGCCAATCGTCTCCGAAACGTTTATCACAATCATTCCAGTTCCACAGGTCCCATGCCCGCAGTCCCCAGTTAAGCGCCTTGAATCTATCAAGATCGCTTTTGCCCTCCAACGCAATGGATCAGACCATCGGCTCAGTCCAACCATGCTTTTCAGCTACTTGAGAAACTCTGAAACCTCTGGACAGATCGGTATTTAGCAGATTTGCCAATTCCGGCATTTTTTGTAAATGGATAGAAATAGTCTGTTGTAGTACACCAAGCCGGTTCGCCATTCGCTCCTGTGGGATGTGAAGCCCGTTCATGCGAAATATCTTGAGATCCAGTTCCATCTGGGTTGCTGCCCTGAGATCGGCGATATACGCGTCGACTGTCTGCCTTGAACGACCGATTGCCTGCCCGATCTCAAAAGATGTCAAACGGGGATTGTTTTCATATGCCCGTCGGGCCGTCGTTCCGGCTTCACCTTCAGTTAACTGGAGAGGGCCTATTGCCTTTTTAGCCGCATAGAGGAGGGGATCAATACCATCCAGCGTTACAATGTGGACCGGTATTTCAGTTGCGCCGATCTCCTTGTATGCATGCCAGCGATGAGCCCCGTCAAGAATGCGGTATTTATCATCATATTCCGGATGAATCTGCACTTCGACAGGATCGATCTTAAACCCGTCCCGTATGTTTTCGGCAAACATCGAGACGCGTTTTGGATAAACATCGCTTCTCGGATATATTTCCTCATCCAGGATTATTTGTGTAATGGGAACTATGCAGGCTGTTTTTGCCATGATGTCACTTTCTGCAATAATGAGGTGAAATGATTCATAGCTTTTTAAATTTCCCTTTTTTGAAATCCGACACTGATCTGTTGGCAATGTTGTCAAGTTTTCCCGAAGCCACGTCTTTCTCAAATTGCTTGTCCCATTCTGATGCATCAAACTCTTCAAACCATAATCGAAATTCTTTAAGTTGCACTTTAGGCAAGCCGGCTACTTCTTTTTTTATTTGTTGGACCAACATCATAACTTCACCTCACTTTCTTTCTGCCATAACCAGTTAGTATATAGTCAACGGCATTGATATTATACTTATAATTATCCCTGAATCATTGGGAGTTTGTAAAGATATTTTTATACATTATCCCTGCAGTTGATTTAATCTAAAATAAAACCCTCTTTGGGTCATCAATTCAACATGCGTACCTGTCTCAATTATCCGGCCTTTATTTATCACTATAATTCTGTCGGCATTGCGTGCTGTTGTGAGCCTGTGAGCAATAATAATAGATGCCCGGCTTTTCATAAGCTTGGAAACTGCCTCCTGAATCTTTTGCTCTGTCTCTGAATCAATATATGAAGTCGCCTCATCAAGTATAATAAGACCCGGATTACGGGCAAAAGCTCTGGCAATTGATATCAACTGTCGCTCACCGCTGGAAATTGATGCGCCGCCTTCAGATACAACGGTATCAAGACCGTCCGGCAATCTGTTTATAAAACCTTTACAATTTGAAGCCTCTAAAATATATTCCATTTCTTTTTCTGAGATCTTGCTGTTACCCTGCCCTATGTTTTCTCGTATGGTTCCTGAAAAAAGAAATGGGTCCTGCATTACAAGCGCTATTTTCGACCTGAGAATTGATTTTTCATAATTTTTTATATCCTTTTCATTGATAAGTATTCTCCCTGATGTTGGATCATAAAACCTGATAATAAGGTTGATCAAAGTTGTCTTTCCCGAACCTGTCCTTCCGACAACTGCTATTGTTTCGCCGGCAATTATTTTAAATGAAATTTTATTTAGAACCGGTTCGTCAGGAATATAACTGAAAGACACATCTTCCATCTCTATTTTGTCAATATTATCTATGGCAGGCGATTTGTATCCACTTTCAACCCTGGGTTGCGGCAGCCTGTCTTTGTTATCAAATATCAAAAATATCCTCTCAGCCGATGCCATAGCATTTTGCATGATATTGTACTTTTCAGCCATGTCTCTTATGGGCCTAAAAAACATTTTCATATAAGAAATAAAGGCAACAAGCGCGCCAAGGCTTATGCTTCCAGCCAGGACTCCGCCTCCCCCATAAAAAATAACAAGTGCTATAGTTACAGCTCCAAGAAGTTCCACAACAGGCATAAATATCGCAAAGATCCGCACCTGTTTCATGCCTGCCTGGTAATTTTCATTATTGAGCCTTTTAAAATCCCGGTAATTATCCTTCTCACGTAAAAATAGCTGTACAACTTTTATCCCCGCAATGGTTTCTGAAAACTTGGTATTTATTTCCGCAACCTTTATCCTGAGAACCCTGAATGCATCTCTGGCCAGGCTTGAAAAATACAATGATGCGTATAAGACAAAAGGAAGCGCTACAAAAGAAATCAGGGCCAGCTTCCAGTTAATAGTGATTAGAACAAACATAATGCCAAAAAGAAGAAATATATCCTTAAACACAAAAGAAATAACCGAGGTAAACAGCTCGTGCATGTTCTGGGTATCATTGGTGACCCTTGTGACAAGCCGGCCAACAGGATTCCGGCTGAAGAAAGCAACTGATAAATCCTGGATATGCGCAAAAAGACGGACCCTTAAATCATGCATTATTTTCTGCCCTGTATATTCCATCAACATAACCTGCAAAAAATTTAGTACAAAATTTAAAAGAATTAATCCGATGAAAATGGCTGTTATAAGACTTACTCCGGCTAAATCGTCTTTTCGCAATACAGAAAGATCTTCTTTGTCCAGTCCTGACAGATCATCAAATGATATCAAAGCAAATGATCCGGAAATCTTGAATTGATCTGAATATTTGTTTACAATTGCTTTGATTTCAGGATCGGTTATGTCTGCCTCTAAAAATCTGACTTTATCTTCTCTGCCACGAACATCCTTAAAATTATCTGATTCAAGCTTGGGAACAATATACCTGTCTATTGCAATTTTGGTAATATACGGAAGGGACAAATCAAGAAGGGTAATAATAATGACAAGAAATATTGATAATATGAAAAACAATCTATACGGTCTGGTAAAAGGATAAAGCCTTCTTAATATCTTTATATCATAAGGCTTCCCAAGCTGTTTTTCCTCAAAATATCCGAAATCAGTACGCATTAAGCTCCTCTTCTATTTCCTGCAGGCGAAATGTTTTTGCGTAGTATCCGTCATTTTTCATCAATTCCTCATGCGTACCTGATTCTATAATGCGACCGTTATCCAGTACGATTATTCGATCAGCGAATTGAACCGCTGAAAGCCTGTGTGAAACAATTATTACTGTCTTTATGCCCGCCAATGACTTTATGGTATTTATGATGGCGCTTCCGGTTTCCATATCCACCTGACTTACAGGGTCATCAAGGATTAGAATGGGGCTGTCTCGCAAAAGCGCACGGGCAAGTGCTATGCGTTGTTTCTGTCCTCCGGAAAGAATTACTCCTTTTTCTCCTACTATTGTTTCAAAACCGTCGGAAAAGGATTTTATTGTACTATACAAAGATGCTTCCTTAACAGCTTTAACCAATTCCTTTTCATCTGCTTCTTTATTTCCAAATAAAATGTTTTCCCTGATCGTACCTGCAAATAAAAACGGTTCCTGGGGCATAAAAGAAATCTGTGCCCTGAGATCCTTGAACAGGATATTGCGGATATCTTTTTCGTCTAATGTTATCCTGCCGCCTGTTACATCAAAGAGTCTTGGAATAAGGTTTGCAAAGGTTGTTTTACCGCTTCCGGGAGCTCCCACAATACCCAATACCTTTCCCTTATCCAGATTTATATCAATTCCGGCAAGTACAGGCTCTTTATCATGACCATACGAAAATGTGACGTTTTCAAAAACAATACTTCCCTGTACGAGTTCAAGATGCTCTGCACCGGAGCAGTCATCAATCTCGGGCTTGATCTGTAAAATCTTATCTATTCTATCCAGTGATGCTCTTCCCCGCTGTAGAAGGTTGGTTACCCAACCCATAGCCATCATCGGCCATGTAAGAAGGCCGAGATAGCTTATGAAAGCCACAAAATCTCCTGGAGTAATCGTCAGGCCTATGGTTTGTCGCCCCCCGAGATAAAGGACTATTGCAAGGCTGATATTTGAAAAAAGGAGCATCATCGGGAAAAAAGATCCTGTGACTCTTACAAGCATCAGGTTGCTGTTTATATAATCCTTTGATATTTTTGCTAATCTGGATCTCTCATCTTTTTCCCTGTTATATGCTTTTATAATTCGGATACCTGCAAATCTTTCTCTCGTAACCTCGGTTAACTCAGAAAATGTCCCCTGTACCTCCTGATAAAGACGGTGCATCTTTTTACTGAAAAAGCGCGTGCCGAAAATAATCATCGGCATAGGGATTAATACAAATAAAGTCAGTTTGGCATTAATATATGCCATAAAACCAATAGCAGCGGAGCCAAGCACAATTGAATCTGTAAGAGCTACCATCCCCATGCCGGTCGCCATTCGGACATGTTGGATATCATTGGTTGCATGAGCCATAATATCGCCGGTCTTGACTTTATCGAAAAAAGAAGGGGAAAGTGTTTGAATATGAGCAAAAAGCCTGTTTCTCAGCCCCTCTTCCACTCTTCTCGACGTGCCTATAAGGCAACGCCGCCATCCATACCTGAACAATGCAATCAAAACGGCTATGGCAACTATATAAAGTGCATAGTACGAAAGTCTTATTGCATCGACCTTGAAGGCTGTGATGTCATCAACGGCCCATTTTATAATTCTGGGAATAAACAGTTGCAGGAAATCGACAACTATCAGACATACAAGACCGAAAAAAATTAAAAATCGTTTTTCAAAAAAATATGGTTTTATTAACCTTATTGA
>Ga0255447_1038_pt2 | contig 11518 bp, 6 predicted proteins | sample ANMaggSeSYBR02G7_FD_182668 | JGI IMG/M metagenome (GOLD analysis project Ga0255447, IMG submission 182668) | Sediment cell enrichment communities from methane seep in Santa Monica Basin, California, United Staets - ANME aggregate JGI... | ecosystem: Environmental > Aquatic > Marine > Cold seeps >... | reverse complement strand
TACACGGATGAGAATCGACGATATCATGGAGATTGTTGATGTCATCGATTCTGCCGGATATTATTCCCTTGAAATGTGGGGCGGAGCCACATTCGATGTCTGTATGCGTTTTCTAAGGGAAAATCCCTGGGAACGTCTCAGAAAAATCAAAGCTAAAGCCACAAAAACTCCGCTGCAGATGCTTCTGAGAGGCCAGAATATTCTCGGCTATCGTAATTATCCGGACGACCTTCTCGATCGTTTCATTGCGCTTTCATGTTACAACGGCATTGATATTTTCAGAATTTTCGACGCTTTAAACGACACACGTAATCTCGAATTTGCAATTACGTCGGTAAAAAAGCATGGCGGTCATGTACAGGGGACAATATGTTATACAATAAGCCCGTATCACACGATTGAAAATTATGTTAAAATCGCGAAAGAGCAAGTCGAACTCGGTATTGACACGCTTTGTATTAAAGACATGGCAGGAATTCTTTCGCCAATATCCTCTGAAAAGCTTATTAAGGCTCTCGTCGAAGAAATCAAAGTTCCGATTCAATTACATTGCCACGCGTCAAGCGGAATGGCTACCGCGACATATGTAGAGGCAGTGAGAGCGGGCGCGGGCGCTATCGACTGCGCTATTTCACCGTTAGCCGGTTTTTCATCCCAACCGCCGGTTGAGACAATGGTAACGATTTTCGATGAGACCGATTACGCGACAGAACTGGATTTTGAAGCGCTCCAGAAAATCAAACTTACTCCGAAAATGAAACCTGTCCATTCTTCGGTTTCTATTATCGACCCGGCAATCCTTGTTCATCAGATTCCGGGCGGGATGATATCGAATCTTCATTCTCAGCTCGATCAGCAAAAAGCTCTTGACAAACTTGATGATGTTCTTGCCGAGGTGCCGAGAGTCAGAGCCGACATGGGATTCCCTCCGCTCGTTACGCCGACCAGCCAGATAGTCGGCACGCAGGCTGTGCTTAATGTTCTGGCCGGAGAACGGTACAAAATTATTCCGAATGAAATTAAAAATTATGTCAAAGGATTGTATGGCAGGTCGCCGGCGAAACTTGATCCCGATTTCATAAAAATGATCCTTGGTGATGAAAAGCCAATTACACACCGCCCAGCCGACGATTTGAAACCGATGCTGCCGAGCGCTGCCGAGGATATCGATCCCTCACTGATTGAACACGAGGAAGATATCATTTCATTCTGTCTTTTCCCTGAACAGGCGCTTGAGTTTTTTAAATGGAGAGGCACGCATCCTGAGGAACGTGATCCTATTCCTGCCGATCTCGAGCTTGTGGCCATAAAAGCTCAATATGCAGGCTCACAAAAACTTGCTCAAATTTCAGGGACTACTGATAAACCGGCAATGCTGGCTCCGACTGATTACAGCGGCGTAAATGAAATCATGGACAAGATGTCATCTTTGGGATTTACAGAATTAGTAATCCGCAGAGACGGTGAAAGCATTGAATTAAAATCGAACGCACCGTCCACGGGGACAGTAGCCGCTTCTTCTATTGCTCCGAAAAATAATGCGAATGCAGTAGCAGAATCCTCTATGAAAACCGAACAGGAGACTGAAGGCAGTTCGACGACGACCATCGATTCGCCTCTTGTCGGGAAATTCTACTCATCGTCAGCACCGGGAAAACCGTCTTATGTCGCTATAGGCGATGAAGTTAAAGCCGGCGAAAAAATCTGTATCGTTGAGGCTATGAAATTGATTAATGAGATCAACGCTCCCGCGAATTGCATAATTATTAAGATTCTCGCTGAAAACGGCGACACTGTGGATAAAGGTCAGCCGCTTATTGAGATTGAAGAATTATAATTTCTGCAACATACAAAAAATAAAAAGGACTCTGCAATCGCGGAGTCCCTTTTTATTTGATAAGCAGTCAGGTATAATGGCGACTATTTATAATATACAGGGCTTGACCAAGCCATGTGACCGTCGATCTGAACTACTTTAGTCCAATACGCCCCTTTGGTTGCGGTCTCGTCTTTGAAGCTGAAACTCAATGTATTCGGGCGGTTGAACGGCGATATTTTAGAAAATCTCATTTTAAGATTTACCCCTCCGGCATTGAATATTTTCGGAGTTTGACTGAGTTTGCTCGAAATAACTGTAAAGCACGAGTTTCTGTTTTCATAACTAATCGTCGGGGATTTACCTCTGACTTTCAGGAAAACACCATCAATATCGCCTGAGGTTGTGGAGAGTACTTCCAGTTCGGTTTCATTAATCCTTCTAACTCCCTGGCTTTTCTGATCGAAGGCGTATGCTGTAAAATCCTCGATGACACCACCGTTAATTGTGATTTTACCATCCCAGTCCGCTGTTTTCGAACGGCTTTTAATACGCACGCCGGACCATTCAATACGAATCCACTCATCATCGGGTTCAAATTCAAAGGGATAGCGATAGACAGTCTCAGTGTCCCGCTTTATTTCAACATCGAGCAAAGGAGCCGTACCCGCAATTTCTACAGACAAATCAACTGTGTCGACGCCGAAAACAACATCGCCCATCATATGTTTTTCATTAGCCTCGACATTCAGAAATATCCTTGTGCCTGTCGTCGCGTAGCAGTGACGTTTCTTTAAGGCATCCCAGACAGATTCTCTTGTAAGATTGTCAGCGAAAATACCGGTGTATCCGCCGCATACATCGAAAGTAGCGAAATCCCGCGCGAGAGGTTCAAGAGGCGCGGAAAGCCCCGGCCGTCCTGTATGATCGTCGCTTTGACCCACGAGTCCGACAATATGCCCCCGGCGAATAGCGTCCTCGGCGAACCATTCGAAAGTTCCGTGATGCGAGTGAATTTCGACAAGGCCGGAAAGGTTTTCATCCCAATAATCGAAATTCGCGTAACGACCGCCGACATGAGCAATAGCCATGACATCGTCACGGCCCCTGAATTCATTCCAGAGTTCCGATATCGGATAACGGTCGGTTACGTCAGATGAACCGTCGTGAATCTGCCAGTGAGAACTCCTGTGAATCGGCTGATCGTCATTGAGATACATAATATTGTGGTCGCCGCCGGCGGGTGTCAGTCCTGACCATTCATAGCCGAGGAATGTCACGAATTTCCCCGGAACATTGAATTTTTTTGTCTGTGCGCATACTTCATCCCATGTCTCGTCCGTAACCTGAAAATCATTCCCCTGCCATCCCGTGACATCTATAAACGCTTTATCGCGGGCGAAACGTAGATACTCCTCAATTGAACCGGTTCCGACTGTTTCTTCCGTCTGCCCATGCATATCGCCCCAATAGATATTTATTTCCTCATGTGAAACGATAATCGGATTGCTTCTGCCTGAAATCGCTCCCGCAGAGCATTCGACGGTAAATATGCCGGTAACTGTAAATCGAATGGAACAGGGATTCGCCATATTCTCCCGTAGCGATATAACTTTTTTGTCGCAAACGCTGTTATCGGGTACGGTTATCGATATGTCGCCGTCAAAGGCATCGAGAGGATTTCCCCATGAGTCGAGAACTCTGATCCTGATGAGTACATTCTGATCAGGTCTTGCTGTCGTGGGAATAACAGCCTCGATGGATTCGGGCTGCCCGGGAATAAGTGTGATCGACGGCTGATTTGCGATATGATAATACTCCCGTGTCCCGAAAGCGTCGACAAGCACTTTGAAAGAATGATTCGTTTCGGGGAAAGTCTGCAATCTCCACCCGGGCGAGCCGGACGACCTGTCCCCTATCGTTACCGTTATTGTGTCTCCGCTCTTAAGAGAGCCATCGAAAACTTTGACTACGATGCTGCCTCGAATCGGGCGTATCCAATAACGATTGTCATAAAAGACTTTAATCGCGGCGTCACCGTCTGTTATAGCGGTAACGTAACCCGGAGCGGACGGATCGTTGCATTGCGGCATTAAAGCGTCCGACATGGCGCGGCGGGCAATTAGAATGGAACCGCCGTCGTCTATACCGTATTTCCCGACAGTATATAGGATTTTCCATGTCCCCGTGGAGGCCACTTCAAATTCACCGTCAGGCCGGATAAATGCCGTTCCGAAATCGACAGGATTCATGCTTTTCTCCTTCAAAATTAAAAGTCTTATAATTCAGAATAGTTTGTTGGAAAAAGTGACAATTCCCTTCAAAGAATATATCAAGGCGTAAAGATAATTTCAAGACTGCAATTAATAAAAAAGCCGGACATTGTCATCCGGCTTTTTCAGGAAGATGTATTCGCATTTTTTATTTAGACATTTTCGCCAAAGTTTCTCCGATAATCATCCAGTAGCATGTACTCTGGACAACGCCCGACGGCGGCAGGATTTTTGTGTCGTAATCGGGTACCTCGACGACAGCATCACCGTGTTTCCAGTATGGATCTATATAGATGTCAACGAGGCTCAGATCAGCCTGTACAGGAAGGCCCTCGCCGATGTCTGTCGGGCCTGGCGTGAATACGCAGACCGATTTCGCTCCGGCCTCACGCGCGTATTTCAGTTCACGTTCAGGATACATGGAATAACCAATGTGAAACCAGACATCGTCTTTACCGACATTGCCTTTTTTCAATTGATCGATGCCGTATTCATTCTCGATTATCGTAAAGAGTTCGGTCGGGAATCCGGGCATTCTTCTCTGGGAGGTCATAAAATGTCCGATAATACCGGCGACAATTTTATTTCCTCCGGCTACTGTATTCGCCATCAAAACACCGGCATCTCTGAATTTGTCGAGTTCTTTCGCCTTAATGTTAACGAGATATTCTTTAACGTTTGTAATATACTGTCGTCCGAGAATACCTTCCTCTATCGGCATGATTCTCATATCTTTATGGAAAAGTATTTCGCCAATTTTCTCGTTTCTTTCAGCGGCGCCGGGAACGAACATGCTTTGCCACAATGATGGCATTTCACCCTGGCGGGTGACAGCGGCCACATATTCCGCTGTAAAGACCCATTTATTGATGACATTCGCGATACCGGCTGTCGGGCCGATTAATTCGCTTCCACCGATATCCATCACCGGTACGATACCTTCTTCGAGACCGTTGCTGATAAAATGATCGGCAAGGGAGGAGACTTTCGCGTTCATCGATCCGAAAACGATAACGAGAGCGCCTTTTGCTTTGTAATCGCTGAGCTGCTCATACTGGTCGTCCGCATGAAGATCGAGCGTACCCACCATAACAACATCTTTATCAGTCAGTTCGCCTTTTAAGGGAACAGGCTGTATGTGGCGAAGTCCGCCCGCTCTGTCGCATGCCTCGGCTACGAAACCGCCCCAGTCTTCATGCATAGGATACTGAAATCCTCCTCCGGGCATAAATTTCTGTTCCTCTTCGCCGGTGCGGAAGATTGTTTCGTCATCCATTACATAGATTTTCCCACCGTTGACAATCCTTGTGGCCGCGGCATCGGCGGCAAGAGCCATTTCACCGAGAAGAGTTTCTGAAAATTCGAGACGCTCAATGATTTTTGTGATAAAAACCTCACTCGGAGATCGAACCATCGTTTTCTCCATTTCCTGCTGCGCGCAACCGAGAACAGTTAGTATAAGCAGCACCCAGACAATAGACAGTGCCTTTTTCATGATTAATCCTCTCTTTCAAATCGCTGAAAAGTATTGGTAAAACATCTCTCTGATAATACTTTATCCGAACCATTCGAGCAAGTTATATTTTCGAAATGACGTACAGGTTCCGTTTAACAGTATTGATTATGGTACGGCATTATTCTATCTTGATGATAGCATTCGAATGTAAGTCATAATAAAACCGGAGGTATCATGAACGTACTTTTTGTAGGAGCGCATCCCGACGATATCGAAACTTTCTGCGGCGGCACAGCGGCCCGGTATCGCGAACGGGGCGATAAGCTGTTTTTTTGTGTAGCGACAAACGGCAATGTGGGATCATCGATACTGCCTCCCGATGAAATCGCGGCGATCCGTCATGATGAGGCGAAAGCGGGAGCCGCGGTTCTCGGCGGGGAGTTGATCTGGCTTGATTTCGATGACGAATTTTTGATCGATTCCAGGGAAACGAGGCTTAAATTCATCGAGGCATTCAGGACAGCACGGCCGGATGTCGTCTTCTGCCACTGGAGGAATGACTATAATCCGGATCATTCAATCTCCGGCTACATTGTCGACGAGTGTATTCACATGGCCGGTGTGCCGAATATCAAAACAAACTCGAAACCATTCGTTAAAATCCCTCCGGTATATTATATGGATACGCCCGCTGGTGTGAATTTCGAGCCGGAACTGTATGTCGATATTACAGATACGTTCGAGACAAAAATCGAAATGGTGGGAAAGCATAAAAGCCAGAATTCATGGATGAAAGATATGTTCGGCTATGAAATGGAGGCTTTTCTGGAAATCCCAGCAAAATTCAGAGGTCTTCAGGCAGGCGTACAAATGGCAGAGGCGTTCATTCCGTCCCGACGGTGGGGCCGGACATTTACGAAACACTATCTTCCGGACTGCCTCGAAGTCATGAAACGATAAATGCCCTCACCCCCCGGCCCCATATGCGCTAACTTAAGGGTGAAACACAGTGTTTTATAACTGTAAAAGCAAGAAAATATCACTTTTGGTGAAGCATTGACACCATTGAATGTATCATAATGAAATTCAGGTAAAGACTTTTATTGTAAGACCCCCCTGTCACTGCGTGACATCCCCCCTTTTAAGGGGGACAAAAGAATAAGCGCAACATTATCCCCTAATAGGGGGGTGGCGCGTAGCGACGGGGGGTCTGTTTTACCAACAATATTGCTTACAAATAGTTAAGTTAGCGCATATGCCCCCCGGCCCCCTCTCCCACTCCCGTTGGTCGCAGGAGAGGGGGAGAATCGCAGTATAATATTCAGGTGATCCAGTACATAATTCATTGGTACAATAACATCAGACTAAAAAAGTGGCTTTGCCACCTCCCCTCTCCCACTTGTGGGAGAGGGGCCGGGGGTGAGGGCAAAATTATGATTCTCGCAGAATGATGCCCAACTCGAATACATTACCAGAAAATAATGTAAAAAACAATATAAACACTGACAAACAGCGCCCACCATAGAAATATTGACTGATAAAACGGCCTTTTTCTTTCATCTTTCGGGAGCTTAACTTTGTCTAATGAAAACATAAGTGAAGATATTTCCTTTTCAGGCCGTGGAACGGTGGCAAGACTTATCAGTATCATTGTCAAAACGCAGACCGCCTGAGTTATCCCGCTCGTGACGAAAAAATTGTCGAGACTGTAACGAGTCACCGTCTCTGCAGACAACATTACCGGAATTACTTTCGAAATCATAATTCCAAGAGGAATCCCAATAACCATCACAACAAGGGCCGAGGCCGCGGTCGCTCTTTTCCAGAGAATACCGATCAGGAAGACAGTCGCGACCGGCACCGCGATATACGATGCCAGCATTTGAAAATAGTTGAATATCCCGCCGCCGATCACTCCGATAAAGGGCGAATATACGACACTGAAAAGCATAAGCGCCAGGGTTGCGTATGTCCCGACCTTTACGAGCTGTTTTTCCGTGGCGTCTTTCCGAATCCATTTCTTGTAGATATCGAGAGTGAACAATGTCGAAATGGAATTAAGAAACGCCGCGATTGTAGACATGACCGAGGATAAAATTCCTACAAGGACAAGTCCCCTGAATCCGGCGGGTATTAATTCTTTTATCATAATCGGGAACACGTTGTCAACCGGCTGGTTATCGAGATTGAATACCGGATCGAAAGTGCCGAGCGCCCTGCATATCATGCCCGGAAGAATTTCAACGAAAGGCCTGAGCAACACAAAAAAGCCGGATACGATAATCGCCATTCGGGCGTCCCATTCAGTCTTCGCGCCGAAACTCCTCTGCACAAGAGCCTGATTCACGCAGGAATAATAGAGGTGAAGCCCAAGTATTGTCAGCGGAATAGCGTGCCACGGAATTACAGGATAATCCATCGGCTGCATTAAATGAAAGCCACCGGGAGCCGCGGCCACAACATCGGTCCATCCGTTCGGAAGACGAATATATGCCAGGATAAAAATCATAAATCCCGATATAAACATTAGAGAAAACTGAATAACAGCGGCATACGACGCGGATGCCATGCCTCCGTACATCGTATAAATTCCTGCTACTAAGCCGAGAATCAAAACGCCGTACCAGATATCAATTCCCATGACGACCTCTAGCAGTTTCGCGCCACCATAAAACACAACCGCGAGATTTAGGAGCACGTAACTCACAAGAAGGATGACGGCGAAAATGTCGCGACAGTGACGGTTATATCTTCTTTCAAGATATTCCGGCAGGGTAACGATGCCGTTTCGAAGGTAAATCGGCAGGAAAACGAAGATCAGAAGGCTGTAAACGATGAATGCGATCATGTACCAGTTGACCATCGTGAGGCCAATGCTGTATCCCATGCCGTTTTGACCAATAAGCTGCTCCGTATTCATCCCGGTCGCGACAAAAGCCGCCGCGATCACCCACCAGGGCAAAGTTCCTTTGGAAATGAAATAATCGCCGGAATCCTTACGCTTTCCTCTGCCTTTTGTTATTCCAACGACAAGCAGGACAATAAAATAGGCAATGATGGCGACAAGATCGTACAAATTCACGCTCATTGGCGACAACCTTTCGTTTTATTGCGACACAATTCATATCATGGGAATAAACATGCAACTGTAATGTATTATACTTATTTTGAGTATTTTACCGCAAATAACCTGAATTTGTTGAAATCTAAACGGTTTTGCATCATATTAAAAGAAAAATCTCATTTATAATTTGATTTATCGTGAAAAGTGATTTAAGTTTCAAATAAACATTTTACGTACCTGGAGAAAAAATGCGTCGAAGACATTTTGTTTCACAATTATCCTTACAATCAATGTTCTTGTCATGCGGCGGGTTATCCTGGGCGATGGGTGAAAAGCGCAATCTCGAGCATTTTAATGCTTCAGCTACTACCACTACCTCTATAAAGACTATTGGCAATAGCTCCTTGAAGGACATTCGAGATACTTTCAAATCTGAATTTTTCGAGTTGACTCTACCTCTTTGGAAAAATGCTGGTGTCGACTGGGAACACGGCGGGTATCTCCCCCATCTCGACGATAACGGCGTTCCAACGACCACAAACAAGCAGCTTTACTACCAAGGGCGTTTACTGTGGCTCTATTCATACTTCTACAACAAATTCGACCGTGACGACTATCATCTCCGCGCGGCAAAAAACGGTTATGATTTTCTGGTAGAAAATTGCGTGGATGAAAATTACGACTGGTACACCGAGGTCACTCGTGACGGCAAACCCGTTGTTAAATTTTACGATATTTATGCAAGCATATACATGATACTCGGTCTCGGCGAGTATTACAAGGCATCCGGCAACGTGGAAGCGTGTGATCTTGCGGTTAAATCGGCATACAGAGTAACAGAAATCATTCTGTCGCCGACTTACCAGGCGCAAGGACATGGGCCCTGGTATGAACCCGGGACGAAACGTCTTGGGTCATGGCTTCACTTTTTAAACGCCCTTACCCCGCTTCTTCGCTATACGGAGGAACCGGGGATCGAGAAAATTGCGAGGATGTGTGTCAGATATATGCTGAAATACCACTGGCAGCCTGACCTTGGCGTGGCGTTCGAGATTTTGCAGCCTGACATGACCCCGCATCCAAAAGACATGTTCATCGATAAAGAGGAACTGTCTTTCCAGAATCAGGCGAGATGGGTCAATAACTTCCACACAATGGAGGCCGCGTGGATGATCATGGAAGAGGCCTTACGTGTCGGGAACAGGAAAATGTTCACAGCCGGTCTTGAACTCGGCCGTGTCCATCTGGAAAAATGCTGGGTAAAGCGCGGCGATACTCAAGGTGTTATCCAGTTTTTCCGGCCGGACGATCCCAATCCCTTTGAAGGACGTGATATCTGTAAACCATACGTCCTCAAGGAAATCCTGATCATGCTTCTTCTCGCGATCGAACATACGGGAGAGTCATGGGCAGTCGAATGGTTCGATAAAGTATACAGTTACTCCTATGGAAAGCCCGTGGAATGGCCCTACCGCGACACACTGCACCAGCCACGCGGTGTTATGTTCTGTTACGAGATCATCGAAAGAATGATCGCCCGGAACGGCAAAGTATCCGACTTTTTCGACTCAGAATAATTTGCCGGTGAAGTTGCAGCCTCTTTCGCAATCGATAAAAGGAAATCCGGTTATCCCTTTTGTTAAGCAAAGTTCCATTTTTAAGAAAGAAAAGCTCCCTTCTCACATTTATAGGAGGGGGTGAAAAACTGATCTAAAGTAATAACCGGACAAAGGATTATTAACCTTGAATTCACTTGAATTGGGAACGATCATAGCGTCGCTGCTCTTGTATTCCTCCTTTGACTTGTCTTTTACCGCCGATTTCGCGAAAGGAGACAAAACAGCGACGGTTGAGAACTATAAATATCCGCCGGTGATTACGGACGATTCCAGCGGACGTTTCGGCGAGGCTGCCGTATTCGACTACGGCGAACTCGATCTTGAAACGGTCTGGACTAAGGATGTTGTCAGATATAAAGCTAAAGGGAATTTCCCGGGCGACACCGACTGCCCATTTGACGGCGCCATAGGCATGTGGATAAAGATCGATATGGAAACGCTTATGGACCGCGAATTGATCTGGCTCGATCCTTTTCACCTGCTCACCGAAAACAGGAGCGAAAACAGGGACAACGGCAAAATATGGATGGATTTTGTTACGAAGGAATTACCGGGATCGCCGATTTTCCGCTTTGGCGCTACTCTCCCCCGTCACGCCCGCAAAAACCCTGAAAAAGCAGGCGAGGGAACGATTATTACAATACCGGGGATCGACTTTTCAGGAAAGGAATGGCATCATCTTATCGGCACATGGAATAATTTAAATAATAGCAGCAACACAGGTGAAATGATTGTCTATTTTGACGGCAAAAAGGCAGGGACGATACAGAATTACTCTCATCCGATCTCATTCGACATGAATGTCTGGGAAATCAGAATTGGAATCGGCTTCAAAGGTATGATAGATGAGTTTTTCATACTCGACAAATTTGTCACTCAGGACGAGGCGAAAGCTCTTTTTGAATCACAACAAGCTATACAAGCTTACCTTGAAAAATAAACCTTTAACGAATCTTCTAATAGATGAAATTATACTTACAATCCAGGATTCATCTGTCATCCTTTCTGTCAATTTTAATATTTGTAATAGCCGGGACGCTTGTCGCGTCAACGGTTTCTTATTCCGCAAAAACGATTCATTACCTTGAAACAAAGCCGGAGAAAGGCGAGGGCATCTATCAACTGCTGCGCCGTTTCGGGCTGAAATCAAACAGAATCGCTTACGAGGCTTTTGTCAATATAAACGCGTCTCAACTGCAAAACAGTACGGGACTTTTGCCTCAGGTCACGTATACACTCCCTATTATTTCGTTTGTTATAGTTCTTTTTTTTGATTTCACCAACAATGCG
>Ga0255447_1041_pt2 | contig 11538 bp, 12 predicted proteins | sample ANMaggSeSYBR02G7_FD_182668 | JGI IMG/M metagenome (GOLD analysis project Ga0255447, IMG submission 182668) | Sediment cell enrichment communities from methane seep in Santa Monica Basin, California, United Staets - ANME aggregate JGI... | ecosystem: Environmental > Aquatic > Marine > Cold seeps >... | reverse complement strand
CCCGGCCAGTTCGTAATGGTGTGGGTCCGGGGCCTGGATGAAATCCCGATGGCCCTGTCACACCCGGGCAGCATCACTGTGCAGAGGGTGGGTGAGGCTACTGAAGCACTGTCACGACTGGATGTGGGCGATAGTATTGGCATAAGGGGGCCGTTCGGGAACGGATTTGAAGTGAAAGGAGAAGGGGGAGGAAAGGGGAACCGAGAAGGGGAAGGTGGCGGAGATGGGAACGGAGAAAAGAAAGGAAATAAAATAATGATCATTGCAGGCGGCGTGGGTGGTGCACCCCTGCTGCCTTTGGCGCAGCAAGCCCAATCAAGGGGCCTGGATGTTACTACCCTGATAGGGGCCAGGACAGCGGATGAACTGCTTTTCGAAAAACATTTCTCAAAATGCGGTGCACTCAGTATAGCTACTGACGACGGGAGTAAAGGTCATCACGGGTTTATAACAGGAGCAATGGACCAGTTCAACCTGGCCGGGTTTGACCAGTTCTATATCTGCGGTCCGGAGTTGATGATGAAAAGCGTGCTGGATATTCTCCAGGCAGCAGGGCTTGAGGCAATGGCACAATTAAGTCTTCACAGGTATTTCAAGTGTGGTATCGGTGTATGCGGCGCATGTACCATTGATCCATCGGGTCTGCGGGTATGCAGGGACGGCCCGGTGTTCAGTGGTGATCTGCTCACAACAAGTGAATTGGGAAAATACCACAGGGATGCCACAGGAAAAAAGATAATGTTTTAAATATTTGGTTCTTTCATGGTAGTGGAACAGGTAGTGTAATTATATGATAGGCAGATTCAGGTTTGATGGTGAGGTATTTACCGGCACTGTAAATGGTGATAGAGTTGTCGTGGAACGGGGGCTGTATTGTGATACTTATACCCTGGATGAACTGGAGACACTTCCTCCTGTAAACCCGAGCAAGATCATATGTGTGGGATTGAACTACATTGACCATGCCCGGGAACTGGAAATGGAACTGCCCGGTTATCCTATGATCTTCCTGAAACCTCCTTCTGCTATTATCGGGCATGGCGATATGATCGTCTATCCTCCTGTGTCCCAACATGTGGATTATGAGGCAGAACTGGCAGTTGTGATCGGTAAGCAGTGCAGGAACGTACCTGCCACGTACGCAGATGACGTGATACTGGGATACACTTGTTTTAACGATGTAACGGCTCGCGATATCCAAAAGGCAGATGGTCAGTGGACCAGGGCTAAGAGCTTTGATACTTTTGCACCGTTTGGCCCGTTTGTGGTCATGGCCGAAAATGTGGATATATCAAATGCCTACATCCGCTCCAGGGTCAACGGCCAGTTAAGGCAGGACTCCAGTGTAAATAATATGATTTTCAATATCCCGGCATTGATAGAATTTATTTCCCATATCATGACGCTTGAAAAGGGTGATATCATAGCGACAGGCACGCCTGCGGGTGTGGGCCAGCTTTATCCAGGGGATACGGTGGAGATAGAGATAGAGGGCGTGGGTACTTTGGAAAATGAGGTTGTTAAGCCCTAAACTTCATCATTGGGTTTTATCTTCAGTTTAGGTTTTACAGTGAAGAAAATAATATCTTTGTTATATATCCTGAACACTTTGCGCTCTTTGCGTCCTTTGCGTTGTATGATTTTGGTCACCGCAAAGAGCGCAAAGTCCGCAAAGGGAGTTTGAATGGTTTGGTTCTTGATTATATCATCAGTTTAGTTTTCATCTTCATATTGAGTTTTATCTTCGGATTGGGTTTCATCTCCAGGTTGGTTTTCATCCTCTGCTTGGGTCCCAGCCTTTTCTTCGATCTCCTGGTTCCCAGGTTTGGTTATTACCTCGAATCCCGTATACGTCCTGTATAAAGCAAGCATGAAACCGTAAGCCGCAGGGCCGATTATTATCCCCATGGCACCGACCACGAACAGTGGGGCAGTAAAGGACAGCAGTGTTATGATTGGATGGATATTTCCACTTTGCATCATCAGCCTGGGCCTGATAATGTTGCCGGGAATGGTCTCAAGGAACAACCAGCCAAATACTACGATCACCACAGCCTTCACCGGTTCATTGAAAATATAATAATAGATGGCTGCCGGTACATAGAATGTGCCCGGTCCCACGATCGGCAGCAGGGACAGGACTGCAATGACAGCACCCCACATTATGGGATATGGTACACCGATAAGCATCAGGCCGATGCCGCCGATTATACCGGTCAGCACGCAAACGATCAGGTAAACATTGAAAAGGCTGTTGTATATACTATTCAGGTGCTGCAGGAATTCCTTTACGATCTCTACCCTGTTGGAAGGCAGGATATCAATGAATGTCTCAACTATATTCTCGCCGTCGATGAGCAGGTAATAAAGTAAAAATACCACAACTCCCAACTGCATGGCAAATATCGCTATATTGGATATGAAATTCAATACAACACGCTGGGCAATGCTGACTATGAACAGTATGGCAGAAGATGCAGAACTGGAAAGATTGGACTTCATGTTTTCCTGTATGGTATCCGGGATGTACTTGCCCATCAGTTCCATGCCATAATCTATCAGCATATTTATGTCGGTTTGCAGGACATCAGGCTGGAATTTTGCCAGTTCCGAGCCCAGGATGAATATGATGTTTAAGAACAACCCCATAAAAATCAATGCCACGATGGTGATGGTCAGGATCGCTGAGATCTGCCGGTTCTTGATCCTGGTAATTTCCCTAAGCTTTTTATCCAGGGGCCGCAGTATAAATGCGCCGAATATGCTCAATATGATCACATTTACGAATACCCATGAAAGATAGATGATCAAAAGAGCAACTGCTATAACCACGAGACCCACAATAAGAGTGAAACGTTTTCTGTCCAGCGCCCCAGTCATAACATATAAGTTATTCTACTGATTTAAAAGTTTTTCCAATGCTTTTACGATAAGTATAAAATGAATCATGATATAAATGGAAATGATAATGATAGACCTTCATACCCATTCAATATTCAGTGACGGTGAACTGCTTCCAAGCGAACTTGTTCGCAGGGCCGTGGTCCATGGCTATACTGCCATTGCTATTACGGACCATGTGGATTTTACTAATATCGAGCATGTACTTGACGGGATCAAGAAAGCAAAATACCTTGAAGATGTCTGGGATATCCGGGTACTTGCAGGGGTTGAGATAACCCATGTGCCCCCGCAGAAGATATCGGCACTGGTTGCTCTTGCACGTGAACTGGGAGCTGAGATAGTCGTGGTACACGGGGAAACGCTTGTCGAGCCTGTGCTGCCCGGGACGAACAGGGCTGCCATCGAGGCAGGGGCAGATATACTGGCGCACCCGGGATTGATCTCTAAGGAGGATGCAATGCTGGCAGCAGAACTGGGGGTGTGCCTTGAGATCACAGCGCGCTGCGGGCACAACCGGGCCAACGGTCATGTGGTAAGAATAGCTGAAGAGGTCGGGGCAGATATGATAGTTGGTACTGATTCCCATTCACCAGGGGATCTGGTCACTGATGAAGAGGCGCTTAATATCGCTATGGGTGCAGGGTTAAGTGAAAAACATGCACAAGATATATTGTTTTCAAAACCTTTAAGTCTGATAAACACCAGATTAATATAGCACTTGCGATAACTTTATATAATATTACTGGTGTATTTATGTTACTTTTATTGAGGTGTATTATTGAAAATATTAGGAACTGTTTTGCATACTTCAAGTCATAAAAACTTAATCGTCAGAGGGGATAAAACAAATAAGGCTGGTAACAAGAAGTTATTCAGGATAAATAACCTGGTTTTTAACAGGAGAAATACGAAGATCGGAAAGGTCAATGATGTGTTCGGGCCTGTGGACCGACCGTATTTTTCAGTAAAGATTTTTAAGACTGTGGCCGGAGAAAATCTGAGGAATTTCAAAGGCAAGCACGTATATGTGAAATAATTGCAAAGTGGTTGCAGCTTTTCACATGAATGATAATATTAATGACAATATTAGATTAATGATAAGATTGAAACAGAGGGATTAGTAATAAATGCCTGAATTAGAAAAAGAAAAAGAGATTGAGAGGTCTGAGAGAAGTAAAATACGTGAGAGTATCAAGCTCAGAAAGGAAACAGAAAAGGTCGGAGCATTCGAGAAGCCTACTGTGGAATGTCCCGAGTGTGGTAGCCGCAGTCTGGTACAGGATTATGAGCGGGCGGAACTTGTGTGTAACGACTGCGGTCTTGTGGTCGATTCCGAGTTCATTGACCAGGGACCAGAATGGAGAGCGTTCGACCATGACCAGCGTATGAAGAGAAGCAGGGTGGGCGCGCCCATGACCTACACCATTCACGACAAGGGTCTGTCAACCATGATCGACTGGCGAAACCGCGATTCTTACGGTAAATCCATATCATCAAAAAGCAGGGCCCAGTTGTACAGGCTGCGAAAATGGCAGCGCCGTATCAGGGTCAGCAATGCTACTGAGAGGAATTTAGCCTTTGCATTATCAGAACTGGACAGGATGGCCAGTGCACTGGGCCTGTCCCGGAATGTGCGGGAAACTGCGGCTGTGGTCTACCGCAAGGCTGTTGACATGAACCTGATAAGGGGCCGGAGTATTGAGGGTGTGGCTGCTTCTGCACTGTATGCAGCCTGCAGGCAGTGTAATGTACCAAGGACGCTGGACGAGATCGCTGAAGTATCCAGGGTCAGCCGTAAGGAGATCGGCCGTACATACCGGTTCATTTCAAGGGAACTGGGCCTGAAACTCATGCCCACGTCACCCATTGACTATATCCCAAGGTTCTGTTCTGGCCTGAACCTGCATGGTGAAGTACAGTCCAAGGCTGTGGAGATCCTGAGGCAGGCGGCAGAGAAGGAACTCACCTCAGGGCGTGGACCTACGGGTGTGGCTGCGGCAGCTATCTATATATCCAGCATCCTGTGCGGCGAGCGCAGGACCCAGCGGGAAGTGGCAGAGGTGGCCGGTGTCACGGAAGTGACTATCCGAAACAGGTATAAGGAACTGGCAGAACAACTGGATATTGAGATAATACTGTAAAGATACTGTAAGGATGGGCATATTTATATGCCAGTCCAATCCCGGATGTTGGTATCGTGGATAGAATATATATCAAGAAGACCCTTGATCATATCAACCACGAGATCATGGTATACACATCCGGGAAATAAACTTTTTTACCGGATTAAAGGGTAATGTTAGAAATACTAAAAATGTTGGGCATTGGTTTTAGTGTCGGACTGACCGGTGCGCTTGTACCCGGACCTATGCTTTTTGCTACAATCGAGACTTCCCTGAAGAAAGGCTGGACAAGCGGTCCCCTGGTTGTATCGGGCCATGCCCTGGTCGAGGTTCTGTTATTTATCTTTATAGTGACCGGGTTTTCAACCCTGGAGACCCAGGGTGCCATTCTCTGGATATCTGTTATCGGGGGTGCGGTACTGGTGGTGTTTGGCATCTTAACTATCAGGGAAGGGAAACATGCTACTCTTTCGGGGGGCAGTAGTGTGTTCAAGAGCCCATTTGCTGCCGGTGTGATCACGTCGGTATCGCATCCGTATTTCTGGCTGTGGTGGCTGACGGCAGGGGCGGGGCTGGTTCTTGTGGGGCTTGAGACCAGCCTGTTTGCTGCTTCTATATTTTTGGTGGGTCACTTTATGGCAGACCTGGGCTGGTACACTTTCGTGTCTACTGCGATAAGTAAAGGGAGGTCGCTGATGTCTGAGGGGACTTACCAGCGGGTGCTGATGGGCTGCGGTGGGTTTTTGGTGGTGTTCGGGGTGTGGTTTATGGGGAGTCAGATGAATCTGTTTTAGATAAGCCTGAACTTGATGTATACATTCTAACCTGCTGCCCGACCTGTGCACCTGATAAGCAGCCATCCTTGTGGATTCGTATTGCCCGGGTCTGGAGAGCAGAGCATGCAAGAATATTGCACTGATATTAAATGTGTATAAAATCATCTGTAAGCATTGTCATGATGCTCAAAGTCCAGAAGTGTTATGCTGCTATTTTCTTTATCGATTTCGTAAATGATAACAAAAGACCCTATATGGATCCTCCATTTACCCCAAGTTTGACAGTTGTCACTCTTTCTTGAAGAGAAAGTATCCTCTTTTACTCAAAATTTCCAGATTTTGTCAGGAAAACCCATTTGACAGTTGAAAAATTATCAACCAAAATTCTACGTAATTCCCTGTTTTCCCCTCAAAAACAGTGTATTTATTGGGTCAAAATTCGCATAAATGAAATTTTTCGCACCACTTTTCATGTAATCTACGGTAACTGTCAAATTCAATAAGCTTTTTTTGATGAATTTTGTCGACTTGTGCTTCAGTTCATCGAACTCATATCGCATCAACGATATGAACAGTTGAGCAATAAACCCCACAAGAATTGCCCCATAAATGCTAGCATCCGACCACACTCTCAATGGTTTTATTTCAATCTCGTTCTTCAGTGAATGAAATATTTTCTCGATCGAGTCTTTTTTCCTGTATGTTACAAGTGCTTCCTCAAGTGTCAAATTCTTACTTGATTTTAGACAGAAAAATCCCTCGCGACCTGTAATCACTTGCTCCTCAAGAAGTTTAATCGCCTCTTCTTCACTAATCTCCATCAATTTAGTTTGAATAGAATAACTGACATCAACAAGCACATTATTAACAAGGAATCTCTTCGGAATTTTCTTCTTATTATCAATTGATTCCTGTATCTCTTTTGCTTCCTGAATCATCCGAAGTATCTTTCTTGCCTTTGATTCAAGTTGCTGTTTTTGCAAAGTTTTTGAAAAATAAAGGTAGTTGACACTGCTAGGTTTAACGATCTTGTATCCGTAAATCCCCTTTTCCTCATCAATCATCTCAGTCTCAAGTTGATCGAATTTATCAATGATTTTATCATCACTCTTATTAAGTTTCTTTGCAGTTAGATATTGCATCTTATCTGCCCGAATAAGCGATGTATTTCCGATACTATTTGCACCTTTATCAAAAACAACAAGTGAGTTTTTCCTGAGCCTCTTATTGATTTGTTGATACGTTTTCTTGAAGTGTGTTTGATCATTTACATTACCTTGTTCCACTGTGAACCCAATTGGTATGTTAATTGGATCTGAAAGTTCACTGACACCAATGGTGATTTGTTTCTTATCTGGTCTATGGTCACGACTGTATCCATGTTTTCCAAGTGGAGATTTGTCACCATGTAAAATTATACTCGTCCAATCCATGTTGACATCTGTATGTGGGAAGTCATATAATCGAAATATGATGTATTGGATGTCAGAGATTATTTCTTCTCTGTTATTCCCCAAGGTTTGGAGAGTTCTGTAAAGAGCTCTTTCATTGAATTGTTTGAGATTGAATAATTCCAGAACTTCTTCTCGATTTATCCAATCATGAGCTCTATCGATGCTAAAATTGTCTGTAAGCTTGTAGCTTATGAGAGCCCTCAATAAGGAATTTATGTCTAATCCTTTCTTTTTGTGTTTACTGAATACAGGAGATAAATGAAGTGCATCATACAGTTTCTCAACAGCTAATATTGTTCCAATAGGAAAGCATATATTGTCGTTCGGAATTATCTCATATGTTCTTAGTTTTGTTTGCATGTTTGATCACACCAAACAAACTAAGAACACTTGTATTAATTCTAACTGTCAAACTTGGGATTTACCTTTTAGAATATTTCGAAGAGGCTTCCCTATTTCCGGGTTATCTGAAAGAATTTCAAGTCTCTTTTTCACATGACTGTAACGAACTTTATCTCTTTTAAACAATTTTTGCAATTCTTTCTGAACCCTTGGGTGTGCAATAATCTTGTAAATCATTGTTCTATGCTACTCAAGAAATCGTCCATACTTTCGAACTCAAGACGCTTGCCTTTTGTAATTTCATTGTTTGCGGCATTTACACGTTCAATAAAATCAGAATTAAAAGTTTCTTCAGGAGGATAACTGGTTTCATCCAGTTTTTCTTCAATTCTCTCTAACTTACCAAGAATTCTCGTAAACATCGCCTCAATATTGCGATTCTCAAATGAACTTTCCATAGTATATCATTTATACAATCATTTTCCATCTTTAAAATAAGTTTCTCTTAAATTAAGTGAACATAGTAATCACACATTTTATTTCTTCGCGACTATTACAGTGAGTTCTTCATATACCATAACAACACTTCTGCAGCACTTCACCCGCAGCCTGCCCTGTGCACCAGACCAGTAACCATCTGCTTACACCAGGCAATACTGACAAGTTAAGCCCTGTCCCCCTCACATCCCCACAAAGCAAAAGGAATAATTTATCACTAATTCTGAGTACATAGTACTGATGACGGAAGAGCCCACAGAATGGGCAGAGAAGTACCGCCCAAAAAACCTTACCGAAGTGGCAGGCCACCGTACCATTATCAATGACCTCGTCAGTTGGGCCAACAAATGGGAAACGGGAGTTCCAAAGGACAAAGCACTGATATTCTACGGCAAGCCCGGAGTTGGCAAGACCTCAGCCGCTTATGCCCTGGCCTACCAGATGGGATGGGACGTAATAGAGTTAAACGCCAGCGACCAGAGGACTGCAGGCATCATCCAGAAAATTGCAGGTTCAGCCAGCAGGATGGGTACATTTGACGGCACATCAGGACGGCGGCTCATCATACTGGACGAGGCAGACAACCTGCACGGCAACTATGACCGTGGAGGTGCCAGGGCCATTATCAATGTGGTCAAAGGCACATCCCAGCCAGTTATACTCATCGCAAATGAATTTTATCAAATGGACCCGGCACTGAGGCTCGCCTGCAAACCAGTCCAGTTCAGGACAATAAACAGCACTACTATTGTATCTGCACTAAAAGCAATATGTAAAAATGAAGGCATAATGGTGGGCATTGGGGTCATAGATACTATTGCTAACAATGCCAACGGCGACCTGCGCAGTGCTATCAATGACCTGCAGGCCATGTCCATAGGTAAGCACGAACTGGAAGTAAATGATATTATCACAGCACCCAGGGATGTAAAGGAAACAGTGTTCAAGTTAATGGATCATGTATTCAAAGCTGCAGATATGAAGTCTGCCCAGCAGGCTGCCTGGCAGGTGGACGAGAGCCCTGATAATCTGATAAACTGGATCGACGAGAACCTTCCCATAGGATACAAGGATGCACATGATATGGCTGCCGGTTATTTCCAGCTTGCCAGGGCCGACCTGTTCCTTGGCAGGGTGCGCCGCAGGCAGAATTACAGTTTATGGCGTTATGCCAGCCTGTTAATGACCGGGGGTGTATCAGCTGTTCGGACCCACAGCCATTCGGGGTATAATAAATACCAGGCCCCCCAGTTCTGGAGAAAACTGGGGCAGACCAGGGCAAAGCGTAATATAAGGGATTCGCTTGCCGGGAAGATAGGGGGAATATGTCATGTATCAGGTGCCTATGCACGGACTGACCTGATATGGTTCTTCAAGCATTTAATGAAAAGCAAGGTTCATTCGGTTGGACTGGCTGCTGAACTGAAGCTCGATCCCGATGAGATCGCATTCCTGATGGATACAAAACCCACCACAAAGAAAGTGGGCAAGATATACGATGAGGCACAGCAATTGATGAAAGATGAGATTGAGCATGATATTGAGGTGTTTGGTGGATTTGGCCAGGAAAAAACAGAAAAAAAGCAGGTAAGCCGTTTAATGGAATTTGATAAAACTGAAGAAGCTGGTAGAACAGAAGGAACAGAAGGAATAGATGAAACTGATGTTAACCGTACAGATGTCGATAATGTAGACTCTGTTGCAAAAGAGGAAAAGAGCCAGAGTTCTTTGTTTGATTTTTGAGGTTTATCCGGATGAGAGGAAAACTGATCACGCTTGAAGGGATTGACGGTTCAGGAAAAACCACGATCCTAAAACGATTACATCATCATTTCCAGGATAACCTTGATGTGATCTTTACCAGGGAACCTACCAGTGGCTGGATAGGGGAGGCAGTATACCGTGCAATAAAATCCGAGACTGACCCGCTGGCAGAACTATTCCTCTTCATTGCAGACCATGCCCACCACCTTAGCACTACTATTAAACCGGCACTGGAAGATCACAAGATCGTAATATCAGACAGGTATTCGGACAGCAGGTATGCGTATCAGGGGGCCACCCTGAAAGGAACTGTAGACCATCCCATGGAATGGGTGATGGGACTTCATAAAGGCTGGACTGTAGTGCCAGACCTTACTATTCTGCTGGATGTCAATCCCGCAACTGCCATTACAAGGGTCGGTAATCGCGATCACCAGACCAAGTTCGAAAAGATAGCCTTTCTGGAACAGGTTCGCAGCAATTATCTCAAACTGGTTGAAAAGGAGCCGGACCGGTTCCTGGTAGTGGATGCAGGGCTGCCCATTAAAGAAGTAGAAGATATTGTGCTGTCTGCCATTGCCAAACAGTTATGACGTAATTGTTTTAAGTGCGATAAAAACAAGACCGGAATAAGATAATTAAAATAAGGCCAGAATAACATATTCGGTGGCGGTGGGCTGACCCCGCTTTCTCAAGGCGTCCCTTAAGGGACCTTCCCTTGATCTATTTTCCCCGCACAAGTCCAGTGCAATTGTGCCAACGTTGGTTTCAATGAAGGATCACCGATCATCCGGTTTGAGAGATCTTAGTGGATCCCATGCCTTTCACAACATTGATGACCGACCAACACCAAGTATTATATTCATGTGCTGACTGACCACCCGGACCTTCATTACCAGCCCACCTGACTCCAGTATTCTCACTGATACACACAACTGGAGTTAATAACTATGTTGTCCTGAGAACTAATATATTTTTTGGTAACAGAATTGGTAACAATCAAGAAAATGAAAATTTCAGACAGGATTTACAGGATTGGCAGGATACGATCCAATCCTGTATATCCTGTAAATCCTGTCAAAAGATTTGATTGAAACTAAGAAAATCACCTATATCAACATCGAAATGCGTTTATACTTTCCTATACGTCAAGGTATCCTGGCAAATGTGACATAGCCTGAATGTCCAACCCTAATCGTTGACGGACGCGTCCCTCTTTCGCTAAAGGATATTTCACGCTGGGTACATTCAAAGGTGACAACCTCTTCAAGTTCGATCATATTGATGGCCTGGCGCACATCCTTTGCCTGTTCCATAAAAGGTGAGAACACCACGCAAAATCCGCCAGGGTTCAACACTTCAGCCACAAACGGCACAACTTCGGATGCATGGTGCAGATCAAGAGTGACCACATCAAAGGTTTCATCAATTGAATGAATCTCCTGTAATATATCCCCAGATCGCACCTCTACATTATCAAGACCTGCAAGGGCGATATTAGACCTTGCCACATCCAGGAAATCCTGTCTGTCCTCATAGGATAGCACCCATTTTGCTACAAGTCCGAGATAAATAGCAAGGATGCCAGAGCCAGTGCCTGCATCCAGTACAGTATCCTGTTTATTCAGGCCGGTGTGGGATATGATCGAACTTGAAGAGGTTGTCACCTTTGAATGT
>Ga0255447_1042_pt1 | contig 11614 bp, 8 predicted proteins | sample ANMaggSeSYBR02G7_FD_182668 | JGI IMG/M metagenome (GOLD analysis project Ga0255447, IMG submission 182668) | Sediment cell enrichment communities from methane seep in Santa Monica Basin, California, United Staets - ANME aggregate JGI... | ecosystem: Environmental > Aquatic > Marine > Cold seeps >... | reverse complement strand
TTTCAAAACCACTGCCAAACCAATCACAACAAGCAATCCCAGGGCTATCCAGGCCGGTTGACGGCTCTCTTTGTTTTTCAAAACGGTCAATGGTTGGAGCACAAATCTAAAAAACGCCGACACCCATCGGGGCAGCTCACTAATCGGCCGGATTAAGGGCTGCGCCATATCCATTTGCTTTGTCGCCGCAGCTTGATAGCCGCATTTTCCGCAAATAAATTTACCTTCCCGCAGATGACTGCCACATTGGGCGCAAAATTTTTTCATTGGCAATTCTTCGGGCATAACTTTTTGCGGACCGGTCAGAATGGTCACAAACCAGGTGTGATAACGCGCCATGATAAAGGTCAGCACCATAAAAGTGAATAATCCAAAAATAAGCAGAAAATCATTTACACGTGTATTTTGAGTTGTCCAGGCAATCCCCTTGGCCTGGCTCTGAAAGCTGATATAAAACGGAATATACGGAATAATCATCAATGCCGTCATGACCGCGATGCCCAACCCCATGCCTTTCCAGGGATACACTTTCCAGTCGACACGCTGGCGATACTGCTGAAAAAAAATGGACAGCACCGCGATGAAAAAGACCGCCGGAAGATCCCAACTGTTTAAAAACCCCAAAGAACCGATGATAATTCCCCAAAGTGAAAAACGGGCCAACTGCTCCGGTGCCTTGATCGTGATCTCCCGGTCCGGCGAGAGTAAGTGGTTAAGCGCCAGACCCAGTCCGATCAAAATAAAAGGAACCGCCAGCATATGCGGATGCATATCCCCCAGCAAAAAAGAAAAAAACGGAAACTCATTGATTGTATCTGCTACCACACGCGAGGGTGTCCACCAATTAAAATTTCCAATTGAGCGCGTGGTCAATACCTGCCGGAAACCGTCCAAATTCCCCAACATATAAATAAATGCCCAGCCGCCAAAAGCAAACGCCAGCCGCCGGGTCAGATTATAAATAACCGTAAAGACACTGATGCCGGAAAGCGCAAAGAGCATGGCCAAAGAAAGATTGAATCCAATAGCCGGGGCGGTGCCTGAGAGTTTGAGTAAAAGTGCCATTAAAAAATAACCAAAATAATAATAGCTAATCGAGAATGCACCTGACAACCAGGGATCATACGGCGGGAATGCGGGTGAACGGGTGATCGCGTTTAAAAACGCCATGTCCATAAATTTTTCTGTTCCCAAAATATCCGAATTATACATTCTAAAAAAGGCAAAGAGCAAAAAGAGAAAAACAAAAAACAACTCCACGACCAAAACATACCCTTTGCGTTCACGCAACACACCTAAAATTTCTTCCTTATACTTCATCCAAAGCCAAAAGGAAAAACCTGAGATCAACACCACTGCCAGAATAATCGTCAGTGCTGAAAAATGTAAAAACCCCAGCAACCACGTCACCAATCCAATAAGCACCAGGCCCAACGGCTTGGAAAAACCATACCCCCGGTCAGGTAAAAATTGAAAAGTTTTTATGGTAATCGGTAAAACCACAACTCCAAAAACAGTCATCAATAACCACCAAACAAAAATGCCTCCCACGCCGAATAATCCCCCCTATTGATAACATCTCACGACTCAAAGACCCTTCACAAACAAAGCACTACACAGCAACCACTGTTGTAAATACACTGCTTTCGCAGTATTTTGCATGATCCTTCTATATTATATATTTGGAGAATTATAAAAGCGCCGGAATCCAATGTCAACCGCGAAAATTCCCGAATTGTCATTAAAAAACAAATAAAAATCCATGCCCCCTCAAAAAAAACGGATATTTCTTGATAATTCAGTGTTTAATGATAAGATACTTCCGATTTCAATATACCAAAAGAGTCCCCGGACTTTAGTCGGGGGTTACCGCATTCCCTCTCCCTTTTAGGGAGAGGGATAACGGGTGAAGGTTACCTGACTACTCCGCACTCTTGCCCGGCGTACCGTGTCCGGCGCACTTGCCCGGCGCATGCCGGGTACCGGGGGAGTGCGGGGATGATTTATTTAAACCTATCCCTGTATCGGAAGGATTATAAACTTGGGTTCCAAACGGGATGACCAAAGTATTATCCGCCATATCAATCTGGCACGCAAAGAACGTACAATTCTTTTCTCCGATATTGTCCAATCCACCAAGTTCTGGGCCACGCACGGCGATGTTCGCGGGCGGCTTATGCTTGACCGGCATAACTGGCTGCTCTTCCCGATTGTAAAAAAATTCCGCGGGCGCATTATCAAAACCATCGGCGATTCAATCTTCGCCTCATTTAAAGATCCCCGGCTGGCCATCCAGGCATCCATTGCCATGCAGCAAGTCCTGGAAAAAGAACGGCAAAACAATCTCAACTTTTCTTTGAAAGTCAGGATCGGGCTGCATACCGGCAAAACCATTGTTGAACACAATGACATCTATGGCGATACGGTCAATATTGCCTCACGCATCGAGAGCCAAGGCCGGGGCAGCCAAATTTTATTTTCCTCCGCCACCAAAAACCAGCTGGGCGAGACGGATATTCCCATTACTGAAAAAGGTTCTTTTAAACCCAAAGGCAAAAGTGAACTGCTGGAAATTTTCCAGTGTCATTGGGAACAAGCCCCGGATCTGATTGAAAACCTCAAACTGCCTACCCGACTGCCCCTGATTCCCAGGCAGCGTTTCTCCATGATGATTTATTTACTGTGCGGTCTGGCAATCCTTCTGCTGCTCGGGTTCCTTTACTTACGGTTTTTTCTGGGAGAAAACGAAGCCCTCGCGCTAATGATGCTCAAGCCGCTCTTATTATTCACAGACTATCCGTTGTGGTTAATACTGATTCTGTTGCTGCTGAGCGGCACGATTTACGTGCTTTACAAATTAAAGCCCAGGACCATCTCTTTGCGTATGATGCAAGTCATCAAAGGCGGTTTCGGTTTTTTTGTTTTCTTTATCCTTGCGTATACTATTTTCAGTCTTATCCCTAACACATTTTCACCCCATTTACATGCCGCGCAGTTCGAATCCAAGCATCTTTTCGTCAAAACCGTTGCAGAAAAAAGTGTCATCCATCGCAATCCCGATTTCACCTCTGATCCCCTGATGATCCTCGGTCCGGGTAATCTCCTCCTGCTGGCAGATATTAAACAGGTTAACAAAATCGTCTGGAACAAAGTCCTGGTGCGCCGCGAAAAATACGGTTGGATTCCACGTGTCCTGCCCCCCCAAATCGGTGTGCCGGAAAAACGCATCTCCCTGACCCGAAGATTTTATTTTCGCAATCTCGATATTTATGCCTTGATAATCGGGTTGGCCGGTTTTTTCTGGGGTTGGTTCACCTTCCGGATTCGACCCGCATAAATTTAAAGCACCGCCTTTGACTTTCCTTTATCCGGTGGCCATTGTCAAAATACAATTTCAAATCTTAGCCGGACCGCGCTTTGCTTTGTTTAATGCCCATTTCCACTATGTCGGTGCCAACGAGGCTTTTGATATTACCGGCAAGCAATGGGGATTGGGACTCGGGCTCAAAGGTGATTTTCCGATCAACCGCCGGCTAAGTCTGCTGTTTTTAGCGGGTGTGGACTACTATGTCCCGGGTGCCTTGGTGGGACATGATACGATTTACTATCCAGACAATCAAAATGTAAATCCGCGGCTTGATTATACTTATTCAGATGCCGCTGCGGCAGTCAATGCACCCTCGCTGTCGCCCAATATCATGATCGGGGTAAGTTTTTAAATAATCGCATTTCCGGAAAATCCTTAGGTGTTTGAATTACTCACTCCCAATGAAATTCCCAAAGGCAATGATCATCACCGCGTGCCTGACATTTGGGATGCTTTCCCTTAGGATTTTTCGCACCGCACATGGTCAAAATTTCTTCCATAAAGGGTATGTGGGAAAGATCATGATTGAGCGGAATATCGGGATAACCGGTCAACTTGGCCAACACATGTTTGTCAGCGGCTTCCAGTGTTTCTATTGTTCCGACATCAAAATATTGCCGCCATACCCGGGCGGACCGTTTAAGAACAAATTGCGGCGAGGCAACAGATATAAAAATACGATAAATACCACTGAAGTGCTTGCGCGCCGTATAGCGACTGCTCAAGGCCACAAGATTATTATCACCTTTTCCCATCACTTTGTCTGCTGCAAACACGTAACGAAGATACGCACCGTAATCAAGCCACTGAAAGGGAAGAATTTCTTTTTGAAAAACCGCCTGATCTTCCGGACTCAGGTCTGCCAGAATTTTTTCATCACATCGGGGACCGAATTCTTTTACCAGGTATTCATGACAATCAATCCAGCGGCTTGCTTTGACATTTCCCATTATCATCCGCCTTTCGAATATACTCCCGGTTATTTCAATTTTCGCGAATTGCGAAATTGCCATTAAAATTACGCTATTATAACCGGAATTTTTCAAGGTTGTACAACAAAAAACCACGATTATTCTTTACTATTATTCAGGATATTTCCCTGCCTTTATTTCTCGAACTTCAAAAAACGTATGGATTTCCCCTCAATCGTTGCGGCATGTGCTTAAAATTAATCGGGCAAGCGGTCCCAGTTGATATTCACTGAGTCTTTTTTAAACAGCATATTGTTTTTCATGATGTAGTGTTCCTTGGCATACACGGTTTCATCATTCCCTACCCAGTAGTAGTTCTGGATATAATCGGGCTTTAACTCGACGATGGAATACTTGAGATTATACTTATTGTGCCCCGGTATGCTGAGCATACCATGTCCGCTCATCCCGGAATCCGGCTCTAAATTGGCAATGGTCTTGTCGCACTTGCCTAAAAAATCAATTCCCCGCAGCCCGGAAAAATAGGGGATGGTCCCCGCCCAAAAAACGCCCACAGTGGCTTCCGGTTTGCAGACTTCTTTTAAATTAAGTCCAATCCGCACATGAGATGCATTGTATTGAGCGGAAAAAGGTTTCTCTAAAAAATATATTTCTTTCCCGAATTTTAAATTAGTCCACGAAATGACCAGCAATAACACTGTCAACACAGAAACTAAAATCGCACCTGCGCGCTGAAACCGCGGTGTCGGTTGAAACTTCCGTACAATCATCCAGCTGAAAAAACTTTCCAACGCAGACATATTTAATAGCAGCAACAAAGGTAAATAGGGTGCCATAATGCGCCAGTAAGGCCAGGGATCACCACCCACATAAACCTGGTAAGCCATAACCGAAAGCATTAGCAGCAATATAAGTGCTTTTTCTTTTTTAAACTGCCAAACCGTTCCCACCGTACCCAGCAACAACGCCGGCCAGACAGAACGAATGAAAATTTTCATAAACCCCCAACCGCCCAGGACACGAATCTTGATGTCCAATCCCACCATTTTCAACGTGTAGGTATTGGGCAGCCATTCATTGTAATAGCTGTGCCTAAAAAATAATTGGGCTGCCGGCAGAACACAGAAAAGCAGGCCTTCTACAAAAATCACCAAAAATGCCTTGCGATGCGGCAGCAGTGTTATAAAACGAAAAAAGGAGTAATAACCCGGCCTGAATGACTGCGTCCGGCCTTACCAGGACCATCATTCCCAGCAGCAGGGAAAATAACGGATTGATCCGCGCGGTTGAAACCGGCCGGACAACCACCAAAACCGCCGCAGTCACCAGCATGGAAAGCAAACCGGTCTCCATGCCCATAACCGACCAGTACACCAACGGATAATAGCTCAGGGGTAAAAAAAACGCGATGGCCGCATAAATGCCGCGTCGCTCCTCCGCCACGTCACACAATACAATCGCCGCGATGCGCCTAAGACAAAAAGCAATGACCACAATAAAGACAACACCTACAATATGCGTATACAGGACTGCGCCATTCGGGCTGAATAAGAATGTCCCGATAGACATCACCAGTACCATCAGCAGATTGGTATACCCTTCCACCCGTTCCCCGATATTCCAGACCAGACCATTTCCCTCTGTAAAATTAAGGGCATAGCGCAGCGAAATCATGGCATCATCAAACAAGCTGTACATGCGGTGGTCCCCGAAATCAAAAGATGCCGCATGAAGAAACAGCATACTCCACCAAAGAAATCCTCCCAAAAACACTGTTACCAAAAACCATTGCAGCAATTGCGGCGTGACATGAATACGCCCTGCGCGCTTCATGAAATACGGTGCTGCCAGCAACAACCCTCCCATCGTCAGACCCAGCCCCCAGCGTAGCGCAGCTGCAAATTCCATCCCTTCAATTTTGTTCAAACGACCTGCACCCAAAATAAAAAATTGCCCGATCAAAAACAGCAGTGCCGCTAAACCAGCCAAAATCTTCCGGGAAAAAATTACCCCGGATACTTTTCCCGCCATCTGTGAGAGCATGTGTTTCAACGCATCCGTATTTGTGTTTTTTCCAGGGATGCTGCGTAGCATCAATCCTGCTGAAAGTACAAAATAACCCAGCACGGCCAGCCAGGCTTTAAACGGATTTGCCTGCACAACAGAAAATCCTAAAAAAACAAAATCAGCCATCAACAGAGAAATTAAAATATAAGGAACTGCCAGCTGCATAGACACCTACCTTCATAATATTGGGACACACACTTAAAGTTTCTCACCGATCATTTTTTTGCTTTCAAACCCGCGAAAAGTCCGTCAGAGCAAGACAAAATAAATACGATTGATACAACACTAATTCGAAAAATTATAAAATCCCTGGAATCGAATGTCAACGTCTACTCGCACACGAATGTTAAAAAGGTTTTCCAATTTTTCATGGCATGTTCAATACGGGATGCGTATAATGAGCAGATTCACACACCCCGGCTCGTTTGGGCCGCAGGGAATAAAGGAGATCGGTTTGCCTGTTACGTCCCGTACGCGGGTATTAGGAAAACTCGGCAGTGCATCGGTGCTTGATCCAATTTTTGCTTTGTTGGCTCTTTTACTGCCATTGATTATCTCGCTCCATTTACTGGGGACGGATTTACTCGGCAACGATTTTGCCGAATTCACCCTGGGCGTATCCACCCTGGGTATTGTCCAGTTCCCGGGATATCCGCTTTACCTCATGGCAACCAAATTAGTTACCTGGCTGGTTCCCTATGGCTCTGAAATTTGGCGTATTAATTTTGCCAGTTTAATCTATGCCGCTTTGGCCGCACTACTCATCTTTCTGACCGGACGCCGATTGTATTTTTCTTCTCTAATCAGTCTGGCCGCCGCATTGCTGTTCTTTTTTTCTCCCTTCCTCTGGCAAACAGCCCTGGTGGCACACTACGACACCTTTCTTGTTTTCCTGATCACGGCCTGCGTCTATACCACCTTGGATATTCTAAATCCCCGCTCACTGCGCAATCTAAAATTAAAGCTGACCGCCTGGGCTTTTCTCTGTGGATTGACAGGCGCCCAGCATCCCGCTCTGATCGCCTGGGTTATCACCGCACTGATTATGGGATTGGTTATCGGTCTGCCCCGGCAGCGCAGCCGGAGTAAACTCTATTGGCTGGTTATTATAAGTGCACTCGCCGGTGCCTGCCTGCCTTACCTTTATCTTCCCCTGCGGCTACTTTCTCCGAATGCCCTGTTCAATCCGGATTTGGTTTCCCTGCCGGGAATAACCCCGCCCTCGGAATCTTTGAAAGCGCTGTTTTTTTGGTTCGTCAGTTACTGTTCCGATGGTGCACAGACCTTATTGATGATTAAAAATTTCCATGCCGCAGTGCGGCAATTCTGGGAAACCGTGGTTGGCTTTGCGATGACCTATCCGTTTTTTCCTCTGATGGTGATTATTTTCGGGTTGCTGCTCAACCTGCGAACCGCCCTCCTGCGCCAGCCGGGGACTACGACCTCGGGCATTGATTCCGCCGGTCGATTGACCCTGGCCATTCTTCCGCTGTGTGCCCTGGGCGGCGAATTATTGCTTTTACAAGAACATACACATATAACCCGATTAAACCTATCGCTGGGCTGTGCCTTTTGGAGCTTCATTGGTCTGGAGTACTGCTATCAAATTCTTGGTCATACCGACGTGCAGCTTTCAAAGATCCAGCATCGTCTCAAGCCTACCTGGTTTGGAATCATGGTCGTATTGTGCATTCCCTTGCTGGCATTTATCCAAAGTTACAGCTTGTTAAAAAAACATATACCGCAAGCCGCCAACCCGGACAGCACCTTAATCCAGACCCAACGTTTTATGGAATCACTTCCGGAAAACGCAGCCTTGTATTTCCCCAGAGCCCAATGGCAGTTCCCCTTCACCTATGTACAAATTCACATGGATATTCGGCAAGACCTTTTCTTCAAGTCCTTTTCAAAGAGCTGGCCGGATATGCAGCTTGATCAAAATCCTTTTTTTCGGACCCTAGGTCAGACACCGCAGCAACGCTTTTTAAAAGAAATCACTTTCTCCCGCGAGTGGATCCGCATCCTTTCACGCAAAACCCGTCCGGGCACCCACCAATTTCTTCTAACCCGGCCTATGAAACCTAAACCGACCCTGCAATTTCTATTGCAATCCTTGCAAGTTTTAGAGGCACACGCGCCGCTTGCCTACTGGGAGACGCCCCGGGACAAACAGTTTTTATCCGTGTTTCGCATCCGCCGCCGCGCGAACGAGGATCGGGTGACAGACAGAAAACCCCTGACCAAAACGTTTATCCGTGATTTTAACGGTAAATTCAGGCTGGTTTCCGCCCAACTACACAAACCGGTCAAGCGGATACACCAATTTGCGCTGCTGAAAATCACCCTGACCTGGCAAAAATTAACTCCATTGCAGGATAAAAAAATCCTGGTTCTTTTTAGAATTGTTCCGGCAACCGGCCGGCCGGAAAGCCCCCGCGCGGAGAAGGCCAAGACCGTTTGGAAAGAAGCTCGATTATTGGGTGGAAACGGTTTGCGGGAACGCTTTCACGCTCGTTCGATCCTGCATGAGACCTACCAATTGCCTGTCCCAAAACAAATAACCCCCGGACGTTATCAGGTCCAGATCGCACTTCAGGACAAACAAAATAACGAAATGCTGCCAACCGGTGACGCGCTGGATAAACCGGTTTATTTTATTTCCGCATGTGAATTTTGGGTGGTTGATTCCACGTCTGAAGGTGTGTCGGACGCCAATCCATAATTGCCGCCAAGCTGTGTCCCGTTAAAATAGTGCAACAAAATTTCTGCATATCCAAAACCATGCTGCGCCATCCCCCGTGCACCCCACTGGCAGAGCCCGACACCATGCCCCAGGCCATTCCCCACTGCACGAAATTGGTTGCCGTCTGTCTCCAGCCGATAAAAATCACTGAACATTTTACGCCGTCCGAATTCGCGATTAATGGCACGGCGAAACTGATAACCGGTCATGAACACTTCTTGTTCATCGGTTTTAATGCGCACTTTAAGCACACGCCCGGAGCGGTTAATAAAATCTACACTGGCCGTGATCAATTTTTCCTGCTTTGCGATGATCTTCGCTTTTACCAAAGCCCGCTCCACCCGGCGCAACGACAAACGCACACGCCATTGTGCATAAGGTGATTGCGAACAATAAGGACGGTTCCCGGGTTTCCACCGGTCCTCCACCCGCATCAAATACGGAATACGTCGATTAGCCCAGACCTCATCGACATAGACTGTGTTCCCCCCGCATGTGCTGTGATAAAAAGCTTCCGCCAGACGATGGTTGTATGTGATCACCTCGCCAAGGGTCATCTTGACAGCCTGCTCTGCCCGGCGGGAAACCTGCTTGCGGCCTTTATACACCTGACAGTGAGGACCATCGCAATAATCATATCCGTAGCGATTATGGCGCTTGAGATTTTTCAAAGCCCAGGTCCGGGCGACCACCGCCTGCGCCTTGAGTGCTTCTAATGTAAAATTTTCCGGGTCCATCTCTTCGGGAATGACGCGCGCCAAATACATCTCCATCGGCAGGTGATTAATAATCGCCATCCGTCCATACTTAATGGAAATATCCAATATATTCGCCTCATAGTCACAGATGAAGCGCTGCGACGGGATATGTACTTTAAATATTTTTATTTTATTGTTCCGGATGCGAACCCAAACCTGTTGATAACGTTCCGCTTTTTCAAATGCCGCTTTGTGCCGATTAAAAGCGACCACCACACGATTTTTTTTCATTTTAAAATAGACCCGGTGGGTTCCCTTCGGGATAGGGATCGCCTCGCCTTTGGCATTTTGTAAAATTACACCATCTGATATCCCGTCAATGTAGGCATTGTCAAAATATTTTTTTCTAATCAGGCGCACACGGACATTCGGTCCGGATTCTAAAGAATGTTTTGTCCAGGCAGGAACTGCTTCGATCGGCTGACGGCGACAACCACTCCCGCTCAGCATCACCCCCCCGAGGGTGAGCAGGCAGGATAGTATGACACACCAATATAATTTAGACACGCTTCCGGGTGCCGGCTTTTTTTGTTTTTTTTGACTTTTTATGTCCCAGCCGGCGAACGCTTTGCCGCACCGGCGATGTTGCGGATTTGCTTTTCTTAATACCCAGGGGATTCATTGGATGAAGCTGAAGAATACGTTTTTCTTCCGGTGTAAGGTCATTGAGAATCGTGGTCAAACGGACATTTCGGGCAATAACCTGAAGACGGCCGGCAATTTCATGTTCTCTTAGCTTGGGATTCGCAGCTTTAAGCCGCAACGCGGTTTTGGATGCCAACAAAACAGCATACCCCATTCGCTCGACTGGATTTTGCTGCAAAATAAGCTTAAAACTCTCGGTAAACGCACCCAAATATTCTTCAATACTCCGCTGGGTTGTCTCGTCCTCAAGCGTGCTGAGATATTTGCGCATGGTTGGTTCCTCCCCGCTTGGATTGTTAAGCTGAAATTATTCTACACGCCGGGAGAGGGAAACTCAATGAATAAAACTACTGAGGGTATTTGTTTTATAAAACAATAAATAGTTAATCCTGAAAAAACAGCAATAACGTCATTGCAATAACCGCAAAGACAGTTTTTCTGTATGACTAAATAATGGGCCGGCTTAGCTGTGCAAAAATATATTTCTATATTTGACACTTGACCGAATGAATAAACAGGACTACTATTTTAATAGATGCAAACAACGACAGACTGCGTGATTCCCCTCTTTTGGAGCACAAAAGAGGGATAAGCGAGGGGCTTCCCCCTCTTAACCCCTTCCGGTGCCCCGGGAGGGGTTTTTTAAACCGCTGTATTTTTAAAGGTGGAAATCACCGGCTCTTTAGAAAAAAAACGGTCATAAACCAGCAGTCCTGCATTGGCCATTGCCAGAACAATAAATCCGGCTATCCCGGTAATCCCGGTCGAAAGATCGTTCCCGCCTTTAATCAACATAAACGATATTCCGGCCGTACCGTTGAGGGTTCCGTGCATGATGGCGCAGGCGATCACGGATTTTGATTTAACCCGGATATAGGCAAACAGCGGCGAGAGTAAAACCGTAAAATAAATCATGTAAAAAACACCCTCGCGCGGATGGCTGGGGTAATTATGACCCTGCCAGATGATAGGCGCATGCCAGATGCCCCAAATCAATCCGATCATAAGCGATGAACGCCAAAATCCCAGAAAATTCAATTCCTTCTGTAAAAGACCCCGCCAGCCCAGTTCCTCACCAAATCCGGCAACTGCGTTGATGGTG
>Ga0255447_1040_pt1 | contig 11756 bp, 11 predicted proteins | sample ANMaggSeSYBR02G7_FD_182668 | JGI IMG/M metagenome (GOLD analysis project Ga0255447, IMG submission 182668) | Sediment cell enrichment communities from methane seep in Santa Monica Basin, California, United Staets - ANME aggregate JGI... | ecosystem: Environmental > Aquatic > Marine > Cold seeps >... | reverse complement strand
GAGATTGTTGACTAAATATTCCTTTCACCCCTTATAACCCACATCAAACAACATACTCCCTGTCTGCACCCATGGTCGGCAGCCTGTCAAGTGCAAGAGGGGCGGTAGGGAAGCGTAAGAAAGAATGTGGGCAGGAATTTGCCATTCATAAAACACAGATCAATGAGATTTACACAAATTGAAGGTTCAATACGTATACACTTCAAAAAGCATGGAATTTTAACCGGATTTACAGGATGTTGACATTGCGGTATATCCTGTCTAATAATTTTTGAATTAACCTTAGATTTGAAGTGGATACGACACAACCTTAAATTTAATGGTTTTTGATTTTGTGCATGGAATATGTGCACAATATTTAATATTGTGCATGGATTTTGTGCATAAAATATATAAATGTGCATTGCCAATTATATCTCATGGTAACTGAAGAAAGACACAGAGCACTGCTCATAAGACAGAACCCCTGGTGGCAAGGTAAAAAAACAGAGATTCCTGTATTTGAAAGAGATCTCCTTTCAAAGTTACAAAAATACATAAAATACAAGCAGATCCTTGCAATAACCGGCCTTCGGAGAGTCGGAAAAACGACCATCATAAAGCAGGTCATCCAAGGGCTTGATGCCCCTAAAAAAAATATATGTTATATATCATTCGACGATATTGATTTCCAGAAATATACAGTCGCTGAAGACCTGATCAATTATTTTTTGGAATTTACAGATAAAAACAAAAAAAGATATCTGTTCTTAGATGAGATCCAAAAACTGCCGAACTGGACCGATCTTCTAAAAACATATTATGACACAGAAGATAACCTAAAGATATTTTTGTCCGGATCATCAAGCCTTGAGCTTAAAGACAAGAAAGAAACGCTTGCCGGCAGGATATTGACATTCAAACTGCCTGTTTTGTCATTTTCTGAATTCTCAAGATATTTCGGCATGGAATACAAATCATCAAAAGACATCTTTCATGAATACGACCTAAAACTAACAGGCAAAAAAGAAAGATATAGAAACATTTTTGAGTCGTATCTCCTGAAGGGTGCATTCCCGGAATTACTTGACATAAAAGATGAGGAATTCATCAGAATGTATATAAAAGAATCAGTGATTGAAAAATCTGTTGCAGACATAAGCAAAGCAGCCAAAGAAGATGAAATAATAATATATGAACTTTTCAGATTGTTGATAAACAGCAATGCACAGCTATTTGAGATCACGAGCATCTCAAACACATTAAATATCAACAGAAATCTTGTTTCCCGTTATGTGGGGCTACTTGAAAAATCATTTTTGATAAAAACAATATACAATTTCACCGGCAGTGTCGCAAAGCAGGTAAGGACCAATAAAAAACAGTATACAGCCCATAGCTCTATCATCATCGCAATGCTTGATTATCCTGAAAGCATCATAAAGACGGAAGTTGTGGGGCGTCTGGTTGAAGGGATAATCGTGAACTCGATTGATAATCTTGCATTCTATCGCAGTCCTCAAAAAGACGAGGTAGACATAGTCGCAAAAAAAGGCAAAGAATTGATCCCGATAGAAGTGAAGTATCAATCGCAAATAACAAAATATGACACCAAGCAGATAATCAAGTTCTCAAAAAAATACAACATAAATAGAGCAGTAATTGTCACCAAAGACCTGTTTGATGAGCGCAATATGGATTCTGTTAAAATCCTGTTTATTCCTGCATGGCTATTCTTATCAGATTGGGAGAACATAATCACTGAACTTTGATTCATGTAACCTGCTCCCTGTCTGCGCCCCCATGGTCGGCAGCCTGTCAAGTGTAAGAGGGGCGACAGGGAAGCATAAGAAAGAATGTGGGTAGGAATTTGCCATTAAACAACCTTCTTTCCCCTGGCATTCCCGGCCCCGAGTCCAGTCCCAGACCCAGGCCAACTGCCTTCGTCTTAACCATCACATCGGCTCCAGCCTCTGCGACACGTTGCAGCAGGTGCCTATCGAAAATCGTCCTTTCGATCACATATGCCCTGACAGTCTCTCTGCCATTGGATATGCTGCTGCCGCCAGGTGAGATAATACGGGCACCCTTAATCTTTTGGTATACCTATTCCCCGGGCTCAATACCACATACATCAAAGGTCTTGCTGCTGATCAGGCCCGTTTAGAAAAGTGGACAATATAGAAGATTAGCACTGTGGTTCAACTCGAGTTCCAACAAAAGATAGTTTCTTAATGTAAGAAAAAAATTACATTATTAAGTACATGATCCCAAAATTCCATTTAGGAATTTTACTTGATGAATATAGAGGATGGGGGAAACAAGATGGTTAAGACGATTTACGTATCAGAAGAAACACCTCACGGCGAACATTTGGTAGACATTTATTCCCGCCTGCTGGATCACAATCTAATATTCCTCACAGGCGAGATAGATGATGAAATGGCTGAAAATGTCATTGCACAGCTTCTATACCTGGAATCACTGGACAATAAGGACGATATCCGCGTCCTGATAAACAGTCCAGGGGGCCTGGTGACATCTGGATTTGCTATCTATGATGCCATGCAGTGCATCTCATGTAATATTTCAACTATCTGTATTGGACAGGCCGCTTCCATGGCTGCGGTCTTACTGGCTGCAGGAACCGTCGGCAAAAGGCTAGCATTTCCTGATGCACGGATGATGATACACCAGCCCCTGGGTGGTGCGGAAGGGCAGGCTTCGGACGTGGAGATCAGGGCAAAGGAGATGGGCAGGGTCAAGAAGCACCTTAACCAGATCCTGGTCAATCACACGGGCCAGTCACTGGAGGTTGTTGAGAGGGATACGGACCGGGACTTCTTCTTAAGCGCAGAAGAATCGGTACAATATGGGTTGATAGACAGGATCATGAAGCCAGGAGAAGGACTGATCACCTGGAAATAACGGGATTATTGCTTTACACCAATGTTAGGGTGTAATTCCACCTTTCCCATCACCCCATCATTGCTCGCAGTGCTATCCTGCCAACTCCCAACATCCGGCTAGCTTTGGCCTTTGTGACCAGCTTACCCAGTAGTATGGACGGATGGTCAATATCCCCATACGTATTGATCAGCTCCAGCACCTCAGGCTCACCAAAAAACCTCATCAACTCATTGAAATCCCCGTCGTCCAGCCGCCCGAACACATTATGTATCCGCATTCCCACAGCCAGTTCCTTTCCCACAACTTCCCGCCACCGCCTGTCGTACTCCATCAGCGCCCCTGCCGAAGTATCACCCGCCTGCGCCGCCTTTGCAGCCACCTCACCTGCGATCTTCGCACACAGGGCACCCATATACACCCCGCCGCCTGATGTGGGTTTTACCTGCCCTGCCGCATCGCCGGTGATAATCACTCCATCAGTTGCCGTTCTTGATTGGGGACCGAGCGGGATACAGCCAACCAGCATATCAGAACACCCCTTTCCCGAGCGCTCCATCATCCTGGGATTTGTGTGCAGGAACCTCCTCAAGTGTTCATATGCGCTCAAATGCGTTCTGGCAGGGTCAACACACAGCCCGATACGTGCCGTATTTTCGCTAACTGGCACAGCCCATGCAAAGAACCCGGGTACATCACTACCCAGGAACACTTCCACATGGTCGGTATTCTCCACATCATACGCGGTCTCTATCTGCACCCCTGACAGTACTTTCTGCACCTGGCCAATAGCACTCCACCTGGCGATACTGCCCTGCACTCCATCAGCCCCTATGACCACTCCGGCAGAAATATCGAACCTCTTACCGTTGGTTATGACTTGCAGCACCTTTTTCCCTCTGGCTCTATCCGATCCATGACCAGATTCTAGTCCCTGTTCCGGTCTTAGCCCAGGTCCAAGCCCAACTGCCTTCGTCTTCATCATCACATCGGCCCCGGCCTCTGCGGCACGTTGCAGCAGGAGCCTGTCGAAAATCCTCCTGTCGATCACAAATGCCCTGACCTTTTCCCCGCCAATGGATATGCTGCTGCCGTCAGGTGAGAAAATATGGGCACCCTTGATCTTCTGGTAGACCCAAGCTCCCGGCTCAATACCACATACATCAAGGGTCTTGCTGCTAACAAGGCCCGTACACTGGACAGGTGAGCCTGATGCCGCATGTTCTTCAATGACCAGGGTCCTGGCACCACCCATGGCAGCATGCCTTGCAGCTATGGAGCCTGCAGGCCCGGCACCGACCACCACAACGTCATAGGAAATGTCTGCCAATGAATAATTCACGTTACAATTGATATCTTCAATATCCTTATCTATTTGTATGATGGATTATACAAGCACAGAGTAGTTCCACTATGTGTCCCCGGTGCTCTCTGTGGCAGAAAGTTACAAAAAATCGAGGTGTAATACAATGCCCGTAATCACAATAGACGGACCCCATATGTCAAAAGAACAAAAGAAAGACCTTGTAGAATCCTTCACACGCGAAGCCGCCAGGGTCACAGATATCCCTGCCCAGGCCTTCATTATCCTTATCAACGAGAACGACCCTGATAATGTAGGCGTGGGCGGCGAACTGTTGTCTATGCGGATGGCAAAAGAGCAGTAAAATAAATTTGGAAAACCTTTTTAATATTACAAGTAATTGAACGCAATAAGAACATTTGTGAGGATATCCAAATGGCAAACCAGGATAATAAATTGGTATGGAATGAGGAAGTCTGCGCTGGGTGTGGCACCTGCGAGAGGAGCTGTCCCCATGAGCCCAGGGCCATTGCCGTAAACGAAGGCAGGGTTGTGATAGACTACGACCTGTGCGATGCCTGCGGTGTTTGCGTCAAGGAATGCCCGGTCAAAGCACTGAGCTTTGAATAACTGGCATAAAGGCACATACAAGGGTATTATGCCCTGCCATCTATTATATTTTTGTTCCTTTCTAATCCTTTCCTGTTTTGAGTTTTCGCATTGCTTTTCCGTACTTAGCTATGTTCTTCCATTTTGCCTTCTCTGTGCTTCTGACCATCTCATTTTGTTTAATTGAGAGGAATTCGATCTCCTTTCTCAATTTCAAATAATGTTCATATCGACGGGGATCAAGCTCTCCTTTATCAAGTGCATCCTTAACTGCACAGCCCGGTTCGCTTTTATGGACGCAATCTCTGAACCTGCAATGTTGGGCAATCTCCTCAATATCCTTGAAAACATCGTTAAGACCGTCGCCTCCAGACCATAACTGGATCTCCCTCATACCGGGATTATCTACAATCATCCCGCCATTTGGAAGCATGATCATCTCACGATAAGTCGTAATGTGCCTTCCATGACTATCTGATTCCCTCACAGGCCCCACTTTCTGACGGTCCATGCCAAGAAGTCTGTTGATAATAGTCGACTTGCCCACACCTGAGGACCCGAGGAGAGCTATGGTCTTTCCCTTCCCCAAGTATCGATTAAGGGTGTCCAAGCCCTGGTTGAGTTCTGCACTCAAGGAATGTATAGGGGTAAATGGAGCAATTCTTTTCACTTGCTCGATTCTCCCATCAGGATTATCGCAAAGGTCGGATTTGTTTAATATTACCACAGGTATTGATCCACTCTCTGATGCCAAGGTAAGGTATCTTTCAATCCGCTGGATGTTGAAATCATTATCAAGGCCTGATACGATCCAGACAATATCCACATTTGCGACTATGATCTGTTCTTCTGTAACTCTCCCGGCAACTTTCCTGGAGAATTTGCTCCTTCTTGGAAGGACTGCCTGGATGATGCCCTTATCATCTTTAAATTCTTTCTTAATCCCAACCCAATCACCAACAACTGGATATGCTCCTTTCTCAAAAGTATCGAACCTGAATTTGCCTGATACTTTGACCTCGATCTCTCCCATTTCAGTTAGTGCAATGCAACTCTTCCGCTGGACCTGGGTTATACGGCCGGGAACAAGTCCTTGGATTTGGTATGGACTGAAGTTCTCTTCAAAGAATAAATCCCAACCAATTGTTTCAAGATCTATTTTAGATGAATTCATCATGTTTCACCAATCTGTATTAAAAATTGATTTTCTCATTATTTTAGGAAACTGCCTGGTTGATCAGCCTTATCCAGACACTTTGGTAGTCTTCACGTCTGGCCTGGGAATTTCACATAATGATTCGAGTGTACCTGAAGTCCCGACTAAATGGATGGATCAGGGCAAAGTGCATAAGGCACGAAGCCAGATACATTCTGTTATCGGGAGTCGCACAGATCATTTAATGAATCTCCCATCATCCTTTGACGTTGGAAGTTTATGCATATTTTACTCAAGCCACCCTACCTTATAAGCCTCGTTTGCATCGAATTCGCCTACATAGGGTTTAATGTCCAAAAGGGGAGTACCATCAACAATATCCACATCTTGAACATGGAGTATGTTTTCTTCAATTTTAACAAGACGCACTATCGAAATGCCGATTGGATTCGGCCTACTTGGAGCTCTTGTTGCAAAAACTCCACGCATTTGCGTATCCATAAATGGCTTCACTTTTAATGATGGCTTCCCGGATAAGTGGAAGTGGCATACTAAAATAATGTGGGAAAATCCTTCAACATCCTTTAAGCCTTCAGCATATTCTGAAAACACCTCCACTTTTCCACCAATACCTTTAGCGGCTGCGGGTTGTATTGGTGTTCCTTTAGGTTCTTTGAATGGAGAGTGAATGATTCCGATTGGCTTGTACTTTATTTCATGCATAATTTCATTCCTTCATACGTGCGATTTACGATAACGTTCTGCGGATAAAAGAAGTTGCCGAAGGTAATTTGGGGAAATCTTTGATTTCCCTTTTATCCGCTGTTAGGCGATGTAATTCTTTTTTGTAACGATATAGCTACATCTGGCTTGTCAGTTATTATAGCCTCAATGATATCATTATTAAGAAACTTTCGAATCTTTTCCTCATCATTAACCGTCCAAACAGAGATAGGCATATGGTTTTTTCTAGCTCTTTCTAAGAATCCAAGCTTTAACAGTTTCCAGTGAGGTGCCAAGAAGTCTGCTTCTGCTTGTATAGCTCTCTTTATTGGATACAGCTCTGAAAACCTTGTTAATATGAGATTCTTAGGTTTATCTTTCCCCAGCAACAACCCAACTCTCAAATTAGGATGTCTACTCTTTATTGCCTTTAAAGATGTGTCGTTGAACGACGTAGTAACAAATTCATCCTCTTTAAAATATGCTAACAATAGTTCTATAATTTCTCCTTCATACCCTTCTTCTTTTAACTCTACATCTAGTTTTATTTTCCCTTTTGTTAATCTAAGTATTTCTTCAACTGTAAGAATATCACCAGCATTTTTTTTAATTTCGTCATATGTTAATTCATTTATCGTTTTGTCATTAATGAACTCATCATGATATGCAGTAAAAATATCATCTTTTGTTCTTCTAACATCAAATTCAATCATATCTGCACCAATTTCAATAGCTTTTCTAAAAGACTCAATGGAATTTTACTTTGCGTAAGCGGAAGCACCACGATGAGCTATTATTATTTTTTTGTGCATATTGCATTTCCTCAGTGTTTATTAGATATCCAATCTATCGCATTTCTCAAAATATCGGCAAAATTTTCTTAGAATTCGGAAATACTTTTATGTTTATAAAAATTCTGACAATTTCAATTATCCATCCTCCAGATACAAAGAATTATTTCGCCTAACATAGTATATCCGAACTTACTTCGCATATCCCGCCTATTTAGCGTTATATCCGAACCAGACCCAGACATACATCAATCCGGACGAACTTCGATCATCACATACTCCTCTTCATCCGTCCCATTTATTAAGTTATCAACCCATCCTATAAAACCCTTGCAACTACGCCTGGAGTGCACCCCTTCCAGCGGAATAATAATATTATAATTACTTTTTTACCTCAGCCAGAGCTATTCGCTCAATTTCAAATACTTTTAAATCAAGGTTGACCAATTTCATATACCGTTCCTCCATCTCCTCTGATCCGATATCTTCAATAAGAGAAAGGGAATATTTTGAAAGATAATCACCTATTTCAGCCGGGTCCAGGCCATAAATCCAGATGGAAAATCTTTTAACCATCCATTTATACATGGTTTTTATACCCTCGTGGATGTTTTCACCCTCAATAAAACTCTTTAGAATGTAGGTAAAGACAATTTTACTACCAGGAGCAGACTGTGCTACACACTTCAAAGTCCTATCATTAGCTTCTTTTGAAATATATTGAGTAACCCCTTCCCAGATAAAAAGAGTCTTAGAGGTTAAATTGTATCCTGCTTTTTTTAATTCTGTATCAAGACTTTGCGTCTCAAAATCAATAGGAACATAAGTAACATGATCTGGAAGCTTTCCTAATATTTTTTCCATTTTTGCTTTTTTCTTTTTTATTACTGATGGATGATCCACTTCAAAATAATGTATACTTTCTATACCGGGAATATAATATGCACGGCAGTCCATTCCAGCACCAAGGTTGACTACTGTTTCAATTTCCTTTTTTGCAATACTATTTTTTAATACATCATCTATATAGCGAAAACGACAAAACAACCAACCCATCACTCCGGGAGTACTTTTTTCTTTTGAGTTGATAATGGCTTCGTTTATTCTAGGTGAACGCTGTAGAAATAAAAAAAATTTGTAAAGAGGTGAACACAATTTTTCAGAAAATGGATCTTCAAAAAGTCGCTTTTCTTTCGGATATAAATTTCCTGTAGCTCTCGTCCAAGCAACACCGGAACTTGTTTTGATTGCTTTCATAACAATACCCACATTCACTAGATTTATAACTTGATTTAGTATTTAGAGTTTTTGCGTTTTGAAGCCGATTGAATATAACGTTGGCAGTTACCCGAAGTTGTGACTAAAGGGAGCAATTTGGGTGAAGCGACCAACGGGAGCGAAACCGGGTAGCCGCTGTTATATGAAGTATGCTTTCTATTTTTTCCTTAACAACCATTTCATTACCTCAATTTATTAATAATTTTTATCATGGTCTGAAACGCGATATTAGGCCTTGCTTGCTGGTTTATAGATCCCGTTATGTAAAGATCCATATCAGGCACATAAAAAGCCACTGAACCGGTAGAACCACAATGACCAACCATATCGGGGACAGGATGAAATGGCGAAAGAATGCGGGGTATATAGAATTTTTGTATGCCGATACCATATTTAAAAGGAAAGAAAATGTTATTCCACTTCTCCAATTCGTTCAGTCTTTCCTTTGGGAAAAAATAACCGCTGAAGAATGCTTTTAGAAATGTCATTTGGTCCTTTGCAGTGGAAATAATATCATTTTGTGTAGAGGTGAGAAAAAGCGGGATATGTCTTGTTTCCGATTTATAACGGATGGAAACAAAATTTTTATCGTTTGCATATTCACACACATAAGTTTTAGTTAGGTTCAGTTCTTGAAACAGATTTTTCAGGACAATATTTACAAGCTCTCCTGTAATGTTTTCTATGATTAAGTCCAAAATTTGATGATTTGTATCAATATATTTAGCCCTGCCTTCTTTCCCGGGAGGAAAGTGTGTTTTCATCGTTTTTACCTCTTGAATTACTTTGTGAATTGGCCAGGGTTGATCAAAACCTGCTTCAAGCTCTTTCATCGCTGTTTTTCCGTTGGCTTGTTTATCGGTCAGATAACAGGGGAGCCCCGAGGTATGAGACATCAGATGGGCAATGGAAAGGTCGTTAGAAAATTCCTTTCCCTTGTGTAAATGTAATCCCCGAACTACCTCTTCCGGAAGGTATTTTGAGATTTTGTCCTGCAGGTCTAATTTGTTTTCTGTATACAATTTCAGGATGATCGCAGAAACAAAAAACTTATTTATGCTGGCTATATAGTATTGACTATCTTCTTCTATATTTCCGGATGCACTGATTAAATCGATGCTGTTGTCATCAGATGATACATAAAAAACAGCTCCGTAAATATATTTTTTTTTAATAACATTTTTTACTAGTTGATCTAAATATGATTTATTCAGTTTACCTTTCATTTCTATCCTACTCGTCATGTTTATCCTTGCAAAAGAGTGAAGCATATTTCATATAACGGGACTTGGCACAGCCGAAGTGCCTGTGTTGCACCAGCGGCAGGCATTTTGGCTTGCCGATGTTGTCGGATGCCTGATATTATCTTTTTTTACATTTTCAACAAATTGTTAATCACTTTCGATATCATAAAGCGAAGTGCTTTTGTTTTGTATGATGAGTTATTAAATGTGCCAATTATGTACGATTCTGTTTTGGGATGATAGAACATAAACGCCCCTGTAACTCCCACGCAACCCCAGCAGTTGAACTTTGATGGCATAATAATTGGTACAGTCACAAACTTCCATATAGAATAGCCATAATTTATACCAAGGGCAGGAAACCTCATTGGCCTGTCATCAGCTATCATCCTTTTTAGGGTTTCTTCCTTCAGTATTTTATTATTCACAAGTGCTTTCATGAATATCAAATACTCTTCGAGTGGTGCAATTACACTGGAACCCGCATGATCTAAAGGAGCAATGCCTTCAATTTTCGTAAAATCCACATTATTTATCAACGCTTCTGCGGTTGGATATATTGATGGCTCCTCTGGTTTAGAGAAATCATTAGCGTATGCATGTTTCATCCCCAGTGGCTCAAAAATCAGCTGATGAAGAACTTCCTGAAAGGGTTTTCCTGTAATGTTTTCAATTATCAAGCCTAAAAGGTAGTAGTTTGTATCAGTGTACAAATGTTTTTCGCCAGGTTTTGATTTGGGTGTTAAGTTTTGTTTGCCCCAAATAATTGCATCTCTCGTAGTAATCCTCATGCTTGAATCATTAACCATCTTCTCATAGAGCGGAAAGAAAACATCAGCTAAACCAGATGTTTGATTTAGCAAATGGCAAATAGTTATGTCATTAGAATAATCTTTACCCTTGAAAACATGTAGGTTATGCATTAATTCATCGTCGATATACTTCTTGATTTTGTCATCAAATGACAATTTGTCTTGGTCGTGGAGTATACCTATGATGGTTGCTGTAAACAATTTACCCACACTAGCCAAATGGTTTGGCTGTTGCGGATTCGCATCAATATGCCCGCTTTTACCTTCTGCAATTTTTATATCAATTTTCAGTTTCTCTGAGCTCACAAGTAGGAATGCATTTTTAACTGTTTCATCCTTTCTTACTTGCTTCCGAAAAGATTTTTCAATTCTGCTTACTATTTCGTTTCTATCCATTTACCTTTCCTCCTGTCATTTCTTGTTATCTTACACAAAGGTAGTGTCAAATATTTTTCGCACTTTCTTTAATGTCAATCCCTTTTCCAGTAGATTAGTATGTCCTTGGTAATATGTTTCTTCAGTGGTATTCCCCTCCTCCGGAGGAGGGGAATACGCGCCGATTTCAAGCAACTTTTTCTCTAATAAATTCTACATCTTTTAATAGGGACATATTTAAATATCGTTTCTCACTCCATTTTGTCCCTGCGACATGGCGTAGTCGAGCTGCAGCCAACATTAATGCAGATTGACCGTCAGGAAAGCTTCCAACTACACGAGTGCGCCTTCGTATTTCTCGCATCAAACGCTCAAGCCCATTATTCGTCCGAATTCGTGTCCAATGCTCGCGAGGAAAACTCATATAGGTTAAGGTCTCATGGAGTGATTCTTCAACTTTTTCTGCTGCCTTTTTTAATCGCATACCTTTCAGTTTCTTGACTACTGAGACACCCTTTTCCTGCGCTGATTCAAGATCCTCCTGGGCATGAATTGCTTTTAGCATAGCTGCCACTTCCT
>Ga0255447_1037_pt1 | contig 12015 bp, 13 predicted proteins | sample ANMaggSeSYBR02G7_FD_182668 | JGI IMG/M metagenome (GOLD analysis project Ga0255447, IMG submission 182668) | Sediment cell enrichment communities from methane seep in Santa Monica Basin, California, United Staets - ANME aggregate JGI... | ecosystem: Environmental > Aquatic > Marine > Cold seeps >... | reverse complement strand
ACTGCCTATGACTTTCCATTTGCCAGGATGGTTGATGAGTCTGGAGTGCATTTAATTCTTGTGGGAGATTCATTGGGAATGGTGGTTCAGGGAGAATCAAGCACACTGCCTGTTACAATGGATGAGATGGTTTATCATACCCGTATTGTATCCAAAGCCGTCCGGAACGCTATGATTATAGGCGATATGCCTTTTATGTCTTACCAGCCAGGCAAGGAGCATGCAATTGCCAATGCAGGAAGGTTTCTTAAAGAAGCTGGAGCAGCAGCGGTTAAACTAGAGGGTGGCGCAACGGTCAGTGAAATAATTAAAGCAATATCAGAGGTGGGGATTCCAGTAATGGCTCATATCGGCCTTACCCCTCAGTCTGTTCATCAAATGGGAGGCTACAAGGTTCAGCGTGATGAAGAACGGCTGATGTCAGATGCTCTTGAAGTAGAAGCAGCAGGAGCATTCTCTGTCGTTTTAGAAGGAATTCCATCTGAAATTTCTGAAAAGATAACAAAAGCCCTGACAATTCCGACCATCGGGATTGGTGCAGGCCCGTATTGTGACGGACAGATCCTTGTTCTTCACGATCTCCTTGGATTAAATGAAAGACATGTCCCGAAATTTGTTAAGCAATACGCCAGGCTTGTTGATGAAGCTAAAAAAGGGATAAAACAATATGTGGAAGAAGTACAGGCGGGTAAATTCCCCGGCAAAGAACATAGTTATTGAGGTAACGGTTCACGGTTTACCGTTATTGATTCCCGAAATTATTCTGTCCGCCGCAGTCAGGGCATTGCCAGGTTATTCCATTGCATGACATTCCCCAGACATTTTCATACATGCAGTCCTGACAAATTGCAAAGCCGCACCTGCATTTCCAGAAGAAGGGGGCTTTATTGCCGCAGCAATGGCAGTTTGTTGGCTTTGATCGGAGCCGTCTTTCACGGTATTTCAATTTAGTTGAAGAGTCTGCCATGTTCTACACTTATGCAATGATTCATTACAACATCTATACCTGCTTTTGTCAGTAATTTTGCAGCTTCATGATTTTCTATATTAAGCTGCATCCAGAAAACTTTTGGCTTGATTCGAATAGCTTCATGTGCATGCGGCATTATCTGAGAGGAGTTTCTAAATACATTAACAATATCTACAGGCTCCTTAATATTTTCTATTGATGAATATGCTTTTTCTCCAAGAATCTCCTTCTGCTTGGGTCGTACCGGAATAATTTTATAGCCTTGTTCTTTAAGATACTTGGCAACAATATGGGAGTCTCTTTCCGGTTTAGGGCTCAAACCTAAAACCGCTATGGTTTTTGAATCTGCCAGAATATGTTTTATTTCACTGTCTTCAGTGATTATTTTACCTTTCTTCATATATGTTTCTTTAACCTAAATTTAGCAGACTTGTTGTTTTAATCTATTAGTGATAATAGCCTATAAAACCGTGAACCGTGAACCGTGAACCGTGAACCGTAAACCGTAAACCGTAAAAAACAGATACCAATAAAACCTGTAATCTGCAACCTGAATTCTTATGTATAAAGATAAAACAATATACCTGATAGACGGCAGCGCGTATATTTATCGTGCTTATCATGCAATCAGGGGACTTTCCAATTCAAAGGGCCTTCCAACAAATGCTGTTTTGGGTTTTACAAAAATGCTTTTAAAGCTCATAGAAGATCGTAATCCAGAATACGCAGGAATGTTTTTTGACGTAAAAGGCCCTACTTTTAGACATGAAATGTTTGACGCCTATAAAGCCAACCGTCCTCCCATGCCGGAAGATCTATCGATTCAAATTCCATATATAAAGGATATAACAAAGGGCTTTAACATACCGGTTGTTGAAATGTCGGGCTACGAAGCCGACGATCTCATAGGCACACTTGCACGAAAGGCGGAGGATGCGGGATTCTCTGTAATTATGGTTACCGGCGATAAAGATTTCATGCAGCTTGTTACAGATAAGTCTATTATCTGGGATCCCATGAAGGAAAAGACAATAGATAGTGACTTTATTAAAGATACATATGGACTTGAACCTCGCCAGATGGTTGATGTTATGGGGCTTTCCGGTGATTCTGCCGATAATATTCCCGGCGTACCCGGGATGGGTCCAAAGACTTCGCTTGCATTGATAAAGACGTTCGGGAGCATGGAGCGTTTATATAAGCAGGTAGATACAATTAAGAAGAAAAAGCAGCATGAAAATCTTGTCCGGCATAAAGAACAGGCATTATTGAGCAGAGAACTTGTTAAAATAAACGACAGCGTACCCTTGTCCTTTACACCTGAAGACTTTAAATATAAAGCTCCTGACAGCGCCGTTCTCTCCGGACTCTTTAAAAAACTGGAATTCAGGCAGTTGCAGCAGTCTGTTATAAAACGGGCGGATTTATCAAAAAAGAAATACAAGGCGGTATTGAGTATTGATGAGCTTTCCGATCTTATTTCGATTCTAGAAACTTCAGGTTTATTTGCCCTTGATACTGAAACTACCTCTAAAGATCCAATGGCGGCAGAGCTTGTGGGTTTGTCTTTTTCAGTAAAGGCTGACGAGGCATTTTACATTCCGTGCGCTCATGAATATAAAGACGCGCCAAAACAGCTTAAGCGGGATGAAGTTTTAAAGATGCTTAAACCGGTACTTGAAAATCATAAACTAAAAAAAATAGGCCAGAACATAAAATATGACTGGATTGTTCTTAAGCGTCATGGAATAAATCTTTCCGGAGTAATATTTGATACCATGCTTGCATCTTACCTTATCAACCCTTCGAAGCGCGCTCACAATCTTGACCAGATTGCTCTTGATTTTCTCGATCACAAGACGATTTCGTACCAGGAAGTAGCAGGTAAAGGCAAAAAGGCTTCCTGTTTCTCAAAGGTTTCCCTTGAAAAGGCTGTGCCGTATGCCTGCGAGGATGCTGATATTACGCTTATGGCTTACAATGTACTTATGCCCATGCTGAAAGATATGGGGCTTGAAGAACTTTTTGAAAAAGTAGAAATGCCCCTTGTGCCGGTCCTTATGAAAATGGAAATGACGGGAATTAATGTTGATAGAGAAAAGCTGATGGTTCTTTCAAAATCATTTGAACATCAGCTTGATCAGCTTGAAAGCAGTATATATTCAATTGCAGGGGAAGAATTTAACATCAGATCTTCACAGCAACTGGGCAAAATACTTTTTGAGAAACTAAAATTGCCGGTGCAAAAGAAGACAAAAAAGAAGACAGGCTATTCAACTGATGTAGATGTTCTTGAAGTTCTTGCAGAGCAGCACGAACTTCCTGCTTTAATATTAAGGCACCGGACTCTTGCAAAACTTAAGTCAACATATGCTGATGCTTTGATAGATCTTACAAATCCGGAAACAGGACGTATCCATACTTCGTACAATCAGACGGTTACTGCTACAGGCCGTCTTAGCAGCTCCGAACCGAATCTCCAGAACATTCCAGTACGCACAGATGAGGGAAAAGAAATAAGAAAAGCTTTTATCCCAAGAAAAGGATGGTATCTGCTTGCTGCAGATTATTCTCAGATAGAACTACGCATACTTGCCCATTATTCAGATGATAAAATACTTATTAAGGCTTTTAAAGAAGATGAAGATATACATACCCGGACTGCAACAGAGGTTTTCCAGGTTTTTCCATCTTTAATTAATTCCGAATTGAGGCAGCAGGCCAAGGTTATAAACTTCGGCATTATTTATGGAATGAGTCCCTACGGTCTTTCCAAAGAGCTGGGCATAAGCCGGAAAATGGCGAAAACCTATATACATAACTACTTCACAAGATACAAAGGCGTAAAGCAATTTATAGATGAAACAATAGAACAGGCCGGGATTTCAAAGAAGACAAGCACTTTGCTTGGCCGTATTCGTCTTCTGCCGGATATTAACAGCTCAAATAAAAACTTGCGTGAGTTTGCCGAAAGGACCGCAATAAATACTCCTATCCAGGGAACGGCGGCAGATCTGATAAAAATAGCTATGATAACTGTGGACTCTGCATTTACAGAGAAAGGACTTAAATCTGCAATGCTGCTTTCCGTACATGATGAGATAGTTTTTGAAGTGCCTCCTGATGAACTGGATACAGTCAGAAGTCTTGTTAAAGATATAATGGAGGGTGTCTGGAATCTGAAGGTGCCGCTGAAGGTTAATATGGCGGTAGGAGAGAATTGGGCTGAAGCCAAATAGTTTCCGGCTGGAAACGGCCCTTTTTCGCAATCTCTGTGTCAATCTTCGGGATTTGTTAAAAAAATCCTTTATTTTAAAAAATATCAATAATAAACCTTGCTTTCTGTTTAAAAGGTGTTATTATCTATTTAATCAATAAAGGCCTGTTCTTAATTGGTGGGCCGGTTTCTTTCTAAAGGAAAATACCATTTGTCAAAGTGGCACCCTGAAGTTTGGGACTATGAGAATTACTGAAAAAGGAGGGTGTTAATTATGGCTAATGGAATTGTAAAATGGTTTAATAGCGGTAAAGGGTTTGGCTTCATTGAGCAGGAAGATGGTCCGGATGTATTTGTTCATCATTCAGCAATCAATGCAAGTGGTTTTAAGTCTCTTGAAGAAGGCGACCGAGTTACCTTTGACATTGAGCAGGGTCAAAAAGGTCCCGCTGCAGCAAATGTCACCACGGTTTAGACCAATATTTTTAAGTTAAAAAAGGGCATTCCATCGAATTATGAGGGAATGCCCTTTTTGTTTTGCCTCCTAAAGATCCAGTCAACATCACTCAACTCCCACAGTATAAACCAGATAAATAATTTCACTGCGTTATCAGTCGTCGACGTATAACTAATACGCCTTCCTCCTTCTGGCCTTGTGAGATTAATTATCTGAAAGTCTATAGTTGGGTGAATTCACCTTGTAAGTCGTTCGACAGCCGTTTTTACTCCATGTACCACTTTTGCCATTCTTTCATAATCAAGTGTGTCATATGTATCACTTTCCGTGTGGTAGTAAGGATTTCGATAAAAAGCAGTATCAGTTATCATTACAGCACGATAACCAAACTTATAAAATGACCAGTGGTCTGAAAAGTCAATTCCTATAACTATAGGTAAAGCATTATACGAAAAAATCGGAATGTCTGTTCCCTCTTTGAAACCTTTCTTGACCTTTTCCGTGAATTTCCTTGACCTGAGGTTTCCAACCGCTGCTATAAAATTACCTTTGGTCGAAAATTTTCGCTTCATGAAAGGAAGCGGAAATTCCTGGCTGCCAGGGCTATCCACAAAATACCCGATCATCTCAAGGCAGATCATGCCAAGAATTTTTTGACGACTCTTCTTTAGCATTTGTGCATAGTGGTAACTACCCATATTTTTCGTTCTATATACCGGTGGTTCCTCAAGAGCAAAAGCAACAAACCGGACTGCTGAGGCCCCCCTTGATTTTGATATAAGTCTTGCGATTTCCAAAAGACCGGCAACTGCACTTGCATTATCGTCTGCTCCAGGGCTATTGGCTACTGTATCGTAATGAGCTCCCAGTACAACTATCTCTTCCTTTTTGTTTGATCCAGGTATGCTGCCAATAATATTCCGATAAGTATTTCCTCGAAACACAAAAGATTGCTCATTAACATGACAGCCATATTCTTTAAATCGGCTGGATATATATTCTGCAACCTGCTGGAGCTTTTCGCGGTCATTGTAACTTCGTGGCCCTATCTCAACAGAAAGATAGCGGATGGTTTCTTGCAAGCGTTTTATACTTTCCTGGAGTTTCATCCTGAACCTTTAACCTCGATATACGCCCCAAAATTTCAAATTTAATCCATTATCTGTTACTCAAATTAAATTTATTTAATACATTACTGCAAGGCCCAGAAAGACGTGTCGGCGGAACGCAGAACAATGGAATTTTTGGATTGTCTTTAAGGGTTCCCTTAAGTTTGCCGGCTTTGGCCATAGCAATACCATATGACGGATCATCATCAGAACGCAGTGCATTCCAGGCATTCTTTTGAAATATTAAAACCTTGCCTTCAGGGGTTGCAAACTTATTTGCACAGTCAAGAACTCTTTCAGTTTCTGCCTGTTCCAAACGTCTTAAAGCCCTTATTCCAAGAAGTTTATGAACGCCTGCTATGCCACCCCACTTGCCACCCGGCGCACTTGGCATGGTTATGAACACGCAAAGGCCGATGCGGAAAGGAGAATCATATTTCAGATTAAACAATGCTTCCCTACGCTGTTTGTTTAGCTTAGTTACTGCCTGATTAGAATCAAAAGGAAGATCGAGAACACCCGCTGGTTTAAGGATGCTTTTCCAGAAACGGTGCTCCTTTTTGTTGCCTTCAAATGAAAAAAACATTCCATTCTCAACTGAATGTGTTGCGGGGTTCCCTAATACCAGCAGGAGAGAAGGACGCTTATCTTTTTCAAATGGAATAAGCTGTTCGGATTTATATGTAAGCAGATTGCCTTTTTTCCCGTATATCTTTTTATTAAAAGGATCAGAGGCTAAAAAATCTTTCCATTTTGCATCAAACTTTTTTCTTCCTTCTTTTGTTTCAAACAGTTCGTCAAGATTAATTTCACAACCAATAGTACAGCCTTCAGATTTGCGCCAGGTAAGAAGGTTTTGATGTTTATTCAAGCTTGTCAACAACGCCTCCCTTTATTTTTTTATTTAAGTAAGGCCAATTATTTAATTTAGTAGCTAAATATTTTCTGCCTTATTTAAATCATCGGCTATCTCTCGAAACTGTTCCAAAGCGGCTTCGAGGTCTTCGACGATTTCTATGGCGAGTATGCCAGGGTCGGGCAGGTTTTCAGAATCTTCAAGGCTTTTATCTCTGAGCCAAAAAATGTCGAGGCTGGCTTTGTCCCGGTTTACAAGTTCTTCATAGTCAAATACACGCCAGCGACCATCCGAATTCTTCTCAGTCCATGTTGATTTGCGTTTGTTTCTGTTTTTCGGATTATAGCACCTTACAAACTCATCAAGGTCTTTGCGTTTTAATGGATTTGTTTTGAGCGTAAAGTGTATGTTTGTACGAAGGTCATAAATCCAGAGCTTTTTCGTCCATGGTGTTTCAGATGCGGGCTTTCGATCGAAAAACAACACATTTGCTTTTACGCCCTGAGCATAGAAAAGGCCGGTTGGCAGGCGAAGGAGCGTGTGGACATCGCATTCATGAAGAAGTTTTCTTCGGATGTTTTCTCCGGCTCCGCCTTCAAAAAGGACATTGTCCGGCACAACGATTGCTGCGCGTCCATTTTGTTTGAGCAGGGTTTTTACATGCTGGACAAAATTGAGCTGTTTGTTTGAAGTTGTGGACCAGAAATCCTCTCTTTCAATTATATCCTTTTCCTTGGAAATCAAGCAGGCCTTTTCCTTTTTCCAGATTTTCCAGAATATGACGGTAATGATCAAACAGTTCGTCACCATCATTCTTGATGAGGCTCGACCAGTTGTAGTGCTCCGGGACTATTTCAGACGCCTGTTCGCCCTTTAGGTTCGAGTAAAGTTTGGTTCGCTCATCAGCCATCTTAAGAAAGAGCAAATACGTCAACTGTTCCACATAATCGCCATAACTCATCCCGTCGTCACGCAGGACATTACAGTAGTTCCATAATTTTTGGACAATATTTGCTGAACTCATAATTCTTCCGGTATCAAATTTAATATATTCTGTCTATCGCCGATAAACTTACTGAAATTGCGGACACCATTCTTATTGTTATTCCACCGAAGCAGAAATCGACTTCTCAATAATTTCTGAAAATAAAGTTTCCATAGGCTGGTAATCTCTATCCATACCAGCCTGCACCGCCGTAATATATTCCTGTTTTTTATTCAACTTATAATCCTATGAACCTCTATTTTCACTATTTGCAAATAAATCGATCATAACTTGTTGAAAGAACAAGCCTTAATATTTATTTGCACCGCTGTTTGCAAATAAACCCTCCTGTTCTTTATCAATCGGCAGTCTGTATTTTACGGTTTTTTTTGCTTCTCTGACACCAATAAAACCCTTCAGTTACCAGTTCTCATGCTGTAGTCACTTCGAATACGAAAAAATGTCAGTATGTCATCAGCGGCCCCCCATTGCTCGCCTAATATTTCGTATCAACCAGGTATCCGTTTCTCCCTGAACATGGATATCCGTATTTATCTTTGTGTGGATTCAAACGAGTATTCATTTTTTTTCGATTAAATTTTTTGCCGCAGTATGGGCATTCAATTACATATGTCGGCCCAAAGCTTGGTCTCCTAGATCTTGAACGTCTTACAGTTGGCCTGGGAAATAAAATTCTGCCAGAGCCTCGAGTTAATGCTGGTGCAGAGATCGGGCCTGATGGTGTAAGTTCAATAGCATATTTTGGGACAAAAGGAGTATCGGTAACCTCTGCTCCCTGAATACGATCAACACGATACGACCTGGACTCATCAGTATTATGTCTTACAGCGAACAGCAAAATATTTCCTGCTTGAGTACGACGTAATGAATATGGCTCAATCAGACGATGACTGCCTTTGTAGTATAGATTAACACAAAGTCTGTTTGCTGCAGCAAAACGGATCTTCTCAAGCGGTACTGCTGTATGCCATGCCTGAGCCATTGAAGGTGGTTGCCATGTTTCGTCAATTGCCACTCTTCCCAACGGAATTGCTTCTTTTACTGCCTTTTCAACTGCTCCGTGTAACCATGCCATTACTTCCGGAAGTTCTTCCCAGAACTGTTCAAAAGATGGCAGCGCAGGCAGCTGATGGGCGAGCATGTTTTTCCATTCAGCTTCTATTTCTTCACGTTCAGGACGGTTCCTAAACGTTTCCATTGTTGGAACCGGCATTTCCTTAAATTTGCATTTTTTCTCAAGAGTGTCCAAAATAAGGGGCTGATCGTGTTTGAGTTCATCATGACGATACAAATGAACTACATCATATAAATCCCGCGGACGTTCACGCTCTGCCAAGGCCCTGATTTTTTCTGCAAACACTTCCTCAAAACAATAGCACCTTATCTGAATTCCATTCTCCGGCAAATCAGAAAATGGATGATGGACTTCCCTTACAGCAGGATCAAGCGCCAGAATTTCATCAACAGTTAAATCAAGCTTGATGCGGGGTAGGTCACCTCTGGGTTGCATAGGCCCGCGATACCCAATACGCCCCTGTGCAGACATACCGCTGCGGTTGTTCTCATAGACATCAAAGCGGATTAAATCTTTCGGGATTTCGATACCGGTAGCATCATAGACCCATTCAGAAATTTCCTCGAAACATTTTACAAGAAATTCCTGATTAAGATGGCTGGATTCAGTAAGGGTAAAATCCAAATCTTCTGAAAAGCGATATGTTTCGAAATAACATTTTTTTAAACATGTACCGCCTTTAAAAACCCAGCTTGGCCCTATTTCAGTATGATTGGATATGCCAGCAAGTACCCAGCAGAGCACATAGTCTTTCTCAATGACATTGGCAACAAGACCAAACTCCCTTGAGAAATCCATTATTTCCGATTTATCAATCATTCTGGGTCATCCGCTTCCAGTTTTCCGGTACCCACAGCCGCCAACGGGTAACCAGCTTTTCATTGCTGAGCTTTGGGTCAAGTTTGGTGTTACCTGCTGTAAGCCTTGCTCGGCATTGATCTATAGTTTCTGTTTCATCAGGTGCAATCTTTTCCAATAAAAAACCGAGGCGTTTGAATACGGCACCGTTCCCCAGCAATTCTGCATATTCAATCAGTAATTCCAGATTTTTGTTCTCTGAACGTAAGTAATTAATAAACATATCTTTGGCAGAACGTATTCCACCGCCAAGAACAGGATCACTCAGTATATCAAGTATTGTACGCGTGGAATCAGACACAGGTACTTTTACCTGTCCTCTCCATACAGGCTTGAGACCAAACATGGTTTTTTCAGAAACAGTGCGCAGCATGAAGCTTGTTCCCTTTATTTTTGGCCTTCGATCCCTTGGCTTTTTGACAGTCATAACCATGACAGTGCTGAAAATCTGCTCAGTAAGGTCGAGATGTTCAGCAGCGCTCCATCCGCCGATATAACAAGGCGAAAAAAGACGTTCTGCAATTAGCCATGGATCTTCAAGCGGCACATCCGCTGTTCTTGATTCTAATGGTATGTAAATATAAAGGCCGCGGCGCACACGGGACATCCACCCCTTTTTTGCCCATCGAGAAAGCATTTTTGCGACATCTGTTGACGCAACATTTAAAATCCCGGCAGCCTCGTCAACAGATATGGTACCTTTTGTACCACGGATTATCGCTGCAATTCTTTCACGATCAATTTTTCCTATGCCTGCAAGTGGTTCCATAGTATATTAAATGTACACTTATTCATCTATTAGTCGAATAACTACACATAGCATATACTATTTACTCATGTCAAACTATATTCTATATGCCGTAATTCATAGATAAGATGAACTTCGTCGCATCAATTATAGTTAGCATCCATTGTTATATTAAGGACATTTTACTGAATAGCGACTTATTACTGGAAGAGATATGGTTTTGAATAGAGTTGGAATCACATGGTTTTTTCTTTTGCTGTAAAGCCAATTTTTTTCTTTGGCTTATTTTCAATATTTATTAATTGATCTAACGTCTCAAAAACAATTTGAAAACGTTCATCAGTTATTTGTTTTAACTCTTCAAGTTCTTTTCGAAGTTCTTCATTGTCAAGAAACAGTTGCCTGAGCTTCACAAATACACGTATTATATGTATATTTACTTCAACAGCCCTGTCACTTTTCAACACAGAAGAAAGCATGGCAACTCCTTGCTCAGTGAAGGCCATGGGGGAATGCCTTAAACCCATTTTAATACTATTGGAGGTCACAAATTGTGACCTCCAATTTTTAAGTTCTTCTTTTGTGAGCTCAAACATAAAGTCATGCGGAAAACGTTTAATGTTTCTTCTTACAGCCTGTTTTAAAGCCTTTGTTTCAACACCGTAAAGTTCTGCAAGATCTCTGTCCAGCATTACTTTTGTTCCACGGATCAGATATATTTTACCGGCAATTGTTTCGACAGATACAATATCAGACATAATAAATCCTTTTTATCATAATTTTAACTCGTTGAGAGCACATTTTGTGACCTTAAAGAGTGATTTTTTCTTTAAAACCATTTGATACTAATTGGAGGTGCCAAATTGGCACCTCCAATGATCCAATTTCTTTTTTGTAAATTCGAATGTAAAGCCAGATGTGAGATTCTTCCGAATATTATGCCACAAGCCTTTCGTTTAACTCATCAAGCATAATATTTAATTCTTCACCAAACAACTGACACACCCTTCCAATGCCACCTGCCTGCGAAAAAGGCGCATATTCAAAATCATCAGTATCTATCGAAAGGTTACCAGCTATATGATCTTTTATCATCTCAAGCCAACGAATCTTTTCTTCTGTAAAATCTTTTTTCTGTTGGGTCAGCCATGCCTTGAAATTTGCATCCACTTTTTCAGGAAAAGGAAACAGTTCGTTCTCATAACTTATTAATTATACAAGTATTTACTAATAAGTAAAGATAAAAATTATCACGCTTTAGTCTGATGAACCTTATTTTATCTTCGAAAAAACTCTGTCAAGTTCTTCAATGGTTATTGATTCTACTTTAACCGGTTCTTTAAGAAAAGAACCATGAGGTATAAATTTACTCATCATCCCTACAAAATGATTGTAATCAACAATGCCGTATTTAGCCATTGTGTTCAAAGTACGTGACAGGTTGCAATGTGCATCTAAGTTCCAATGCCTCCTGCCCACCTCACAACATTTTGCATATCTTAAAACCACAAAATGTGACCTTAAAGCTTGATTTTCTTTGGCTTACCGTATGAACCGCGTTTTTATTCTTGTTCTAAAACCTTGAGGAATGCCTCTATGATACGGGAGTTGAATTGAATCCCGGAATTTTTTTTCAGCTCTTCTATTGCCTCTTCTTTGCTTAAAGATAGCCTATAAGCTCTTGTGGAGGTCATCGCATCATAAGTATCGGCAACAGAA
>Ga0255447_1036_pt1 | contig 12531 bp, 12 predicted proteins | sample ANMaggSeSYBR02G7_FD_182668 | JGI IMG/M metagenome (GOLD analysis project Ga0255447, IMG submission 182668) | Sediment cell enrichment communities from methane seep in Santa Monica Basin, California, United Staets - ANME aggregate JGI... | ecosystem: Environmental > Aquatic > Marine > Cold seeps >... | reverse complement strand
TGATTCCATTAGAAACAAAGGTATTCATGTTATATTCTTCATTATTATAACTAGTCTCATGTTTCCCCAACACGTGTCCGAATGTTTGGTGATTTCTAAAGTAATGACCACCACTAATTAACATTACCGGTAACAGACTAATTGCCAACAACAGTATTGCTTTCTTTTTGAGTTTAATAGTCAGTATAATTCCAAATATCGCCATTATAGGCAGCGTATATAAAAATGCAGTCCCTTTGGTTAAAATCGCTACTGCAAATGCCAGCGAGGCCCACAAACCGATGACCCATTCTTCTTTTTTAATCGCTTCAATCATAAAATATAGAAGACATAACAAAAAAAACGCCAGAACATAGTCATTTTGCGTACTTGTAGACTGCAAAATCCCCATCGGAATCGTCGCAACAAATACAGCTGTTATTATCTGACCAATTCGATTGATGTTTAATTGTTTTGCAATAAGGGATGCCGCCACTACACTTCCAATCATTGCTAACCATTGCACACTATTTGCAAAAAAATCATTTCCGCTCAATATCATCAATTGAGCAACAATATATTCCGCTGCCGGTGGTTGATATAGCTGCCGTAGTATATGCGTAGGATAATGTGCAATACTTTCATTTTGAATCCAATGTCCAATACGCGCCAAATGATAGGTCATTGAATCCCAGTTATTGGGTGGTGCATAAATCGCAAGAAAACCTGTTAGTATAATTATTAATGCTGCTGCAATCAAAAATAACCATTCAATACTCGTTAACGAAGGAAAACGAGTTGCAAACAAAAAAACATTCAATCTTTTTTTATATAAAATGATCAAAACCACCAAATTCAAAATACTCCAGCCAATGATCAACCCTGTAAAATTAAACAACCCGACCAGACTGGATATTTCTGTAAGTAAAACAGCGGCGACCATAGTACTTATGGATGCCTTCAAAACAGACTCGCGCCAGTTTTTTATACACAGATTGATACCACCCAAAATTCCCAAGCCAAAATACCATTGGCATTAGCAATCCGATTAAATACATTGTTTTATTCCTCAGATTTGTTTGATTTTATTCGTCGAACACTCTCGGCCAGATATATCATTTATAGGCCTGCGCCGCCATAGTAGCGTGGATCCTTGGACTCTGACCCGATACCGACCATAAAAAAATGTGCCCTAGCAATTCAAACTTCACGTCCATATCAAAATCACGCACCACACCTATTCCTTTTGGGACTGTTCTGCGTTAACAATCTCCTGGAACGCTTAAACTTTGAGTTGCGCCAACGGTTTCAGGCTACTAGAGCACCATGTATTCCGAATTGAAGGTGCTCAAACTTACTTGGGCGGCATCTGAAGCCCGGAAATCAACTACAAGCTAAAGACTTCAAAAATTGGTCAGCATTAGAAAGGCTACTTAACTTTTGTGCGCTCTATACGAATTCAAACCACAAATAGTAACATGACCGGTTATTATACTCCGCAAGTGTTGCGTTAAATTACCTTAAAATAATTTTATCATTTATAAAATACCATAACAACCATCACATGACGATTAGTTCTAATTGATTCCCCTGAAGGCGAAATACTGATAGGATTGATATTAAGTGTAATAGTATGTGTTCCCGCCGTCAAAATAGCGGTCCCTATCAAATTTACCATTGCTGAAGGCGTACCCGTATTAATGGAATTTTCCCCATTATCTCCCCCCATCCCTTCCATATCAATATGAAACTGACATACCGAAGCTGTTGCACCTGTAACAAGTGCGTAATTGCATTTTGCAAACGCAACAACAGTAGCATCTTTTGTCAACGTGATCTCTTGGCTCAATATTTGTTGGCTTCCAAATGTATTCCAGTTTTTTGACGGTATATCTGTCTCAATCCATTTATTCGTGACCGCATTATCTGCTATCTTATCCGTTATAATTGCCCCATCAGCTACATTCATGGCATAAGCTGCGCTGTTGAGTTTATGCCGCGGGGCCATGAATTCATCTGTGCCAACTTGCATATCCAGATAATACGTGGTATTAAAATCAAGACTATCCAGTGTGTTGAGTCCTGACCCGAGTTCAATACTGAAGTATCCGTTTTTTGTTGGCACCTGATAGGAATCATTCCATACCCGATAAGTCCCTTCATCATCTGATGTCGGATGGGTCCATAATCGAAACGCCACGGAATAGGTTCCGTCAGCTAAAATATTGCCTGTGCTATCCGTCAAACGTCCTTGATAATTAATGGTTTTCGGAATATCTGCCATAGCGGCAACTGCCAGACTGATTGCCAAAATTGATAACATTACTATTTTTTTCATTTGTTTTTCCTCCTGATTGTATTGAATGCAAGACCGGCCTCACGCAAAGACGCAAAGGCGCTAAGTTAAAGTCCATTGACGACTCGATGCATTCCATCTTTTATTAAATGCTCTCCAAAATTGATTAATAACCCTAATTTCTTATGGCTCAATCTTAAATAGGTTAATAATTGCTTTTTATGAACCGGTGCAATTTTTTCAATCGATTTCAACTCGATAATAACACAATCATTAACAACAATATCAGCACGAAATCCTTGCTCGAAAATATATTTCTTATATTTTACTGAAATGGGTTGTTGAACGCTGACATTCAATCCTTCATTTTCCAGTTCCTTTGCCAAAATCACTTCATATACCGTTTCCAGTAAACCTGGTCCAATATCTTTATGTATTTGAAATGCTTTATGAATAATCATTTTTGCTAATCCATTTTCATCCATCTTTTTAGTTTTCCTTTATGTCATTGCCTGATGCTTTTAGCCTTTTAGCTTCTTAGCTTTTTAGCTTTTCCTTTGCGTCTTTGCGACTTTGCGTGAGGATAGTCACTATTTGATCAGGGCAATTTTTTTCTTCACAATTGTTGTCCTATTACCATTTTTAGCTTTTACCCGCATGATATACACACCATTGGCCAAATTCGACATATTCCATTGCCAATAATTTTTTCCAGCCGGTCTCATGTCCCAGCGTTTAGATATTACCAACTGATTACTAGTGGTATAAACCTTGATCTCAACATCAGCAGGTTCTGACAAATGAAAATAAATATGCCCAATATGGCCGCGGATAGGATTGGGTGCTGCATAAACCCATTTTTTGGTTATCAATTCCCCGCCAAATTCCCTGATGGGGGTCATGGTGACCGTTACGGTAGGTGTCACTGTCGGGGTGGGCGGCGCGATAAAATAATCATTGAAAAACCCGGCTTGAGAAGACGTGGTGCCGCCCCAAATCTGGCCGACGATGGTCTCGCCGACAGATGATAAAACACTCCGGCTTGCTGTGGATTGGGTATTGCCGCCTGAATTGACAACTGAATCTTTTAAAATATAATTTGCTGATTGAGCGGCAAAAACAGTCATGGGATAAAAGACGAGGACGGTTAAAATTATGCTAGTGATAATTTTCATTATTTCTCCAATTTTAGTTGCTTTTAAAATTTTCACTGAGTTTTTTATTGCCTGCAACTACAAGTAGTTTTCAAACTTTTTATCAAACGCTTCCTAATTTATATCTCCAGCGTTTTTTAATATTTATTTTTTTGGCGTCATTCCCGCACCGTGTCCGGCGTATGCCGGATGCCGGGTGACTTTGTCGGGGATAAGATCATTCGGCTGCGATAGCGTCCCAAATATATGACATCCATCAAGTTGGGGGTATGACAACTTAAAAAATACACTTTCCGCAACAGAAATTAGCTAAATTACGGTTGGATAATTTTCTCAAATTCATTTAACAACAAAGGCAGTTCTTCTTTTACTACAGTCCAAACGATCGTATAGTCAACACCAAAATATTCATGCATGAGCTTATTGCGCATACCAATCATACGTTTCCATGGGATTTCAGGATATTTCTGACGAATTTCTTCCGGGATTTTTCCTGCAGCTTCACCGATAACTTCCAGACTCCTTACAACAGCATTTATTGTTTTTTTGTCAGAAAGAAATAATTTAAATGAACTGTCCTGTGTAAACTCCTGGGTTTCCCGGATGGCATCCAAAATATCGCGCAAATAATCAGAATAATCACGCTTCATATTGGATAAGCCTCTTGTAAAATATATTTCCCAATAGCAGGTTTAAGCGCCGCTTTACTGACAAGATCCACTTTTTTATGCAAAAGATATTCCAATTCTTCCTCTAATTCCAAAAATTTAAAAAAACCAACAGGTTTTTGAAATTCAACCAGAACATCCAGATCACTTTCCGGCGTCTGTTCCCCACGAACATAGGATCCAAAAACACTCATGCTCTTGATCGCGTATTTTATTTTCAAAGCACTTTCGTATTTCCTTAATTCCGCGACAATTTCTTCTATAGACTGCATGTTGTGTCCCTTTCATACAACGATATTTTTATTTTACCGCAACAAAGTACAAAAACACAAGCAAATACAAAATATAGTCTCTCAATCGTTCATTTTAGTACAATAAAATAAAAACCAGTTAATATGCTTGGATTCCAAGAGGATGCTTCCAGCAAATATCCGTCAAAAAAACACGAATTAAATGCGCTTAGGTCATTCCAGGAAGAATTTCCAAAAACAGAATCCATTTTAGTTTACCGGGGTAACAAACGGTATCAAACCGAAGATGGTATCAAAATATTGCCTGCCAAAGTATTTTGCCAAATATTATATCAAAGAAAGGAAGACTAATTCTCGAAACAATTTTTCCTTTTCAGCGCAAAGCACTCTTAACACAAATTCTCATACACCGCATACTGTTTTTTCGCGATCGCATCCCAGGAATACTGTTTTTCGACTTTTTCCAAGCCATGCTTTCCAAATTGATCTCTTTTTTTCTGATCTCCTAGAAGCTCAAGGCAATAGTGCCCCAGTTTCTCTGGTGAGCGGTCTACCAAATAACCGTTCTGCTCATGGTCAATCACTTCGGTGATCGCAGGAATTCCTCCTCCGATCACGGGTTTTTGGAACAACCAGGCTTCGGCAAACACCCCGCCGAAGCTTTCCTGCTGAGAAGGCAAACAGAAGATGGTGCAATCGTCCAATGCCGATGCCTTTTCTTGTTCTGATACCCGATCCATTTCGATCACCCGGGAATCTTTGATTTTTGCAAAACGGTGTTTTGAATACCCGGTCCGCGGTCAAACAAATGCAAAACGCACATCCGGCTTCTGTTTCCACACGATTGGCATTGATTTCAATAGCTGATCAAATCCTTTATAGCGATATTTCTGCCCAAGAAATAATATCACCGGTCCGCCAGGACCAAAATAATCAGGCTGTAGTGCATGTTGAGATACCACCGGCGCATGCCCAATCACATGAATTCTCTCCCTGGCCACACCCAATGAAACCAGAGTCACTTTCTCAGCATGGGTTAAAGCCATCACTGCATCCGCTGCTTGGTATAGCCGGATGTAAGAACGATAGCGCCAACCCTTCCAACGCGGATGATGAAACGGCGTAAATACAAAGGGGATTTGGCGTTTTTTCGCAAACTTATATGCTGCCCATGCCAAAAATTCCCGCCCGATTCTTCCGGCATGCACAACATCAATTGCCCCTGCCATTTCGTCCATTCTTCCCAACATCACATCGGATATTTTGGAAACCGATGTCTCCATTGTCAGGTAATAACTCCGACTCCAAAATGCCAAATGCTTTTTTTGTTGGGGCGTTAAATTAAACCGGCGAATAGGTATCCCCTCATGCTGATAGTCTTTATCACCCGGAGCATTCAGGGTTACACCGCGCAGCCAATCGGTCCGATTTTCCGACCAATGACAAATCGCCTGGACTGAGTGTGCCTTTTTCATCTGCTTGGCAATCTCGAACAAATGGGTTTGCGCGCCACCGGTCGCGGGTGGCAACGCGGTCATGGCATAAAGAATATTCACTGATGTGTCTCCATTATTTTTTCATAAAAACTTTCCAACCGACCACTCAATGTATCCCATGCCAATACTTTCTCTGCTATTTCCCTCGCCTCTTCGCCTGTCCGGCGAGCCAATGCGTCATTTTCAAGATAAATTGTCAAGGCTTCAGCAAATGCTTCCGGGGCATTACTGCAGGTTGTACCCACTTGATGATCTTTAAAAAACCATTTCATCTCGCCTACATTGGATGCAACCACCGGACGGGCTGCAGATAAATACTCCCCAATTTTATTGGGCCACCGGGCGGCATTGCCCACAGTGGCGCGAAGGGGTAAGGCAAAAACATCACAGCATCCCATCATCGTAGACAGGTCTTCATATTGAAATTTTCCTACAACCTTTATCCGGTCTTGCAATCCATATTTTTTTAGCAAACTATTTGCTTTGGCATTGTCCGGTCCAATAAGATAAAGCAAACAGCGGGAATCACGTAGCGCAAGCTTAATAAAAGCTTCGACCAAAATATCCAGGTCTTCCTGATTGGTCCCGACAAAGCCGACAACCTTTTTGCCGCGATCAATCCCCCATCGACTCCGGGATGCTGTTTTATCTTCAGAATGAATAACATCCACCGGTGCCCCGCCCGGGAGATATAAGACATTGTCCGGATCTTTGGCCAATTGTTTTGACCGTTCTTCCAACAGATGAGATATGACAGTCACACCATGCACCTGCGTCCGAAGTTTATCCTCCTGGCGCGCGATGAAAGCCTTGATACCGGGGACTTTCCCCCATTTCGGACCCAAACCCGCCTGGCTGTACCAATCACACCAATCGGAGATTACAATCGGTTTACGCTGACGCAATCCCATCTGCATGGGAAATCGCACATTCGGATAAAATTCAAATCCGTGAATAACATCATAGCGGTTCAGGCGGATCAATTTTTTTCGTCCTGCAATATCCAATGGTCCGGTACCCTGACCGGGAAGATCATGCAAAAAATCCGGCCCCTCCCAGATGGTTACACCGTCTTCCTCTGTAATGCGCGGGTGCCATTTAGACCGCGGCGAGACCGTTGCCAAGGTCACTTGATGTCCCAATTTGACAAGCCCCCGGGCCAAAAACCAGATCCGCCAATAGGTTCCATAATTCCGGTATTGATGCCCCAGCATGAGAATATTCATGACTGCTGTTCTTGATGGATGGTTTGATAAACTTGGTAAATTTTTTCAGCAATTACCGAAGCGGAAAATCGCTTTTTGGCCGATACCTGCGCTGCTTTACCCATGGCAATGGTTTTTTCCTTATTTTGCTGGGTTTGCAGCAAAGCCGCATACAGTCCTGCTTCATCATCAACCTCAAGCAGATACCCTTCTTCATCCTGCCGGACCATGTGTTCCACACCGCCTGCCCGGGTGGCAATAATTGCCAGACCGGCAGCCATCGCTTCGGCAATCACCATGGGTGCTGTTTCCTGTTTTGAAGGCAATACCAAAATACCGGCTTTGACAATTTCCCGACGCACCTTCTCGGGCTGACACCAACCTAATAATTCAATACCATCCTTTCCGGAAAGCTGTTCCACAAACTGTTCTACTTCACGGCGGTATTCAGGATAATGCTCATCATAAGGGCCAATGACTGTCAGTCGGATATTGGCGAACTTTTTTCTAGCGCGTAAAAATGCACGCATTAACATAAGTGGAGATTTACGGGGATCGAGTGTCCCAACAAAAACAAACCGCGTTATATCACGCGAAGACTGCATATTAAAAAAATCATCATGAATGGGGTTTTCTATCGGATGAATGATTGCCCGGGTCTCATGCCGAATCAACCTTTCCACATAGGGATTGATGGAAATAATATGCTTCGCCTTCCGGATACAATACGCTTCAATATATTTCAAGAGCGTCCAGCGAGAAAAAAAAGAAGTACTTAACCACTGGGCTTCCATCCGCCGAATACCATGCAGGGTAAGCACTGCCGGCCAGGGACCCGACATGGCCGCATAACCGTATTCATCCGTCCCCTGCGCATGTACCAGGTCCGGTTGGATTTTTTTCAAAACCCGCATAATCCGCAATCGATCAAATTGAAATAGCGTGGCAGCGCGCAGTCGACTGGGTCGCTTAACAAAATGAAATGTCACCCCTTGATAAATAACGGTTTGATTTTCCTTCAATTCGGTCGTCTGCGAGACAACGTGCAATTCCAATCCTTTTTTTTGTCCCAAAACTTCACAGAGATTTTTTATCCATGTACTGGGATGCACAAAAGTTCCGCTCCGCTTCACAAGTGGTTCAATTTGTTGCGGAGAAAACTCCCCCAACATGGCAACTCGCATCTTACACCCCGCTTTTCTTCGCTGCAAACCACAGTTGCAACTGATGCCGGTTTATATCATTTTTATCCAGCAGCACGGATTGCATACACATAAGCTGCTCACCTATTACATTTATTTTTTTTGAAAAACCGGCTATTTTTTCCAGCATCATTTCCTTGGTCAAATCATTGATATCTATCACCGCTTCTGCCTGGTCCATCATTTCCATAAAACCGCTGACTTTGCCTTTACCGTGTGTGTAATCCAGTGCAATCACCGGCACTCCCAAGGTTGCAGCAAATACGACTGAATGAAACCGCATACCAATAAATAAATCCTGTGCCGCGATCTCTCCGGCAATCTCTGATGGAGCTCCCGTTCCAGTAACAATCCGGGTCTTAACCTCGTCCGGCAAGGCTGCCTGTATTTGTTCCAGAATATCCCGGTCATCATCACCAACATAAAAAGTGTTCATCGGCACCAGGGTCACTTCCGCATGCTGCGTTTTCACAAGGTACTCAATAACTTCCGCATACACTTGCACCAACATCATTAATTTTTCCTTGAAAACTTCTTCCGAAAGTGTCGCAGCATAATTCCGGGGCCAAGCACGAATCGAAAATCCGATTTTTTTAATTTTTTCTGTTTTTCTCAAATGCCGTCCCGGATGACCAAGCAAATAAACCGTCGAAGGATCAATGCTAAGCTCAACCCCTTTTGCCGCCCCCATGGCTTGCAAACAATCCATCGACCGCTGATCCCGAACCGTGACAATATCGGCAAGTTGGACTATCAGCTTCACCACGCGTTTGAGGCGTTTACTGTACAGAGGCCCGACACCAATACCATAAAGCATGGTGATTTTTCTCTGCAATCGGCCTTTAAGCACAAAGCGCAGCACATCAACCACATCACGTATTTCCATCAAGGGACCGCCACCCATAACAATCAAATCAGACTGATGTAACGCACGACTGCATGACGCTGTCCCGATCGAAACAATTTTTATTTTTACATTCCCGATTTCCGAAACTGTTCGCCGAGTATAAAACGGATGGTACGATGCAATCGTCGTATCAACCTCACCAAAATCTTGCTGAATATTTTGAAGTATTCCTGTAAGAATCGCCTTGTCTCCTGTCGTTTCCGTACCATACCATCCCATCACGAATAACTTTTTCAACAGTTTTTTGTTTCGTGGTTTTTTTTCCAACAACACCAAGCGCAGCAGCTCCGCGAAGAAAACCATCCCACGATCCAATAGCGGCAGCAAAATTATTTTCCGATATGTCGTCTTAAGCAACTGAAACAAAAGCCGGCGCGTGAATAAAGTCGTATAATCATGCGAACACGCGGCACATGCCGTCTTTTTAATACTGCCGCGATATTCCAAATTTGCAGATTGAAAATACAGTTTTTTAGCTGAAATTTCCAGCGCATTTCCCAACGATTTACTCTTGACGGCGCAATAATAAATTTTGCCTTTGGCATCCAATGTCACTCCGTCCCTTTCCCAAAGACAAGGCACGGTTCGCGGTTTGTTTTCAACCAGCATGTCCCGCAAGGATACATAGTACAGTTTTCTTTCCCAGTCCTGTTCATAGGTCATCGCCAATTTTTCCAAAAACTGCGCCGCACAGTGACGCTGTGTCTCATTCAGTGTATATCCACCAGTACAATCGAAATTGTAAAGACGGTCAACCCGTGTTGCCACTCTGAATTTTATATACAACCCCCGCGCTTTGGCAAAATTCCAGATCCGATTGAGCTCATCAACGTTTTGTCTCATAATCGTGCAACACAAGGCCAATGAAATCGCCGGCATCTTCTGAAGTCGTTCGATCGTTTCCTGCATGCGCACAAATGCTTTGGGCACACCACGCACTTGGTCATGCACGTCTCCGATGCCGTCAATTGAAATCATCACGCTCAGCGTTTTTCTGTGCTGTTGACAGACCTGCGCCAATGCCTTGATACTGTTTTCAACTTTTTCCGGTTGCAAACCATTGCTAATAATACTCAAACCCTTTAATTTTGGCAGCTTACGGATCATGACCTGTCCCAACTGGGCCAGATCATTGCGCAATGTCGGCTCCCCCACGCTCAAGCCAACAGAGCGGACTTTTTTAAATAAAGGATCGGAAAGAATTCCAGCTATGGCCTCGGTTGCCAAATCCGTTACATTTTCCTCTTTCCAAACGTTGCACATAACACAGCGCGAATTGCATCGGTCTGTGACCGGAAAGTTAATAACATTGGGATAAAGCGCACCAAATACTCTTTGAATGCGATAACGCGAAATTTGACGCCCCCACTGGTAAAGGGCTTTCAAAGCATCACCTGTTTTAGATCCACGAAACAATCGTATAAAATTCATTGTACAATTTCCTTTTTGCTTATCAATGCTCTGACTTGCTGCCAATCCTCCCGGGAAAAGGCCTTCATCAAAACAATCAGCACTCCGTAAACTGCAACCCCAATCGCAATGACCAGCCACAATGATATCATCGGGCGAAGCACATAGACAATCCCTCCCATGATTCCACTTGCCAGCATCACCTTCACAATCACTCCCCGGCTTTTACCTATCGGCCAAAGCGACCGGGCAAAGACGATAAAACAAACAGTCAAGACAACAGCGCTCACCACACTGGCCCAGGCAGCCCCTTGAACACCGGCCATAGGAATCCACAGGCTGTTGAGCAGAACATTTAATCCGGCTGTGATGGCAACCACGATTAATCTTTTGGTCTGTCCGCCCGTTGCCGTCAATGCCATCCCTACAATAAAACCGATGAACCGAAAAGGAATCATCATGCTCAAAATCCGAAAGATATCTCCCGAATCAGCATATTTACTTCCATAGATTGCCACGATTAAGCCGTCGGCCAACAAAACCGCCCCAACTGATAAAGGCACCGATAGTATAATTATAAACCCAAGACTTTTTTCAAGCATACGATGTATTTCTGTTTTGGATTGTGCATAAATCCGGCTAATGGTCGGAAAAAGTGCACTGACAATCAAGAGCGGAAAGGCCTCAAGCAACTGATTGATTTTCATTGCTGATTGATACAATCCCACCGAGTGCTCGCCCCGCATCACTGAAAGCATCAAAATATCCGTGTGAAAATAGATGATATCACTAATAAAATATAATCCAAATGGAATGGCCAGGATAAAAATCCTACGCATCTCACGCCACTTAATGGACACGAATTTGATCTCAATTTTACTAAATAAAATACTCGTGGCGATCGGCAGCGTTATCAATCCACCGAAAACATATCCGGATATTAATCCCGCTGGTGAACGAACACCCATTAGCAACATAACCCCGATAATCAAAAAAACCAGGATCATATAGATCATCATAACATAAGACACATAGTTCATTTTTTCATGTCCGCCAAAAAACGCGGTCACAAATTCTACCAACAAACGCAAAACCGCCGCCGCACCACCAATATACAGCGCCAGGCGCACATGCCCGGGATAAAATATGTGACTCATCCCGACCAATACGATCATCCCCACCGCTGAAATGATTAGTTTTAAAACCAATCCATGCACAAAAAGTGTCGAAACTTGTGATCGTTGCTTGGCAATCTCATGGGTGGTTAAAAAAGTCGTCCCAAAATCCGCGACCACCCGAAAAATACCACTAATCGTTATTGCCAAGGCATAGACGCCAAATGTCTCCACCGCCAGAACGCGGGCAATAACAATGGTCAGAAACATAAGTAAAAAACCGCGAATGCACCGATCCAATATTAAAAAGAGAGAATTTTTTGCAACCAAGGCAAGGCGACTCACTTTCGAGAGCCTTGTAAAGAGTCGCTGTTTATTTTACGATGAACAATAATCATGGACGGTAGAATCCCAAAAAGGGTATAAAAAAGAAACGGCACACGTGTATTTGCCACCATATCCGTCCCCCATATGATAACCGCCAAAATACCAAAAATATTTGCCACCAAGCACTTCACAATTACTTTATCCTGAACTTCACGAATCATCCGGCTTCCATGATATCCATAAGTTATCAGCATGAACCAAAAAAGCAAAAATGCCGCCAATCCCAACAGCCCCATTTTAAGCCACAGATGTAAATAGGTATTATGAACAATATTAGGATTAATGCCCTGACCGCCAAAGCGACTGGTTTTAACCCGCCTAAACCCATGACCAAAACCACCGCCGAATAAAGGTTTTTCTTTGATAGCTAAAAAAGCATCATACATATCATACAGATGAAAATAATTAGTATCAGTACGGGTACTGACAAATGATGCCAGGCGCCCGCGAACACTTTCCGC
>Ga0255447_1033_pt1 | contig 12747 bp, 13 predicted proteins | sample ANMaggSeSYBR02G7_FD_182668 | JGI IMG/M metagenome (GOLD analysis project Ga0255447, IMG submission 182668) | Sediment cell enrichment communities from methane seep in Santa Monica Basin, California, United Staets - ANME aggregate JGI... | ecosystem: Environmental > Aquatic > Marine > Cold seeps >... | reverse complement strand
TCCTCTTTTCTTTCAACAATAATATTCCTAAGGCCTGTTACTGCAAGCTCGCGCCCTACAATGATACAAACCATCCACGCAGGTACCCACCCGTGAGACGAAAGCATAATAAAAGTAGCCGAAACAAGGAGTTTATCTGCAAGGGGGTCCATTGCTTTCCCTAAATTAGAGACAAGCCCCCTCTTTCTTGCATAAAAGCCATCAAAATAATCAGTTATGGCTGCCGCACTGAAAAGTATGGCGGCAATAAAAGTACAAAATTTGTTCGGGAATAAAAGGAAAACAACAATTCCCGGAATAGCTGCAATGCGATATAGAGTCAACGCATTGGGATGACTTAATATTTTTTTTATATCCAGGCCTGAAAACATTGGTTTATCTGTTTAATACTTTATTTGTTGGCTTTGTTCCAGTCATCAAGAAAAGCTTTAATTCCTTTGTCGGTAAGAGGATGTGATGCGAACTTGCTAAGCACTTTAAATGGAATGGTAGCAATGTCCGCACCCATTAAGGCCGCATCAAGTACATGCAGCGGATTGCGTACACTTGCTACAATCACTTCTGTCTCAAATGCATAATTATTGAATATCTCGACAATCTGTTCAACCAGCAGAATTCCCTCATTAGAAATATCATCAAGCCTTCCTATAAAGGGGCTCACATAGGTTGCCCCTGCCTTTGCCGCCATAAGTGCCTGTAGCGGCGAAAAGATAAGAGTAACATTTGTCTTTATCCCCTCTTCTGAAAGTTGACGCGTTGCCTTTATACCATCAATTGTCATGGGGATCTTTACAACAATATTTTTGTGAATGCTTGCCAGATGCCGGGCTTCCTTGAGCATACCCTCGGTATCCAGGCTGATAACTTCCGCGCTTATAGGGCCATCAACTATTTTGCAGATTTCTTTTATAATATCTTCAAAATTACCCTTCTCTCTTGCAATGAGAGTAGGATTGGTCGTCACCCCATCAGCCATGCCCATGCTGTTGGCTTCCTTTATTTCTTCTATGTTTGCGGTGTCGATAAAAAACTTCATCTATTTAACCCTCCGGTTTCGATGCCTTTTCAAAGGTCTCTCAAAATGGCTCGAATAAGCAATTAATTTTATACTATTTCGCCACGGATTTTCACAGAATTACACTGAATTATCAATAGGCCCGCTCTCAAGATAGTTGCAGTAAAGCTCCGTGTCGTTCCGTGGTGAATTTTTAGTTAGTTTTCAACTGTTTTTCTTCTGACGTGAAGCAATAAACTTGTCTCTGCATTCTGTGCTGCAAAAATATAAATCTTTTCCATCAACCAGGAGATGAACTCCATTTCTTTTAGGGAAATATGCCTCACAAAAGGGGTCTTTGATCATTATATCATCGACCATATTACCAGTTTTGCCAAAACCTCCCTTTACCTGTGTATTTTTCAGCTTCCAGGATTTCAGCAATCTGTAACCAAGATATATTACTCCTGCAAATATTAATAATCGAAACAATATTGAATTACCCTTTGCTCATTATCATACAGGTTATTTAAGAGGTATTGCATATCCATTTTCAAAACCGGATGAATGAATTTTGGGTTTATATCACAAATAGGTTTTAATACAAAGCGTCTTTTGTGCATTTCAGGATGAGGAATTATAAGTTCTGATGAATTTATCACAATATTATCATAAAAAATTATATCCAGATCTAAAATCCTGGGGCCATACCTGATTTGGTCTTCAGTGCGTCCTGCATCTTTTTCGATTGTTTTCAGTTCATATAAAAGCTGAAATGGATCGAAAGTGGTCTCAGTTTTTACCACGGAATTAACAAACCAATCCTGATCAGTGTAATCAACGGGCTCGGTCTTGTAAAAGTTCGATTGCCCGGTTATGACGGATCTGCCGGACTTTGTGAGCGCAGAAATACCGTTCCGGCAGTTTAATAATTTGTCTCCAATGTTCGAACCAACAGCAATATAGGCAGTATGTTTTTCCATTTCCATTTAGAATCCAATGGCTCGAATCCTTTCGATAACTTCCTTCATCCTTTCTTTGCCGACAGTCAGCGCCATCCTTACATACCCCTCACCCGCAGATCCAAACCCATTGCCGGGTGTCACAACTATACCGCCCTTCAAAAGAAGATGGCTTGTAAATTCCGCAGAAGTATATCCTTCCGGAACTTCTATCCATACATAAAATGTCGCTCGCGCTTTTTCTACTGAAAGTCCAAGGCCAATCAGTCCATCAACAAGCACATCCCGTCGTTCCGTATACTCCCTGTTCATGGTTTCCACACAGGCCTGATCCCCTTCCAGCGCAGCTATACCTGCAATCTGTACAGCCTGAAATGCACCTGAATCAATATTGCTTTTTATCTGACCAATGGCCTGAATCACCTCTGCCCTGCCGACTGCAAACCCAATGCGCCATCCCGTCATGTTATATGTCTTTGATAGAGAATGAAATTCTATTCCCACATCTTTTGCGCCATCGATCTCAAGAAAACTTATCGGCCTGTAATCATCAAAAGCCATCTCGGTATATGCAGCATCATGACAGACAATAATATTGTGCAATTCTGCAAATGAAACAACCTTTTTAAAAAAATCCCCGTCCGCCACCGCTGATGTTGGATTATTGGGGTAGTTAATAAACATCATCTTTGCCTTGCCGGCAATCTCTTCCGGAACGGCATCAAGATCGGGAAGAAAATTATTTTCCTTTAACAAATCCATAAAATATGTTTGACCACCGGCAAATTTAACTCCTATATCATAAACTGGATATCCAGGGCTTGATACAAGAGCAAAATCATTATTATTGATAAATGCAAGGGGGATATGAGCAATTCCCTCCTTGGACCCAATCAGTGTTACAACTTCCTTGCCGGGATCAAGATCCACGTTAAATCTTCGCTTATACCAGCGTGCAACTGCCCCGTTAAACTCGTCCATGCCTGTGTATGACGGATACTTGTGATTTGCAGGATCCAGAGCCGCCTTATTCAATGCTTCAATTATATGCGGAGGTGTCGACATATCCGGATCGCCGACACCAAGATCAATAATATCTACGCCCTTTTTTCTAACTTCTTCCTTTTGCCTGTCTATCTCCTTGAAAAGATAGGGCGGTAAATTCTTTAATCTGTCTGACTTTTCAATTCTGATCATATACTTTTTATTCCTCCATCCAGCTCTTCCCTAAGCCTTCAATGCATCTTCCCTGAGAAAGCCCTTATAAATGACACGGGCATCACCTTCAAGAAAAACATCGTAAAATCTTCCATCATCTTCTTCAAAATAGATATAAAGATATCCCCCGCCTCTTGTGATAACCTTTACAGGAGACTTTTCTTTTGATTTATAACGCGTTACAATAGCGGCTGCAACTGAACCCGTCCCGCATGCCAGGGTTTCATCTTCTACCCCTCGTTCATATGTTCGAATTGATATGACATTGTCATTTCCGGCGCATATGAAATTTACATTTGTTCCGGCAGGTGCATAACTGTCATGAAACCTTATCTCTCTTCCTGTCTTTACCACCTCCACATCATCAATATCACCAACCGTGATAACCACATGCGGAACTCCTGTATTTACACTGCTAACCTGCATGGAACCATTTCCCAGCTCAAGATTATAATCTGTCTTGAGATCAATGGGGTCCGGCATTTTTATTTTTACCTGGTCGTTTTCAACTATAGCTGAAACAATACCGGCTTCTGTCTCAAAAGATACTTTTGTTCCTGAAATCCCGTTTAAATATGCAAAGCGTGCAGCACATCTTGCTCCATTCCCGCACATTTCAGCAGTGCTTCCGTCAGAATTAAAAAAACGCCACTTGAAATCAACGTTTTCAGATTCTTCCACAAGTATAAGGCCGTCAGCACCAACAGACATTTTTCTGCGGCAGACTTTAGCAATAAAATCCTGCAAATCATTTTCGTCAACAACTCTATTTCTGTTGTCAATAATAATAAAGTCGTTGCCGCTTCCGCTCATCTTGTAGAAAGCAATCTGATTCATTAAATTTCCGTTCTAATTTTGATTTAACATTTTAGCGTTATAAAACAAACCGGTTGAGCGTAAGCTTCAGGTATAATACATTCAAAACAGGAAACTGTTTGAGCGTATTAGATATCGTTAAGAAAGAACCTTGCAGGATCTTGTTATTGTTTATTAAGGACTTGGCAACTGTTACTATTGTTTTCATTCGTGGCAAGTTCTTTCTTTACGATATCTTATGCGTGAGTTTTTCATGGTTTGAATTTGATTATACCTGAAGCTGAAGCATACAAGGCGAACAAAATTTACAACCTTCTGATTTAAACCTAAATTAAGCAATTTTTTACTCGACCTGCACTAATCTCTTGCGCATCAAGGACTTGCGAAAAGTCTCGACATATCCATTGGTATGCCTACGCTTTTCGCAAACCTTGCTGCATCAAGATCTTAGCACATTTCTTCGCAAAAAATCGCTCAACTTAGGTTAAAGAAACGGCGGTATAGACTCCCCTTCAATTAAATCTTCATAATTCTGCCTCGTCCTGACAACATGAAACTGATCATCCCTTACCATAACCTCGGCCACTTTAAGCCTTGAACAATAGTTGGATGACATGACAAATCCGTAAGCACCAGCACTCATCACCGCAAGAAAATCCCCCTGCCTGAAATCGGCAATTCTTCGGTCAACAGCTAAAAAATCTCCTGTCTCACAAATAGGCCCCACAACATCCGCAACTATTTGTTCACCCTCAAGCTCAACAACAGGCTTAATGGCATGAAATGCGTCGTACAGACTAGGCCTGACCAGATCATTCATTCCTGCATCAACTATAACGAATTCCTTTGCCTTTCCCTGCTTTCTGTAAAGAACCTTAGCAACAAGTATTCCCGCGATCCCTACAATAACCCTGCCCGGCTCCAGAATAAGTTTTACGTGCATATCTTCAATTGCCTGCATAATTGATCCGGCATACTCACCGGGATGCGGAGGTGATTCATCATCATAGGTTATTCCAAGGCCCCCACCCATATCAATGTATTTGATACCGATATTAAGCCCCCTTAGTTCGTTTATCAGAGTTTTTATACTATTAAGGGCATCTTTAAAAGGTTCTGCTTCTGTAATCTGCGATCCTATGTGGCAGTCAATACCGATAACATCAATATTCTTAAGCCCGCCGGCAATCTTATAGCAGTCAATTGCAGCTTCGGTGTTAATTCCAAACTTGTTTTTCTCAAGTCCGGTCGAAATATAAGGATGGGTCTTCGGATCAACATCAGGGTTGACTCTAATGGCAACAGGAGCTTTCTTATTTAATAAACCCGCTCTATCGTTTATAAGCTCAAGTTCTTCAAGAGACTCGATATTAAACATAAGTATTCCCGCGCTAAGAGCGTAATCAATCTCATCCTTGCGCTTTCCAACACCGGAATAAACTATTTTTTCCGGGGGAATACCGGCTTTTAAACCACGGTAAAGCTCACCGCCTGAAACAATATCAAGGCCGCCTCCAAGATCTGCAAAAAGTTTTAAAACCGCCAGGTTGGTATTTGCTTTTGCAGAAAAACACACAAGCCTGTCTATACCATCAAAGGCATTATCAAATGTAAGAAAATGACGCTTCAAAGTCGCATGGCTGTATAAATAAAAAGGAGTACCCACCTTTTCTGCAATCAATTTTATGGGAACATCTTCGCAATACAGCTCATTATCCCGGTAATTAAAATGATGCATAAGCCACCTGTTGAGTAACGGTTTACGGTTAGCCTGTTAATAAGTAAAATCAACCACATTGGAGTCTTCGCCCATCACTCCGTTGGTTGTATAAACAACGACCTTATAGATGTACCTGTAGCCCTTCTCAAGGACTTCAGCATACTTTATACTGTCTTTCCCTAAATTTCCCATATGTTCAAGGGAAATATCGGCAACTCGTTTAAATATCTTCGTGCAATTTTTACAATCAGGCTCTGAAACTGAAACTGATTTTTTGGATCTAAAAACATAAAAACCACCTAAACCTGATTTAACCTTTCTTTTTACTTCCGGAATAGTCCAGGTCAGCTTAAGATTGTCTCCATCTAAACTATAACTCAAATCATCCACTACAGGAGGCTTTTCCTGGCGCGGTGGTTTTGGGGGAGCTTTTTTGCCGCATCCGGATAAAAAAATAGAAAAAGCAACTATTATTAAAATTTGAACGATAATGCTTCTGCAACAATAATTATACATCTAATTCTTCAGCCCATTAAGTTTTCACTTTCTTTCTTAAGGCCCACCTCAGCCTGCTTAATAGCGGCCTTGACATTTTTCGTGGCAGTTCCACCAGAAGATTTTCTTCTGTCTATCATCTGCCTCGTGGTTAAAATATCAAAAACATCTTGTTTAAAAAGGGACGAAAATGGCTTTAACTCCTTTAAAGTCATTTCATGAAGCTCTTTATTTTCATTGATAGCATAACTTACAATTTTGCCGATGCAGCTATGCGCCTGGCGGAATGGCATGCCCCCGGCAACAAGATAATCCGCCATATCAGTGGCATTTAAAAATCCTCTGGACGCGGCCCCAAGCATTGTTTCCTTTTTTATTTCAATATTAGGAAGCATTTTTATATAAATTTCCACACAAGCTTTTAATGTATCAACAGCATCAAACAAAGGCCCCTTATCCTCCTGCATGTCACGGTTATAAGCAAGGGGTAATGATTTCATAATACTTAAAAGCGCTATTAAATCTCCAAAGACACGACCGGTTTTCCCGCGTACCAGCTCCGGCACATCCGGATTCTTTTTCTGGGGCATAATGCTGCTTCCGGTTGAAAAAGAATCAGGCAGCTCAATAAAACCAAATTCTGATGATGACCATAAAACAAGCTCCTCGGATATCCGGCTAAGGTGCACCATGCAAAGACTTGCAGCCGCCAAAAATTCTATTATAAAATCTCTGTCAGACACAGAATCCATACTGTTTGCAGATACCTCGGGGAAACCAAGAAGTTCCGCCGTATATTCTCTATCGATTGGATATGTTGTTCCTGCAAGAGCTGCGCTGCCAAGCGGCATTATATTTATGCGTTTTAATGCATCCCTGAACCTGCCGCAATCTCTTGAAAACATCTCATAGTATGCCATCATGTGGTGAGACAATAGAACAGGCTGCGCTCTCTGTAGATGAGTATAGCCCGGCAGAACAGCATCTATATGGACTTTTGCAAAATCAACAATTAGCTCTCTGAGGCTGATAAGATTCTTTAAAATATCTAAAGTCTCGTCTCTCAGATACATACGCACATCAAGAGCTATCTGGTCGTTTCTGCTCCTGGCAGTATGGAGTTTCTGGGCTACCTTTCCTATATCCTCAAGAAGCCTGGATTCTATATGCATATGTATATCTTCCAGGCTGTCATCAAAAAGGAATTCCCCTCTCTCTCTATATCCCTTTTTATCTTTCCAAGGCCCTGAATCAATAATGAAGCATCTTCCTCTGTAATAATAGACTGCCTTGCAAGCATTCTGCAATGAGCAATGCTGCCTTCAATATCATAAGAATAAAGCCGTTTGTCTATATTAATCGAAGATGTAAATGCTTCTACAAGTCTATCTGTTTTCTGGGAGAATCTTCCATCCCAAGGCTTTTCAGACATATATAATCCTCATTACAGGCAAATAAAAGTCAGATTACCTATTTAGTGGCTGAGCGAAAACCTATTATCTTTCGGTCAGAAATTCGAAATCCGAAGCACGCCCATTTTATAAGATTGGCCGAAACAATGACAAAAATACAAATGCTCCAATGACAAAAACCACCGATTTGCAGTAAGGGCACGACGCGCCGTGCCCTTACTTAGTTTTGGTCATTTTCTGATTTGGTATTCGGATTTGTTTCGAATTTCGAATTTCGATATTCGGGTTTTGCCTGAACATGAGTTTTAGTTCAGGCACTATTTAGCATATTCTGAATACGCAATCTCAGCGCATTAAGGCGTATAAAGCCTTCAGCGTCTTTCTGGCTGTATACAGTGTCGTCTTCAAAAGTGGCAAAATCCTCTTTGTAAAGAGATTCATCGGATCTACGGCCAAGTATACGACAGTTCCCCTTATATAATTCAACGCGTACAACTCCGGAAACATTTTTCTGTGTCATGTTTATCATATTCTGCAGGAGCTTCATCTCAGGTGAAAACCAGAAACCATTATAGATTATCTCAGAATATTTGGGTATAAGTGAGTCCCGAAGATGCATTACTTCTCTGTCCATGGTAATCGACTCGACAGCCATATGTGCAAGCCTCAAAATAGTGCCGCCTGGAGTTTCATAGACACCGCGGGATTTCATACCGACAAAACGGTTTTCAACAATATCCGCTCTTCCTATGCCATGACGTCCCCCCAGCCTGTTAAGCTCCTTGAGAAGATTGGCAGGAGACATATTAATATCATTTATGGCCACAGGATTGCCCTGTATAAATGTTATTTCTATTACCTCTGGTTTATCAGGCGCATTCATGGGAGAAACTGTCAGGGTAAACATATCCTCAGGCGGTTCTTTCCAAGGATCTTCAAGGAGACCTCCTTCGTAACTAATGTGAAGCAGGTTCCTGTCGGTGCTGTATGGCTTTGCGGGCGTTACCGGCACCTTTATACTATGTTTTCCAGCAAACTCCATAAGAGAAGTTCTGGAGTTAAGCTCCCATTCACGCCACGGAGCAATAATATGAATATGAGGATCCAGCGCCAGGTAACTTAGCTCAAACCTGACCTGGTCATTTCCCTTGCCGGTTGCACCATGGCTTACAGCATCAGCCCCCTCGATTTTCGCAATTTCCATCTGACGCTTTGCTATAAGAGGCCTGGCAAGAGATGTCCCCAAAAGATATTGGCCCTCATATATTGCATTTGCACGAAATGCCGGAAACACATAATCAGCAACAAAGGTCTCCTTAAGGTCATCTATGTAAACCTTCACTGCACCGGTCTTTAAGGCCTTTTCTTCTATATCATCAAGCTCTTCTTCCTGACCTATATCAGCCGAAAATGCAACCACATCACATTTATAAGTTTCAATCAGCCATTTTAAAATTACAGATGTATCAAGACCGCCTGAATAGGCTAAAACAACTTTTTTAATTTTTTCCTGCAAAATAAACTCCTTGAATTTATTTTATAAGCTTGGTTCTATCTTTAGCCAACAGACAACTATGCATGCCATAGTCGCTAAAAAGATGAACGTCGAACATCGAACATCCAACGTTGAACATCGAATGATGAAATCGCTTCGCTCCACTTTATAAATTGGCAGAATACATTATTCAAAATTCGAAGTTGGACGTTCGATGTTCGATGTTCATTTTTATTAAGAACCATGCCCTATTTTATCAAAACTTCCAGTATAGCCTTATGCATATGAAGTTTATTCTCAGACTGATCCCAGACAACGGAATTTGGGCACTCCAGAACTTCTTCGCTCATCTCTTCACCTCTGTGAACCGGAAGGCAGTGCATTATAATAACATCTTTTGAAGCATTTTTTAAAAGCCCTTTATCAACCTGAAAAGGTTCGAAAACACGTTTTCTTGTACTGTGCTCACTCTCCTGTCCCATGCTGGCCCATACATCAGTATAAATCACATCAGCATGTTTTACTGCCTCAACAGGATCTGAAGTTACTATAAAGCTGCCGCGTCCTCTCTCACGAGCTGTCTCTAATATATCAGTATCAGGATAGTATCCTTCGGGACATGCAAGCACAAGGTTTAAACCAAGCACGGCTGCGGCATTTATCCATGAGTGGGATACATTATTTCCGTCCCCAACCCAGGTTATCTTCAGGCCCTCATAACCTCCTTTGTGTTCTATTACCGTCATTAAATCGCTTAAAACCTGGCATGGATGGTACAAGTCAGTCAAAGCATTAATAACCGGAATGGTAGAGAACTCTGCAAACTCTTTCAAAAAATCCTGAGAATAAGTTCTAATGGCGAGAGCATCCAAATATCTCGAGAGGACTCTGGCAGTATCTCTAACAGGTTCATTTCGAACCATCTGGGTGTCCTTTGAGCTTATAAAAATTGAAGCGCCGCCTATCTGAATCATTGCCACCTCAAAGGAAAGGCGTGTACGGGTCGATGGTTTGTCGAAGATAAGCCCAAGTGTTTTTCCTGCAAGAGGTCTTTTTTCAATGTTCTTCCTTTGATTTTTTTTCAATTCTAAGGCTCGCTTGAAAAATAGTTCAAAATCCTCCTTTTCAAGATCTAAAAGAGTTAGTATATCTTTGTTCATAGCGATGCGACCTCTCAATCCAAATTACCAAAGTAACCGTTTACCATTAACATGTTTCAGACGTTGCATAGTTCATTAAAAAACCGTGAACCGTGAACCGTTACGTTTTTTACTTTGCCGTCTAAATTTAATTTTTTACGAGTTCATCAATCCAACCTGTCAAATAACTCATCTAAGCATGCCGCCAGAGAGTCAATTTCCTCTTTTCCTATGATAAGAGGGGGAATAAAACGTAAAATATTACCCTGAATGCAGTTGATTAAAAAACCCTTATCCATGCACGCTTTCACGACCTTATCCCCATCAACTTTTACCTTCATGGCAAGCAAAAGGCCTATCCCGCGAACATCAATAATTGATTCATGTCTGTCTTTCAGCCGGAAAAGCTTTTGCTTGAAATATTCTCCAATCTTTCGGCCGTAATCTATAACATTTTCTTCAATAAGGATCTTAACAACTTCAAGTGAAGCTGCTGTAACAACCGGTGTTCCTCCAAAAGTTGAGGCATGTGAACCAGGCACAAACGCTTCAGAGATATGTTCTTTAGTCAGCATGGCGCCTATTGGCAATCCATTGGCAAGGGCCTTTGCCAGGGTCATTACATCGGGTTCTATCCCGAAATTCTCATAGGCAAAAAGTTTACCGGTACGGCCCAGCCCTGTCTGGATTTCATCAAAAATTAGAAGAGTTCCTGTTTCATCACAAATCTGTCTAACGCCTTTAAGATATTCGGGAGCAGGGCAGCGAACACCCCCCTCTCCCTGGATCGGTTCAATTAAAACCGCACATGTTGAACGGTCGATCTTGCTTTGCAACGCCTCAATATCATTGAACGGAACAAAATCAAAACCATTAAGTACCGGCTCAAATCCCTTGCGCATCTTTTCCTGGCCTGTGGCGGAGAGAGTTGCCATAGTGCGGCCGTGAAAAGATTTTTCCATGGCTATTATCCTGCAGCGACCTTCTTCGCCTTTATCATTGAAATATTTTCTCACCAGCTTTATAGCCGCTTCATTCGCTTCAGCTCCGCTGTTGCAGAAAAAAACTCTGTCCGCAAAACTGTTGTTAACGAGCCATGATGCAAGCTCTGTCTGGGGTACTGTATAATAAAGGTTAGAAACATGAAAAAGTGTTTCAGCCTGTTTTGAAAGGGCTTTCGTAACTCTCGGATGCGCATGCCCGAGGTTGCATACCGCAATTCCCGCAACAAAATCCGTATAAGCTCGCCCATCTGAATCCCAAAGGGTACATCCTCTCCCTTTTGTTATAACGATGGGAAATCTATTGTAAGTTCTTGCTATTACTTTATCTGCCTTATCTATTATTTCGCTTTTTACAGGTTTCATGTCGTAACTTCAGTCCCAATTCCCTTATCAGTAAAAAGCTCCAGCAGCAAAGCATGACGCTTGCATCCATTTATAATATGAGCCTTTTTAACATTATTATTAAGTGCGCTGAGAGCGCACTCGATCTTTGGAATCATTCCCCCTGAAATTGCTTTATCCTCAACCATCTTACTGATTTTTTCCGTATCAATTGAAGATATTAAGGCGCCCTCAAGGTCTAGGACTCCATCAACGTCAGTAAGAAATATTAGACGTCCTGCAGAAAGAGCCATTGCGATTCTGCCTGCCACAATGTCTGCATTTATATTGTATGTTTCACCCGAATCACCCACGCCAACCGGCGCAATAATTGGGATAAAACCCTTTACCGTCATTGTATTTATGATATCCGGATCTATCTTAGTAACATCTCCAACCATGCCGGGATCAATTATCTCAGGTGGTTTATCCATATCCTCCTGATATACGATATGCAGCTTTTTTGCTGATATAAGCCCCCCGTCTTTACCGCTCAAGCCCACGGCCTTACCGCCCTGCCTGTTTATTTGAGCAACTATTTCCTTGTTCACCTTACCGCCGAGGACCATTTCTACAACATCCATTGTAGCTTCATCCGTAAGACGCATACCCCTGACAAACTTAGAACGTATACCCATCTGCTCAAGCACCAGATTGATTTGCGGTCCTCCACCATGAACAACAACCGGATTCAGCCCAACGAATTTCAGCAAAGTTATGTCCCGGGCAAAATCTTCCTTTAACTGCTCATCAACCATGGCATGTCCGCCATATTTAATAACGATGGTCATCCCATAAAAACGTCTTATATAGGGCAGCGCTTCAATAAGTATGTCAGCCACATTTGGAGTCATAGTATGTATCTTCTAAGATCCTCGTCGTCTTTGATATCCTTTAATTTGTCAACCACATACTGCCCGTCAATTACTATTTTTCTATCTTTAGATTCTTTAATGTCTGAAGCGCTAAAAAGAATGTCTTCGAGCATACATTCCATGAGCGTATGAAGTCTTCTTGCTCCTATGTTTTCAGTAAGATTGTTAACCTCTTCAGCAATTCGCGCTATTTCATCAACAGCATTGTCCTCAAAGACGACCTCAACATCTTCGGT
>Ga0255447_1032_pt1 | contig 13168 bp, 11 predicted proteins | sample ANMaggSeSYBR02G7_FD_182668 | JGI IMG/M metagenome (GOLD analysis project Ga0255447, IMG submission 182668) | Sediment cell enrichment communities from methane seep in Santa Monica Basin, California, United Staets - ANME aggregate JGI... | ecosystem: Environmental > Aquatic > Marine > Cold seeps >... | reverse complement strand
TATTGTGCAGTTTAACTTTGTTAAACCCGGAAAAGGTAAGGCTCTTTACAAATGCAAGCTAAAGAATATGCTTTCAGGCGTTATAGTTGATCAGACATTTAGATCCAGTGAAAAATTCAAAGAGGCAAACATAGAAGAACAGGAGATGGAATATTTATATTCAGACGGTAACAATTACTGCTTTATGAACACATCAACTTATGACCAGGAATTTCTCTCTGAAGACCAGGTCGGTGAGCTCCTTAAATTTTTAAAGGAAAATACGGTATGTAATATTCTTTTTTTTGACGGCAGAGCAATAGGGATTTCATTGCCGAATTTTGTTAATCTCAGGATTGTCAAAACTGATCCCTGGGTTAAGGGTGACACAGCCGCAGGCAGCACAAAACCTGCAACACTTGAGACCGATTATGTTGTTCAAGTGCCGCCTTTTGTTGAGAAAGGTGAACTTGTTAAAATCGATACCAGAACCGGTGAATATGTGGAGCGGGTAAAGGAGTAGCGATCCCTAATCCCCGACCCCTGATCCCTGCTCTACAACTATTTCGTGGATGGATCTTTTGCTAGACAGCATTATAGTAAATTGAATGTTTTTATATATAAATTTTTCACCTTTTTGAGGAATTTTTCCCATGTGTTTAAGCAGAAAACCTCCAATAGTTTCATAGTCTTCTTTTGGCAAGTTTATTTTCAGTTGCTCGTTTACATCTTCTATCTCCATTCTGGCATTAATCAGGAATTTATTGTCATTAAGTTTTATAATTTTGCTTATTTCTTTATCATATTCATCGCGGATATCACCAACTACTTCTTCGAGTATATCTTCAATGGTAATAATTCCTACTGAGCCGCCATATTCGTCAACAACAATGGCAATTGAATTGTGTGATTTTTGAAAAGAAATAAGAAGGTCGTCAACCCTTTTAAGCTCCGGTACAATAGGTACTTTTCTTATAAATTGTTCGATTTTTACTTTGCTGTCATGTGCATGGAGAAGGTCAAGAAAATGTATAATACCTGCAAGGTTGTCTATCCGGTTTTTAAAAACAGGCAGCCTTGAATATCCGGTTCTGCTGAGAATTTTTGTTGCATCACTTACATCTGCTGTATTTGTTATTGCGGTCACATTTACAAGAGGAACCATGATATCTGAAACTTTAGATTCTGAAAGATGAAAAACCCTGTGAATAAGTTTTTTTTCTTTTCTTTTTAAATCACTTCCTTCACCTGGAATACTTAGCAGCATTGAAAGTTCTTCTTTAGTTATATATGGAAGCTTTTCGATGTTTTCTTTTCCAATACGTCTGTAAAAGCGCTCGCTTGCCCAGAAAAAAAGGTAAGTAATTGGTGAAATAATGCGGGATGCAAAAAAAAGTAAATGGGAAATTTTTGGAGCGATTATAGTTGCATTCTGCTGAAATATTGTTCTCGGGATTATTTCTCCAAATATCAATAAGAAAGGAGATATGATAACAATCGTCAATATTTCTCCATGTTTTCCGAAAAAGCCCTCAAACAACACTGCCGCAACAACAGAGGCAGTTATTACGAACATATTTGTTCCTGTGCTGGTTGTTGCCAGGAACCAGCGTGGATTATTGATCATTTCCAATGCCAGCCTGGCTCCCCTGGAGCCCTTGACAGCCTTTCTCCTGAGCTTGAGCTTGTTTGAAGATATCAGCATCATTTCAGAGCCCGAAAAGAAGCCCTGGAACAATATACAAAGAAATATTATAATAATATTCAAGCTAATCATGACACATCCACTGGATCATGTTCATCATATATTTCACCAAAAAGCTCTTCCAGAAGATCTTCTAATGTGATGAGTCCGGAAACCTTCCCTTGTTCAGTTAAACATATGGCTATATGTGTGTGTTGTTGCTTCATGGAGTAAAAGACCTCATCGACCTTTTTATTTTCCTGTATGAAGTATGGTCTCCTGCATATACCCGGCAGAAGTTCAGCTTTACGTTTATATTTTTTAGTTACAACTTTTAACAGATCCTTTGCATAAAGGATTCCTGTGATATTATTAATATTTTCTTTGAAAACGGGAATTCTTGAATAATGATTTTTTTTCACAAACTTAATTATTGATTCTGCATCCATGTCATGGGAAAGACAGAACATGTTTTCTTTTGGGGTCATGACTTCAGATACATGGGTATCACTAAACTCGAAAACATTGTGGATAAGGTCTCTTTCAACAATTTTCAGTTCACCATCTTTGTAACTTAAATCCACCATATCACGGAAATCGTCCTCCATTATGGTCGGTGAAGGTTTATGTTTTTCCATGCCTGATAATTTTATGAAGCAATCCGTGAGCTTGATAAAAATCCAGCGAAAAGGTGAAATTAATTTTGCAAATGTATTGAGAGGTATGGATATGAGAGGGGCAATTTTTTCATTATGAGTTATACCTATAGTTTTTGGGATCACCTCGGCCAATATCAGCGTCAAGGGTGTCATTATTGCAATGGTAAGCCATTTGCCGTGTTCGCCGAAGAGAGATACAAAAAAGTAAGTGGCAATAACTGATGCTGCGATATTAACCATATCATTGCCCATCAGTATTGTTACTATAAGTCTTCTCGGGCGAAGAAGAAGCTTATCTATGAGCGCTGCTCGTTTATTACTGCTTTTTCTAAGACGTTCACGCTGCAAGAGAGTTAAGGAAAACAGAGCTGTTTCCGAACCTGAAAAAAGACCGGAAAAGATAAGTAGAAAAAATATTAAGGCTGCTTTAAAGAATAAATCGACTTCCAATTTATTGCGATTTCCTTCTCGTAAAAAGTTACGGGGTTAACTATAGATGGGACTTTTTATGACGCCATCAACCTTTGATCATACATCTTTCCTATGCCGTATTCATTTCGTCTCATAAATTTTTCAACAGAAGGACCTATGATCTGCATTTCAGGATGTTTTTTCTGAACATCAAGAGCAATTTTCATCTCCTTTGTACATCCGGTGCTATAAGTTGCATCCTTGCCTACCCACTCAGGCGGAACTTTTTTATCCATAGCCTGAAATGCGTTAACTATATCATCATAGCTTTGAAAGCGCCATATGTCTATATAGCCGCTCCTTTGTACAATTTCCCACATATACATCAAATCATCCGCATCCATTCCAATTTCAAAGTATTCAGAAGGATTGATTATAAATGTCATCGCAAACTGATCTTTGAGAAAATCTATAAAGACAGACATGATTTTTTTTGCTATCTGTATTTTCCCGGGGATGGAGCCTATAATGCCGCTGTAAAAAATGACTGTCATCCCATTTTTTTTTGCCTCTTCCGTCTGGTCGATAATTATCTTTGCTTTCTTCTCAAGATCGCTATGTGAAAACTTAATTACAGATGGATGCTTTGGTTTATAAGATATTAGAATCGAACCATCCGGACCTTTTGAGATATTGAATATATCCCTGGTAAATTGAAAATGATTTTCAAAAATTCTCCGTTTCTGATCAGGGCCTCTTGAAATTATTCCATCTACTTCTCTGAAAATTCTTGAGAAAACTTTTGAAGTAAGAAGAAGATTAAAATTTTCACGTGTTCCGTCTGATATAGCTATTATATTTTTATCGCTTCTTAAAATTCTGACAAGTTCGTTTTTCCCTATATTCTTTTCCTCAATAAAAAATGTCCCTTCAAGCTGTTTGCTTAATATCTCATCTTCCTGGGCATTGAAGAAGTCAACTTTGGTATGAAGAGGCCCATCTTTAAAAGCAATAATGACCTTATGCCCCAGCTTCATAAGATATTTAATTATTGCAAGGTCCACTATAATTTCCCCTGATTCATCAGCGAGCCACAAAATTTTTTTTGTTTGGTCATCCTTACCCTCAATGCCAAGGAAATTCAGCAGAGGTTTAACACCATTTCCGATCATTTGGCGATTAAACAGTTTATGAAAATCATCTTCTTTATAAGCTTTTGATTCGTCTGATTCCCAAAGAGATTTTTCAACAGACAGAGATAATAGTCTTTTGATTTCAATATGCTCAATAAATTCTTTAATCCCGGCAAGAGTAGCAGGAGGTTCTAAAATAGCTGCATTATCTACTTGATTTATAGCTTTTTTAAAAGCCTCTGAGCAAAGAGCGTTACTAACTCTCTTATTGCGAATAGCTTTTTCACAGAGAAATGGGTCATCAATAAGGGTTCGATCAAGAAAGATCTTAAACAGTCGTTTTTCTACGCGAGAGGGAATCATCATCTCATCTCGCGTTTCGTGTAAAAACTTTATTTTAATAAGTGCTTCAAGGAAGCTTTTATCTTTTTCATCTTCTATTTGACTATCAATAAGCTCAATAATTTTTTGAAGAACTTTTTTATATTTTTCCTGCAGAAAAGAGGAATCATTTTTGCTCATAATTGCTTCAAACATTCTGTCTGAACAGGGATAATATCTTTCATCATTTTCTGTATATATCATGAAGGTAAGCTGCTCTGGTGATGCCACATGGTCAGGATAGGCGAAACAATCCATATGATTTTCAATAAAGAAAGCTGTATGCCAGGCATCTTTTTCAGGGTTTTCACCGGGCCGGTAAGTAATCTTAACTTGGTTATCGGACTCTATTTTATTTTCCATATATTTTCCTAAATATTTCACCACGGATTTTCACGGAATTACACTGAATTATAAAAATACTCTTCTCAACATTTTTCGACCTGTGCGGTTAGCTTTTGGATGCCTCATTTCCACCCATTTTCAATGCTAACGGCTAAACGCTAATGGCTAACCGCCGCAGGTTGACATTTTTCAGTGAAACTCCGTGTTGTTCCGTGGTTAGCTTTTACAACCCATAAAATCAAAAACCTGAATAAGGTCTGTTAATATAATGTCGGCAGAAAGGTTTTTACATTTTGGATCATCTTTTCTCATCCTTAATGATCTTGAGTCTCCTGCAAAAAGCGCTGTTTTAAATCCTGTTTTTTTTGCCGGATAAATATCCTTTAACATATCATTTCCAATATATAATACTGAATTTTCCTGGATATTCATATTTTTAAGCCTTTCTGCTGCATGCTGAAACAAAAATGTTGATGGCTTTGCATACCCGAATTTATATGAAAAAATAATTAAATCATTATGAAAACCAAGATCCGGCATGTCTGATCCCAGTAACCACTTAAAAAGATAAGGAGTATAAAACTGCGCGTTTGATATAATTCCTGTCAGAAGCTTTGAATCTTTGCATGCAAAAAGCAGCTCTCTGGTATGAGGCATTGGATATACAGGATTGACAAGCATTTCAAATTCAACAGCAAACCTTCTGATAAAATCCAAATCATTATTTTCTAAAATACTTGTCCATATGCGGTCGATTTCAACTTCCGGAAAATCAATGCCTTTTCCACGCATTTCATCATGTTTTTTTTTAATGGCGCTGAACAAATCATCCAAAATAATATGTGGTTTTCTTTTAATGCCATATTTTAACAGCAATTGTTCAAGGAGATGTATGTTATGTGATTTTTTTTCAGCAATGCTTATATCACCTGAACCGCTGATGAACAATGTGCCATAAATATCAAAAAGTATGCATTTTATCTTTCCGTCTATCTTTCCGGTTTTTTTTAAAGAAGTTGGTATCGGGTTGAGTGGAGTGATATAATTCGATATAAGATTTTTACTCAACATAATCGTTCCATTTAAGCAGGCTGAATTGTTCGAGATTTATAAACTCTGAAAGCAATATGTTTTTATCAAGCCTCTGATGGACTGGATTATTAATTATTTTTGAATAAATTTTCAGCAGGTTTTTTCTGTAAGTTGTTTTGTTGTAGTTATTCAGAACAGCATTCATGTTGTTTTGTATCAGCTCTTTATTGTTTAGCAAGCTATTTGCAGGACGGGAGAGATATGGATTAAGCTTAATTAGTTTCTTTGCCTTATTTTTACTTGATAATACATGAGAAATTATCTGTTTCTGAAACGGTTCATAAAGCAGCCCAAAATCGATATTATTATTTCCGGTTATTTTTGCAAAAGATTTTTGTATTTCTTCTTCATTAATTTTGAAGTCGAAGAGAGAACAGTTTCTTAAAATACATGTCTTCCAAACTTCATAAAATTTATCTTTGCCTATCCATTCAAGTGGAACAAGGAGTCTATCATAAAGATGATCAAGTGCAATCCCGTTTTTTTCAAAGTCATGGCATATATCAGGGAGTTTTCTTCCCCAGAGATTTTTTTTTGCTGTCCACGGCTCAAGAAAAGAAAAACCAAAGCCTTCAGTTATGCTTGTGGTAATAATAAACTTTGCTGAAAGTACAAGCTGTGAAAAATCATTTTTCAAGCCGGCTTCAAATTCTACATTAAGATTATTTTCTTTAACAAAATTTTTCCATCCAATGTAGCTGATAATATCAGAGATACTGTTAGGAGGAAGCGTTATGGTAAGAGTTTCATTGTTCTGGAAGAAAAGTGATAGAAGTATTGCTTCACCAATATTTTTTCTTCTTATAGCGCGTATGGGATATAGAACGTAGTTTCCGGTATCAGATTCCTTTTTATCGGAATCAATGGGCTTGATTGTGTTGAATATTTTATGAAGGCCTTGTTTTTTCAGACCGGCTTTAAGCAATATATTGTAATCTCGCGAGTTAATTACTCCGTAGTGACAATCTGAAACATATTCTTCAGAAAAATATGATAAGGGCCGCCCGTCTTCGGCAAAATCGTGGATTTGTAAAAAAAGCTTTATTCCCCTTTTTTGAAGAGCCTTGAGAATTTTTAAAAAATTTATATTTTTTGCAAGCATGGGATTATGAACATGGAGAACATCGCATCCATTATTCCATCTTGAAAAAACAGCTTTTATTATGTCATCTGCAACTTCTTCGGGCTTGTATATTTTTTGTGACTGGCTGTCATAACCAAGGCCGGGGATATGCACTGAATCAGCAGGAAAGGATATATCGGGAGGTTCTCCTGATAGTACAAGAACCTCACATTCTTCTCTGAGGGCTTCTACCTGTTGTTTTAAAACAGTTGTAACTCCGCCTGTCTTCAGGTGATAATGGATAAATACTATTTTCATTGGGCTAAATTTTATGTAACTACTCAGGTGGATAGGCTGAAGGCTGAAGACTGTTAGGAAAAAGTGCATTTTGAAGCCATGTTTGGTGCAAGAATCAGATGTTTCCGCTAAAGTACGGCAATCGTGCTCTTCTGACCCCTTCAGCCTTCAGCCTAAATAGCTTCAGCCTGACTACGTGAGTAGTCACAATTTTATATTATTGCAACCAGTTATAATGACAAAAAATATTATCATAAAAACGGGTTAAGGTAAAGAGGGGTTTAAAGTTTTTGATAAATAGAGGGGATACGAAACTTGAGTAAAATTGAAAAAAGGGTTGTAGAATATTCCACAACCCCTTTTTGTTATTTAACTTAGGTATTATGGTCGGGACGACTGGATTTGAACCAGCGACCCCAGCGTCCCGAACGCTGTGCTCTACCAGGCTGAGCCACGTCCCGACTTCGGGAAAATATTTATGTTACTATCTGAATATTGTCAATGGAAATGTGTGAAAAAGCTATTAGCCATTAGCAGTTAGCTCTTAGCTAAAGGCTAACTGCTAAAAGCTAAGGGCTAAAAAACAAAGCTAAGGGCTAATTGCTAAAAGCTAACTGCTAAAAATCTTCGATTTGAGAATAGCATCCAACTGACGATAATTTCAGGTGTTTTGAGTTTTCGTTCAGCCACTAATTAAAAGGATTTTTCAGCATAATTGTTTCATCTCTACCGGGGCCAACAGATACTATATTAATGGGCGTTTCAATAAGCTCTTCAACTCTCTTAAGATAATTTATTGTATTTTGAGGCAAATCTTCAAATTTTTTGATACTAGAAATATCTTCCGACCATCCAGGCAGTGTTTCGTAAACAGGTTTGCAGGCCGCAAGTTTTTTGAGGCTAGCTGGAAAATTATTGACAGGCTTTCCATTATATTCATAGCTTGTACATATATTTACTGTTTCCAGCCCATCTAATACATCAAGCTTGGTAATGGCGATGCCTGTAAGCCCGTTAAGACGTACCGCATTTCTTAGTATTACTGTATCAAGCCATCCGCATCTTCGCTTTCTACCGGTTGTAGCGCCGAATTCAACACCTTTTTTTTGTATTGCATCGCCTGTTTCATCAAAAAGTTCAGCAGGGAAGGGGCCTTCACCAACCCGTGTTGTATAAGCTTTTACAATGCCGATAACGCCTGTGATCTTTTTTGGACCAACACCTGCCCCGCTACATGCATTTCCTGCAATTGTGCTTGATGAAGTTACATATGGATATGTGCCGTGATCAATATCAAGGTGCGCGCCCTGCGCGCCTTCGAACAGGACCTGCTTGCCTTCTTTTAGAGCATCATCGATAATAATAGAAATATTTGTCACATATGGGGCAAGCTTTTTTGCATAACCATTATATTGATTAATTATGCTTTCCGGATCAACCGTTTCATAGGAAAAAAAATTTTTTAAATAGAAATTTTTTTCTTTTACTATTGATTTTACCTTTTCAATGAAAACTTCCGTATCTATTAATTCAATAAATCTTATGCCTCTGCGAGTCGCCTTGTCTTCATAGCAAGGGCCGATTCCGCGTCCGGTGGTTCCAATCTTTTTATCGCCTTTCGTCTTCTCCCTGGCATTATCAACATGCTTGTGATAAGGCATAATTATATGAGCTTTTTCGCTTATCTTTAAGTTATCCGGTCCCACACTTATTCCCTTGCTGATTAAGTAATCTATTTCTTCTAATAAAACAGAAGGGTCAATTACCATCCCATTGCCGATGATACAGGTTTTATTCTGCAAAATGCCAGAAGGCACCAGATGGCTGATGAACTGTTTACCTTTAACAACCATCGTGTGGCCGGCATTATTCCCTCCCTGAAAACGCACAACAATATCAGCAAATTCCGCCAGCAGATCAACGATTTTACCTTTACCTTCATCACCCCATTGAGTTCCGACTATTACAATATTTGACACAGTTCAGCTCCTTTAAATTTATAGTATAGGAATTTTCTTTTTTTACCGCCCGCTTCGCTCAAGGCGCAGAGGTCGCAAAGAAAAAATATTATTTTTTTCTGCTGAGAGGGCAGAAAAGAAATAGTCTCCATCGCTTTGCGATAGTTAAGAATACAATAATATCGAATATTCTCCGTCGTTCGTTTGTACGCCACAAGGCTTATGATTGAGTTTATTGTTTTCCGTCTATCTCAACGGAAAACAATAAAGAATCGATCTCTGCGTTCTCCGCGGCTCTGCGGTGAATATAGCCACTTTAAACATGCATGGCCCTCAGCCTAACCGCACAGGTTGAAAAAGTTCGCTCTAAGCGCTAAATTTATATCATTTGTAAGTCGATATTGGATTGCGTTTTGAGCGAAAAAAATCCTGAATCAAGGATTTACACTCATCTTTGCATACCCCGCCAATAATTTCCGGATGGTGATTAAGCCTGGGATCATTCGCAAAATTATAAAGAGATCCGGCTGCTCCCCATTTGGGGTCATTTGTACCAAAAACTATACTTGACACTCTGGCATGTATAATCGCTCCCATACACATAATACAAGGCTCGATAGTAACATACAACGTTGTATTTAACAACCTGTAATTAAGAAGCTTCTTCGCTGCCATACGTAGCGCAAGTATTTCTGCATGAGCCGTGGGATCAGAAAGCTTTATCGTACTGTTACGCGCCATGGAGAGTATTTCGCCTGATTCAGCAACGATAACCGCACCAACTGGAACTTCATCATTCTGTCCGGCTTTTACAGCTTCATTGATTGCAAGTTTCATTAATTTTGAATGATTATCATGCATCATTAGTGCCTGTCCGAAAAGTATTTTTTTAATGCCGGCAATAGTTTCAGCTTATTTGTCGATGTGAAGATTTGTGAAAAAGCTATTAGCCATTAGCTGTCAGCTCTTAGCTGAATGTGTTATCTGTTTGATTTTTTAAGCTAAAGGCTAATTGCTAAAAGCTAACGGCTACAAATCCTGTTCATTAATATGCACAATCTATAAAGTTATCATTGACATAAAAAAAAGTATATCTTAAAAACCTATCAAACTTCAATTCAATTCAATTCAATTTGTTTTTCTTTTGCGCCCGTAGCTCAGCTTGGATAGAGTGCCGGACTACGAATCCGTAGGTCGCAGGTTCGAATCCTGCCGGGCGCGCCATTGAATTCAATAGGTCATGGTCCTTAGACTGTGGCCTTTTTTATTCAATCCATTCCTGATTTAGGACAATTCATTACATAAACAGACAAATTATCTCATATCAAATAACTCAATAAAAACAAAAATTGAAATCAGAATGCTTTCATAGAAATTTTGACATCATTCTTTCTTTATGCGATATTAATTGTATTAGTTACAAACTATATAATAACTGGTTCGGCAGTGAAAAAAGGTTGTCCTTGTAACGACCAAACAACATGATTTGAAATAGCTATGCACTAAAACAAAACACGGAGACGTACTAATTTGAAAACGAAAGATTTAATTGCAGAAGCAATTTCCCTTCCAGTTGAGGAAAGAGCAATTGTCGTTGACTCCATTCTTAAGAGTCTAAATCCGCCAGCATTTGACATTGACAGTAAGTGGGCTATCGTTGCAAGACGACGTCTTTCAGAGTTACGTTCTGGCAAGGTCAAAGCTATCCCGGGAGAAGAAGTGTTTAGCAAGATTTGGGAGCGTTTCGCTTCATGAACTACGCATTTCATTCCGAAGCGGAAGCAGAGTTTAAACACGCTATTGACTACTACGAAAGCTGTGCCGAGGGATTGGGATACGATTTCGCGGTTGAGGTGTATTCAACCATTGAGCAAATCGTTGCTTATCCGAAAGCCTGGGTGATCTTGGAAGAAGAAGTCAGGAGATGTCAGACGAGAAGATTCCCATATGGAGTTCTGTACACCGAAGAGCCGGAAGGGATTTTCATACTTGCAGTCATGCATCTACACAGGAATCCAGACCACTGGAAGCATAGAGTGGAGTAGAATGCCGAATCGGGCACTCAACCTGACACCAGAAGCCGGCGCGTTTTTCGCATGGGAAATACGCAGGAAATATGGGACGTCCATAAATAAGTAAATAACTTGACATTTAATTATATTATTGATAGTAGACTTACATGCCTATATTAGCCCGCCTGGACGCACCCTGTGTTTTACATCACATCATCATCCGGGGAATTGAGCGTCGCAAAATATTCAGAGACAATATAGACAGAGATAATTTTATTGATCGTTTATCAGATCTTTTGCCTGCAACACAAACCACCTGTTATGCTTGGGCCTTTATACCAAACCACGCACATTACGGATTTGGCAAAACAATTAGAAATGACTCAGCCGGGAGTAGGATATGCTGTAAGTAAAGGAGAAAAAATCGCTAAAGAGCATAATTATCAGTTGCTATAGCAGTTATTTACTTATTTATGGACGTCCCGCATTTCGTCCCCTTATTTATGGACGTCCCGCATTTCGTCCCGCATTTACTGGTTTGTGTCACGTCACGCAAGTGTGTCAACACCTGAAAATTCGCCCCGATCTTCATTCAGGTAGTTTTTGATTAAGATCAGCATTTTGCTTACCGTGAATGGCTTGGCCAAAGTGTGATACCCATATCTGATGACCTCGTCATTAAATTTCCCTTTCAATGGTGTTATGTCGAAAAAACCACTCATATAGATTACCTTGATCTTGGAATCCATTTTTCTAATTTTTCCCACAAGTTCCAAACCGTTCATCCATGGCATCACTACATCGCAGAGCATCAAGTCTGGCTTGAACCTATAGTATGCTTCATAACCCTTGATGCCATCCTCAGCAATTCTCGAATCATACCCTTCCATTATCAGTATTTGTTGGAAAAACTTTTGCAATTCAGGTTCATCTTCAACAACCAATATCCTTTTTCTTGCTGGGTACTCTTTGGGTACACCTCGTTTGATAATGTCAAGGAGTTTTTTGTCCGTCATACGGGAGATTGCGCTGTTGACCCGATTCAACGTTTGCTGGGTTATTTCTGCTTTTCGGCTGCTGGCTGGATTTAGATCCGGGTGGTACACTTTGCTCAAAAGCCGATAACTCGATTTTATGTAGGAAAGAACTGCCCTTTCGCCAAGTTCGGCATAAATTTCACGCGCCTTGTCAAGTAGACCGAGATAGATAATGTCCTTTTCCAATTTTGAGCCTGTATCATGCTCCAATGTTGCCCCCTCCACTTTTATATTGTTTCATGACGCAATATCTGAGTTAAGCGGCAATGGGCGCGACAAAACACTGCTATTATTAACTCAAAAAAAAGCCGAGCCGCCTTTTATAATCATTTAAGGCAACCCGGCTATCCTTATTTTTAGGACCCACGGCTTTCCGCCCCAGCCTCTCAACTGGTTGGGCTTTTTCAAAATGATATTACATAGAATCTGTTTTATGTTTTAAGTGTCATATAATTACATATTTTAGCAATTGTTGTGCCATTTTTTACACTGGAATTATTGTTTTTATAACTATTTGTTATTTTATAACTATTTATATTTTACCTACTGGTTATCGGCTTTTATGTTTGCCAAAAAAAAGTGAAATAAACTTCCTTTTTGCACATTTTTTATGTAATAAATTACGCATAGGTCTAAATGTTGTGGTAGTTTTTAACTCTTCGAAAATTCATTAAAAAATTGAGTTTTTGTTGATATGTTTAAGGGGATTAGTTTCATTTTCAAAAACAAATCCATGCACTTCATGCTTTTCAGGCGTCTTTTTCATTAGACTATGTTGACGCGGATTGTTTTTCAACAAAACAACCCACCATTGTTCCTATAAAGACATTGTTATCTCAATTGGTGTAAAAGAAGGGAGCTTCCCAAGCTGTGTGCGGACTTGCGGGACGTGTTTAGTCGTTATCACATTTTGATTAGAAAATGAATATTTCCCCTTGACTAAATGTCGGATATCAATTATATGGCTTTTTAGGAAATAAATGGGATTCAGTAATTATGGGAATACAGGAAAGGAAAGAACGGGAGAAAGGAAGAAGGCGGCAGCAGATAATGATAGCCGCAAAAAGGGTATTTTCCTTAAAGGGCTTTAACAAGGCTACAATGGAAGATATTGCCA
>Ga0255447_1028_pt1 | contig 13224 bp, 16 predicted proteins | sample ANMaggSeSYBR02G7_FD_182668 | JGI IMG/M metagenome (GOLD analysis project Ga0255447, IMG submission 182668) | Sediment cell enrichment communities from methane seep in Santa Monica Basin, California, United Staets - ANME aggregate JGI... | ecosystem: Environmental > Aquatic > Marine > Cold seeps >... | reverse complement strand
TTGCTTCTTCTTTAGCAATGCTCATAACTAATTTTCACCTAAATATTGTGTGTATTAATAACTTTCCTGATTTTCTATACCAGATTCATATATTGATTATGTAATGATTTAACTGTTTTGAATAGCTGAATTCCCAATCACATCTCAAACTCCAACCGTTCCACCAGCTCCCCCACCCCCATACACACCACCACAAAAGACTAAATATTTCTACCTCAAATACCATTATCCATTACACTAACTATAAGGAGAGGAATAATTTGAATAAAAGCATTACATATTTCGAAAAGCCAGGGGAAATAAATACCCTCGCCGTAATTGAAGCCGTCAAGACCCGCGCCCTTGAACTGGACATCAGGGAAGTGGTGATTGCCAGCACTTCAGGAAAGGCCGGAGCAGCTATGGCAGAGGCCCTGCAAGATACTAATATCAAAATAATCGTGGTCACCCACCAGTACGGAACAACTGAAGAAGGAAAATGGGATATGGAAAGCCAGTACGTCTCCCGGTTGAACGAAATGGATGTGGAGATCGTATCCCAGTCACATTTGTTCTCAGGTGTAGAGAAGTCGCTGTCCAAAGACACAGGCGGGATAAGCCGGATAGAGATTGTAGCTGATGTACTACGCAAGCTCTTTGGTAAAGGTTTCAAGGTTGCCGTGGAAGTAGTGTTGATGGCAGCGGATTCCGGCGCACTGTCAATGGAAAGTGATGTCATTGCAGTGGGCGGGACAGCCAACGGCGCAGATGTGGCCTGTGTTATCAAGCCTGCACATTCCAATAACTTCTACGGCCTACAGATAAGGGAAGTCATCTGCATGCCAAGGGAAAAATAAGGTTTATATGCTGAATTTTGAAAATATTAACCACAAACTCCTTAAATGCAGAAGAAACAATATATTATTTAAATTATCTTCACCGAGGTGTCAATAAACATATGAGAAAATGGAAAACAGACTGGGGACTTCAAAGCAGGATGTTCTTCACAATGTTTTTACTTGCAGCAGTGTACCTGTTCTTCCTGGCAGTTTTATTCTCCCAGGGTGCAGGCATGAGCGTCATGCTCATCTTTATTGGAGGATTCATGTTCCTCCAGTATTTCATGTCAGATAAGCTGGTCCTGTGGAGTATGGGGGCCAAGATCGTATCTGAAAGTGAACAACCAAAACTTCATGAAATGATCACAAGGTTGTGTGCCATAGCAGATCTGCCAAAACCTAAAGTGGCTGTTGTTGACAGCCCTATGCCAAATGCTTTTGCAACAGGCCGAAGCCCGAAGAAGTCCGTAGTGGCTGTAACCACCGGTATAATGAAGACATTGAACCAGGGTGAACTGGAAGCAGTGCTCGCCCATGAACTGAGCCATGTAAAGAACCGGGACGTCATGGTAATGACCATTGCCGGCTTCCTCTCAACAGTGGCTTTCTTTCTTGTGCGGTATCTGTTGTTCTTCGGGGGAGGGCAAAGAAGTAGAGAGTCGGGCGGTATTATGGCAGCATGGCTGGTATCGATCGTGGTATGGATAGTAAGCCTCATACTTATCAGGACGCTTTCCAGATACCGTGAATTCTCGGCAGACAGGGGAGCGGCCCTGATCACAGGTGCACCTTCAAACCTGGCTTCTGCCCTAATGAAAATCAGCGGCATCATGCCCAGAATACCAAAAGACGATCTGAGAAAAGTAGAGGGCATGAATGCCTTTTTCATAATCCCTGCATTGTCGGGCTCGTCAGTCATGAAACTGTTCTCAACCCATCCATCTGTTGAGAAACGTATTGCTGCACTTGAGAAATTAGAAACAGAGCTGGAATTTTAATGGGATTCCTGGATGCTATATTGGGGAAGAGTAAACTTCCAAAAGCTAAGGTAGATAATCTATTTGCCATTTCCACAGCCAGCATTACAATGGACGTTAACCTGGGACTAAAACCTGTAGGGGCAGCAGGTATCTGTTTCAAAGCTATGGAATCTTCCAGGTATGCTGCAGCACGTCTGGAAATAGAAGAACTGCTCCAATATAGCTGTAAGGAGACAGGTACTGAGTACAAGGTGCAAAAGGACGAATTCAATTATTTGTGGGTGATACTGAAAGACCCGGATTTTGAAGACCTGGTAACCAACATCCATCTTGTTTCCCAGACCCTGATAGAGCATGGGTTCAGCGAACAGCTTTTATGCGCCATCTACCGATTCCAGGGTGAAGGCACAGTCTACTGGATATACAATTATAAACAGGGAGCTTACTATCCATTCGTGCCGAAAACAGGCCACCAGAGGGATAACACACTGGAATTCAGGCTCAGATCAGTCATGGAAAGCGAACTTCCCATAGAAAAAAATGTGGAAAAATGGTATCCCCTATGGGGAATACCAATATAATTCACAAATTAATCTTCGATAAGACCATCCCCACTGAATATATCGGCAGCTTCTTTCAGGGTCAGGTCTACAGGTGGTACAATGAGGTCTGATTCCATGATCTCAGCATCATCCAGGGGCTTGCCATTTTCTTTTATCATGGCAATAAGCTTACCCAGCTCTTTTTTGAAATCACTTTCATTTTCTTTAGCTACGTAATCCACGATCCGGTTGTCAATGACGTTCAGTTCGTCAAGCAAGCTGCTGGGTATCCTAAACTGTCCCTCTTCCATTATCCTGACAATCATTTGCCTACCTCCTCCTTCAAGGATTCAAGTTCGGATTCAATATTGCTGGTTGCACTGATCTTGGCAAGCTCCTTTTCGATATCGTCCTCCCCACCGGTAAAGTCTTCCAGTGTACCCGCCTCAAGGAGTTCGTCCAGTGCAGCCGAGCGTGCCTTCATGTCCTCTGTCTTCTCTTCAGCCCTCTGGACAGCCATGCCCACATCTGCCATTTCCTCACTGATACCTGTTACTGATTCAGTGATCTTGACCTGCGCTTCTGCAGCAGAGTACTGGGCCTTGATGGTCTCCTTTTTGGTCCTGAAGGACTCGACCTTGGCAGACAGTCTTCTTTCTGTGGCCTGGAGCTTCTCCTGTTCTTTATTCAGGTCTTCTATCTGCTGGTCAAGGGACTGGACCTGGGACATCAGTCCGTTCTTCCTCTCCAGTGCAATGCGCGCCAGGTCTTCCCTGCCTGACTTTACTGCATCCCGGGCCTGGCCGGTTAGCTTATCGATATTCAGGTTCAGTTTTGACTTTTGCAGTTCAAGCCGTTTCTTGGAAGTGGTAACCTCGGCTACACCTCGTTTAACATTCTGCAATAATTCAAGCTGCTTCTGGTAAGAGTAATCCAGGGTTTCCCTTGGATCTTCCATCTTATCAACCAACTTGTTCATTTTTGCTTTTACAACAGTTCCCATCCGATTCAATAAACCCATATTATGTCCTCCTTTCTTGTAGTGATATTTATTTGCTCCAATATTTAAATTACATTTCAATATTCATTTTACATTCGCATATTAAAATGTCATTCGCATTTTATCTGGAATATTCTCTTTTTTATTAATAGTCCAGAACCATATAAGTAATTACCATTTATCTTTTTCACAAAATTTGATAATCTATATAAACTTCTCTAACAATCTAAGACTAAACTAATAATTTATAGGTGATATCGGTTGCGTGGAAAAATCTTCAAACAGGATGTGCAAATGTTCGCTCTTTTCGGGTTTATGCTTCTCCCGATCTTTTACCTGAGCTATACCAACAAACTGGGAGGACAGTGGAACATAAACCCCATTGTACTGTTCATACTAATGGCAGCCATGTTACTGCTGTCGTTCGCTGAAATCCCCATCTACAATATCAGGACAAAGAAGCCGGAACTTTCAGATGAGAAAAAGGAACTACTTAGTGAGTTTTATTCGGTCCCGCTGGCAGATGAAATGGAGGCTGGGGATAAACTGATATTTAATACACCCATAACCTTGAATTTGGGCGGTTTTATCCTGCCAGTCATCCTTGCAGCATATGTGGCCTTCAATAATCCGAGTTTTGCAGCCCTGGAAACAATGCTGATAATTATAATGGCCACCCATCTGCTCTCAGAGATCAAGGCCGGGATAGGCATCGTTATACCCAATTATATAGGTCTCTTGACAATTCCGTTCGCCCTGATTCTGGACCCGGGAAACGCTGCCACCGTGGTGCTGGTCTCTGGTGTGCTTGGTATCCTTATCGGAGTTATAACATCACTCTTCAACATCAACGAGAATACTGAAGGAAGCCCTTCCATAAATCTTGGGGGAGTAGGCAGTTTCAAAGCCGTCTATGTTACGGTATTGATAGCCCTACTGTTGACCTACTTACATGTGTAGTTCATATCCTGATATAGCAGCCGCTTCACCATTGATCCGGCTGCTGCACCATTTCCTGATATCCGGTTTTATATCCTGATATATTGGGCGGCATCACCAAGTTCTTCCTCTATACGGAGAAGCTGGTTGTATTTAGCAGTACGTTCGCTCCTTGCAGGTGCTCCGGTCTTGATAAGTTCGGCACCAAGTGCAACGGAAATATCAGCAATAGTACTATCTTCGGTTTCTGCGGACCTGTGACTTACCACAACATCATACCCGTTCCCCTGTGCTGTGGTAGCTGCATCAAACGCCTCGCTTAAACTCCCTATCTGGTTCACCTTGAGCAACAGTGCATTACATGCACCCATTTTAATTCCCTGTTTAAATCGTTCCACGTTGGTAACGAACAGGTCATCGCCGACGTTTATGACATCTGGCAGTTCCACAGAAAGAGCGGCAAAATCATCAAAGGCTTCTTCGTGGAAACCATCTTCAATATAAATAATAGGATAAGTGTCGACCAGTTCAACATAATAATCCACCAATTCACTACCGGTAAATTTCTCACCATCCACATTATATTTGTCACCATCAAAGAACGATGTTGCAGCAGAGTCTATACCAATAGTGATATCATCTTCTGTATAGCCTGCTTCTTCAATGGCCTCGGTAATTGCTTCCATTGCATCATTGGTTTGGTTGATCGGGGGGGCATAACCACCTTCATAACCTACATTGGTGGCACTATTGCCGTATTTTTGTTCCAGGACATCCCCCAGGACATGATAGGTCTCGGTCGCCCATCTTAAAGCTTCCCTGAAGGTTTCGGCTCCTTTTGGCTGTATCATGAACTCCTGGATGGATAGTTCATTACCTGCATGCTGTCCACCGTTTAAGATGTTCAGGGTCGGTACCGGCAGTGTGAATGTGTTTACTCCTCCCAGGTATTGATATAATGGTATTTTGTATGAATCAGCTGCCGCTCTGGCCACAGCCAGGCTTACACCCAAAATGGCGTTGGCACCCAGACATGACTTGTCATCAGTACCATCCAGTTCGATCATTATCTGGTCGATCTCACGCTGGCGTCGAACATACATTCCGACAACCTTCGGACCCAATATAGTGTTAACATTATGTACAGCTGTTTTCACTCCCTTGCCCCTGTACCGATTATCTTTGTCCCGCAGTTCAAGTGCTTCATTTGAACCGGTAGATGCACCGCTGGGAACACTGGCACGTCCAAAACCTCTTGTCTTGGAATCACTGGAGTATGTCTTTACCTCCACTTCTACAGTAGGATTGCCTCTGGAGTCAAGAATCTCTCTACCATATACATTTTCTATTACGAAATCCACGGGATATTCACCAATAAGTAATTGTATTTATGTGTATTAAAACATAGACATTTTTCATGCACAGGATAGCAAGAAAGTCGAAGTTGCCTGTGTAAACAATGTCAAACAAGCGATAAAAAAGAAATGGGGTCAGATGACCCCTTGAAAAAAGTTATTCTGTATTCAGGCTTTCCAGGGCCGCCAGTGCCATCTGCCTGTATACCGATGCATCGGTGTTGTAATGCTCTTTTGCACGCACCGCATCAGGGTTATCGCTGTTCAGGTCCTTGACACGCTCAAGTGTACGCTGTGTGGTTTCCACTACCCAGCGGTCCCTGGTTGGTGCATCCACAATATGTATGCTCTCAGGCCTGACCGATGTCAGGATCGTACCATCCTCGGTCTGGAATGTGCTGGGCTTCCCGACGACAGCAAGGTACTGGGGAGCTTCGATATTTGCCATGACCTGGGCTGCTTCCGGCTGGTACTGACCGGCGTAGATGAGAAACGCTCCTGTGGGGTCCACTACCCTGGCGCGCCAGTACTCGGATTCGTTGCCGATATCCTCCTTTTCTGTCAGCGTACCAACTATGAACATCCTGTTTACCTTGGCACCTGTGGGTGTAAGTAGATATTGTGGGGAGTACTGGTCATTGCTGTCCTTGAATGACAAGTTTGAATCCCTAAACTCCTGGGCAAAGATGCGGTATGCAACTTCTCTTGTATATTGTCCTGCCATGATTCACACATCCATCTGTGCGATAATTGTATCCATCTGGTCTAATTCGAGAGGCGGCAGTAACGAAATATCCTCCACAAGTATATTCCTGTCAAGCTTCGGACCTTTCACTAAATAATACCTGCCCAATAGCTTTTCTTTGAACATTTCAAGGACCACTGACTGGTCAAGTGCTTCGGTAGCCATTTGCTTAGCTTCATCCAGGGTGATACCTGTAAGTTGTTCTGAAATCTCGCGGTTCAACAGTGAATCCTGTACACACACCCCATCATCCATGACGGCCTTGATCCTCAGGTCATATGATCCTTCCACTTTACCGTGTTCGCCACACACCCCTTTTATCAGGGCGCGGTTGCATTCGGGACATCTCTTTATCAGGCCGGAACCTGACTGGATATCCACCATTGCACCTGAGAACTCAACAGTTTGGGTACCGATCTCGATATCTTCAGTTATCTCTTCTATCAGGCTGGTCCTGTTAAAATTGATCTGGAACCTTTCCTGGTAGCTGTCTGTGACTACGTTTTTGAACAGGTAGCTTTTCCCTTCAACCAATGAAGGCAGTTCAGCCTTTGCCCATTTATTGAATTTAATTGTCCCGGTCTCATCCCCTATCAATCCTGCCTGATCGATACTCTCATGGGTGCTATCCCATATTTGTGCCACCTTGGCAGAGATATTGATCCATTTCCCCTCAGTTGTTATGTCGCTTACTTTTACGGTAGGTGCTTCAGCCTGCTGGGTATTTACCTCAATATCTTCAGTTATCTCCTCTATCTGGCTGGTCCTGTTAAAGTTGATCTGTAACCTTTCCTGGTAGCTGTCAGTGACCACGTTCTTGAACAGGTAAGTTTTACCCTCTTCAAGTGCAGGCAGTTCAGCCTTTGCCCATTTATTGAATTTTATAGTTCCGGTCTCATCCCCCATCAATCCTGCCTGGTCGATACTCTCGTGGGTGTCATCCCATAATTGTACCACTTTAGCAGAGATATTGATCCATTTCCCATCTGATGTAATATCACTTACCTTTACGGTAGGTGTTTCGCCCTGCTGGACAAAGAAGTCTCCGCGTGGGATGTTATATTCTTTAAGGAAATAATTGACTACACTTCTGCGTGCTTCTTCCTGCGGGACCTTGAACTCGTTTAAGAGTTTGTCAAGTCTGCTTTCTATCTCACTGATGGGGATATTATATCCCTTCTGACTAAAACGCACTTCAATTTCTTTTGCAATTTCTTTATTCATTCTTCATACCTCAAGCCTCCAGTTTGTTTTGTTTTAGGGAGACAATTGATAGATGTCTTGTCAAGTTAATATACTTAACCGGAGAGCGGGGTGAAAGTATTCAATTGTATTGTACTATTTTACGCTAAGTGGATTTATAAAACTTGTTTAACTACCTGTCCGTTATTTGGGGTGCACTCCACTCCGACCTCTAATCGAGTATTGATGTGGTACATCTGACTGGCTAATGGAAAGAATTGGCCTGCTATAGCACTACAAAATCAATTTAATTTGCTCTTTGACCTGAGAACATTGCATCAAGAATTATTATTCTGCCTTGAATACTCACAAATAGTCTTCCATAGTTATTTGTATTTGTTCAAGCGTTTCTTTAAATCTGTACCTGGGGTCTTTTTTGCATCCATTGTTACTGTTTGCAGGATTAGTTAAACAAATATAAGGAATATCAATATTATTTATATTATAAGAATTAGTTCTATTTTTCGATATTGAATTAATGAGAGAATCCTTTGTTATAAATTTAATTGCATCATTTCCCATAAGGATTATGTAATCTGGAGATACCGCTTCGATTTCTCTTTTTAGATATAAATCTGAACATTTACTATTAGCAGGTTTATGTCCAGTTTTAGTTTTTCCTGGGTAGCATTTGGAATAATGTGTCCAATATACAAGTTGATCGAATTTTTTAGAAAATTTTTTAAAATATGTTTCATCCGCTTTGGCTGTGCCTTTATTGTAATCTCTGAAGAAGGAAGATAAAATATGATTTCTAAAAAATGTATTCTCGAAACCAATTAATGTAGTATTGGAATTAGCAATATTAGATGGGTAATTAGATATTAATAAAATCTTCTGAGTTTTAGCTGGACTCGTACAAAGTGGTTTGGAAGAAATATCTCTATTACAAGGGTGGTTTTTTTCTGAAATATATTTGCATTGCGAGATTTCTTTATTTATTTGTTTTATTTTTTCTATATCCATTTTATCCTTCCCACGGCAACTTCATCCGTCTTGCCTTTGTTAGGGCATCTAATCAATAAATTCTTTTCTTCTATCTGAATCACGACCCGGACGTCACTTCGCTCTGTCCGGAGTATCTTATGGGTGCATTAAATGGTTGAAAAAAAGGGCACGATTTCATCGAAGAGTAAAAAATTAAGGACTAAGTTAACCATATGCCAATTAATACAAGAATTAAACCACTAAAAAAACCAATAAGCAGATTCTTAATATCAGTAGATGTAGTCTCCTTTTTTCTTTTGGATTCGTAATCTATGAGACCTCCCAAACTATCTCTTATTTGCTGCCTTATTTCGCTTAATTCTTTTACAATTCCTGCAAATTCAATAAGGTCTTCTGAATTTACTGAGCTTATATCCTTTCGAGCTTTTAATTCAGTTATCCTTCTTTCATATTTTGGAATAGAAGTTGATATTTCTGAATAATAATTTGGTATGACTTCTTTTATAGCAGTAGGAGAATATGGTTTAAGTTCATTAATTAATTCTTCTTTCACATTAACGCTTATCCAATCTAAAGAATCATAACAAGCCCTATAGACATGACCTAGTGCTTTATTCAAAGTCTCAATAGAATAGCCGTCTTCTCTTTCATCTACGATTTTTAATTTTTCAGCTAATACCCTATTAAAATGATCATATGCATTTCTTAACTCGTTAATGACTTGTGGGAATGTGTAACTGTCCGGATCAATGATTTCATTATAAATTAATAGTTCTTTTACAAAAAGATATAATTCGACGGTTTCTTTAATTTTTTCCGTTTCACCTACATTAAATGTAAGAGGTTGTATTTCATCCATTTTTAAAAATAGGAAGTATTAGGGAAGAGGTTCCTTGCGAATCGCCATTCTCCTCTTTTCAAACTCATCAGCAGTATAATATTTGCCAGAAGAAAGTCTCACACTCCCTCTATGTGCCCATTTAAATTTTTTTATTTTATCTTTATCTATTTTCAATGGGCCAAAATCAGTATCCAAAATATCCCTGTCCTTGACAAACATCCCTTGTTTTGGGATTTTGAGTGGCAATTTACAATTTCCTCCTATACTTCTTTGATTGTGGTTAAAATTTCATTCATACTAATTTTTTTCGAATTCGAATATATGATTTTCCATTAGTAAGACACTGTCAATGAATCAACCACAAGAGACTTTTTATGCTTTTCTATCAATAAACCTTTCGCTCTTTTTATCTCATTTAAATTATAATTTTATTTAAATAATCTATTACTTAAACAATATCTGTTCTTAATATTTAAATACTCCATACCTGTTTATATAAATTAATGACAGCCATATTAATTTGTAATAGACAAATGATGCACAGTTTAGCCATCCCGAAATAACTATCCCCGTACTGATAGTACGTGGTCTTCGTACACTTAAATAAAATGGTTTGTTGCTTTGAATCCTGCTTAATGATTATTTTTAAGAGAACTTGTAAAACATAAAATTATTTTCGTTCCTTTAATGCTGAGCCCTTGCACACTAATCCGTTCATACTCCACACCATCTCCCAAGTTAAACACCGTCATTATTGATGCTGGGTTTGTAATCCTGTACTGCCCAGTTTTAGACTTTGATGTCTTTGCCATATTATTGTAACCTCTTATTAGGTTACTATAAGTTTTATTAAGGACAAATAATAAATCCGGTTATCTAAAAATGATCAAATTATGGGACTATAAGAAGACTACTCAGCATAATCGGTATACTCTATCTAATAGTATGAGGTTAGTGCTCGCAATAACATTATTCATTCTCCTTACCACCCCAGCAAGTGCCATCAACATCGATGAAGGCGTGACAATCCCCATCGTGGCGGCATATTCCACTATGGAAGGGGAGACCGGTGTACTGCTAAATGCCACTGTCATCGTCACCGAGGGCAATGGCCATGTGTTTGTGGATACCCAGCCATACACACAGGTGGACCTGCAGGGTTCGGCCAGGATGGCTACACTCGTAGCATCGGACATTACAGGAATAGATCCCACCGAACACGACTTTTATTTCATAATCGAAGTAACCTCACCCATCATAAGCGGCCCCTCTGCCGGTGCCGCACTCACCGTGGCCGCCATAGCCGATATAGAGGACTGGCAGCTGATCGATGGCGTGGTAATGACAGGAATGATCAATCCTGACGGAAGTATCGGGCCGGTAGGCGGCATCCCTTATAAACTTGATGCTGCTGCACAGCACGGCACGTCCCTGTTCATCGTACCCGAGGGCCAGATCAATGTGGTGATTACTGAAAACACCATTGTGCGCAAAGGGGCTTTCGTGGCCGTAGAAGAAAAGACCATTAAAGTAGACCTGGTAGAACGGGGCCGGGAACTGGACGTGGAAGTAGTAGAAGCAATAACCATCGAGGACGCAGTGGAACTTTTCACCGGTCATGAGATACACAGGTCTGAACCACCTATAGGCGTATGGTCAGCAGAATACCTTGACGTGCTGCGTCCTCTTGGCAGGAATGTACTGGATGAAGCAAACCAATTATACCTTGTGGCAGTGAATGAGACCACACAGTTCTCAGGCACCCTTGAGGTACAAAAAGTACTGCTGGACAGGGGTCAGGAGCAATATGATGAGCAGCAATACTATGCGGCCACCAATACGGGCCTGCTGGTCCTGAATAACCTGAAGTTCATACTTTGGTGGGAGGAATATTCCAATACCAAAGACCAGGACGAATATCTTAACAATCTTTATCAAACCGTAAACCTGGAAATCAACCACAGCCGCCAGGAGGTGGAGTGGTTCAAAGAAGAAGGGTTGAAGGACGTGGATGGTGTGGGTGCCGCCGAGATAAGGGTAGTAATGGCAGAACAGTTACTGGAGGATGCACGTTCAACCGAAACTGAGATTGATTATGTCAAGACCCTGGCACTGGCATCCATGAGGGCCGAAACCGTACTGTGGTGGCTTTCGCTTGTGAATACGGACCACACAACCGACGATGGTATGTTGAAAGACAGGGCCGGATGGTACGTGGGAACAGCATCATCAGTGGTCACATACGCGCGGACCATTATCAGTGAGTCCGATAATATGCACGGTCTCTCCGGACTGCTGGACGAGGCAGATGTATCCCTTGACAGAGCAGTAATAGAATATGAAAGGGGATATTACAGCGGTGCCATATATGATTCGTTACTGGCTTATGTGCAGGCCAGTACCGCTATTAGCCTGATGGGATATTCTGATGTGGGTACAAAGATACAGCGCAGTGCCAATGCTGCAAGGGTATCTATTGAAGAGTCAAGGAATGCCGGTATTGAGCCGGTCCTTGCAGTGAGTGCATACGAGTATGCGGATTCGCTGGAGTCACCCAGCCAGCAGATAATGGAATATAACTATGCCAGGGTGCTGGCCAAGACCACATTGCAGTTGACCACAACTTCTAACGTGAGCCATAGTGCAGTATCTGCAACGCCCATTCCGCTTAAGACCGTTTGCCCGACACAAACCCCTACCCCCCAAGTACCTGCCTGGGATGGGCTGGATGTACCTGGTATTTCAATCATTTCCGGGATACTGGGAGTGTTTGCGGCAATGATACTACTCAGAAGGTAGCGGGTGCAACAGTAGTAGTGGCAAGAATGTCATGGATTTTTACTTAAGGCAAGAGAAGGAAATGTGTTTATACTTTCCTATACGCCAAGTCTGATATATCCCAGCAGGTCATCCCGTCCCAGTTCATGTATCCGGCTCCTGATCAATCCGGAAAGTGCTTTCACATCCCCTTTTTTCGCACTGATAGGTATGAGTTTATCAGGCCATTGTTTCCAGGGCGGCAGGATGTCCAGCCTTTCGGCCACACCATCCATCACGCTGTCCCTGTTCTTGTCCTTTATTTTATCAATCTTATTGACAGCCACGACCACATCCAGCCCCAGTTCCTGGAGGAACTGGTACATCTCAACCTCAACCGGAATCTCCCCCCGTCCACTCCAGCGGTCCACTATTTCTGCAAATGACTGAACATTTAACACCAGTACTGCCAGGATGATACGCTTACTATGGTCTTCAATATACCTGACAAATTTTGTTTTTATAATATCCTGTTTGCGGTCCTTTACCCCGCTCATGAAGCCAAAACCAGGCATGTCAGTTACGACCAGATCGCCCAATGCCAGGTTCCCGGGTTTGCGGGTAACACCGGGCCGCCGTCCGACAGGAACTGGCTTACCAGTGAGGCTCCTGATAAGTGTTGACTTGCCTACGTTGGAACGGCCAACGAACACGATCTCATATTTAGAAGCATTTTTTTTATCAGGGGAAGCCATAATAGTGTAATAAAGGATAGTAGGCTGCAATAAACCTAATTGAATAAATCAACAGAACTGACAACCTGATAAATTACCAGAACTGACCATTTAATAAAGCATCAGTACGGTCGTTCGTGCTCTGGTTCAATTTCTTAATTTCTACCAGGTACTCCCCATCCACATACAGGGGCTCACCGAACTGGGCATCAATTCCCAATATCCTCAGGTGTTCCTCAAACTGCTTTGCCGTTTTTATGTTACTGACCTTATCAGGGAACTGGGAGCAGCAGGACATGAGGGTGTTGTGATAAAGGACCCGG
>Ga0255447_1031_pt1 | contig 13288 bp, 7 predicted proteins | sample ANMaggSeSYBR02G7_FD_182668 | JGI IMG/M metagenome (GOLD analysis project Ga0255447, IMG submission 182668) | Sediment cell enrichment communities from methane seep in Santa Monica Basin, California, United Staets - ANME aggregate JGI... | ecosystem: Environmental > Aquatic > Marine > Cold seeps >... | reverse complement strand
AACGCTTACTATGGATTCCCGGAGATAATATCGGGGACAAGAAATATGACATAATGGCAGGTTCAAAGGGATTACTCTGTCCCAATCAGTGGGTTGAGCCGTTTGGCTTGATGCTCGTTGAATCGTTTTTATCCGGTACTCCGGTAGTCGTCACCCGGTTAGGATCGGTAGAAGAAATTGTTATCGATAGGAAAACAGGATATATTCTAAATCTGGAAACTCAAGAAAAAATAGTTACAGAAGGAGCGAAAGCGATTAAAAAATTGCTTTCAGGCAAAGATGAAATCACACGTGAAAACTGCTATCAGCAAGGAAGAAGGTTTTCAATAGAGGCAGCAGCCTCTGGTTATTTCAATGCGTACGTAGAAGCATTTCAGAAACTGACAGAGATATTCCATAATGCGGGGGAGATGCGGAAACGCATTGAGCGTGTTATGAGCTATTTAGTACATGCAAGTGATGAAAGTGAGACGCTTGGAAAAATCAATATAGAGGATCAGTTTAAGGCTGAAGATGAAACCCTTGAAGGAATACTGAGAAATGTGAACGCAGCGTTTCTCATTCTTCTCGTGGGAATATCACATCCTTTCTATGAAGAAGCTGAACAATATCTCAAAAAAATGCTGAAACATGGGACAACAGATATAGAGGCTGCCATAACGTTCTATACTGCTGGATTAGATATTATTCGTAATGAAATTATTGAGCTGGGCACGATTGATCATGAGTTTGCTGACAAGTTGAAGAGGTTGGATGACTGGGTGAGCGATCCTGCACATCTTACTAATACTCGAGAAACGATAAGGAGGATATGGGAAGTATTTTATCCGGAAGGAGTCCCCATGCTTGAAGAAGACAGCCGGAATAAAGCAATTGCTGCTCTGCGCAAAAAAAGAGAGGTAAAGATTACCAAACCCAATCAGGCTCCCATACAAAATCCGGGACGCGAGCTGCTTCTTACTTCCAACATCCTACTTACAACTCCTCTTGATGATCAGCACATGCCTTCTCTGCCTGATCCCTTAAAAGAACGGGCGCGTTGGATTAAGGAAAATGAACAGCAACAATACTATTATGATCATCCTATTCCAATGGGAATTAGATCAGAAGCAAGCGAAATCAAATATGGATTGAGTATGTTGGCAAATGCATTTAGATTTGAGAGGCAACGGGGAACAGTGGGCACGGAAGACGAACTTGACGTTGTTCTCTCAGTATCAGTTACACATACTGGACTCCATGGGTTAGCAAGGGACTATATAGATGGCGTGATTAATAAAACAGATACAGCCAGCCTGAATATTCATGTCTTTACCGAAGATGACACTAAATACCTCATCAATAATATTCTTACCCCCGCAGCAAAAAGATATTTAAATGATGTTAATCCTGACATACTTCACGAAATTTTCGGTGTGGATGGAAAGTACGGACGGCATTATAACTTTCTTAAGGCAATATTAGCGTTCTGGAACGTTTTTGTTGATTCTCAGAAGAAAGGAACGTTTAAAATCGACCTGGATCAGGTGTTTACTCAGCAGGAATTAGTTGAACAGAGCGGCATGTCAGCTTTTGAACATTTTCTGACTGATCGCTGGGGAGCGCAGGCAGAGGATAATTGGGGTCAAGAAGTGACCTTGGGAATGATAGCGGGAGCTCTCGTGAATGTGAAAGATTTTTGGAGTCATCATCAGCACTTGTTGTCTCAGCCTGATGTAATGCTTCCAAAAGATTTTCCGGTGGGACTCAAAGAAGATGAGCTGATTTTTTACAGCCGTGGGCCGCAGGCTGCTTCAACAATAGCAGAAATGATTCCCTCAGAGGCGGGTCAGGCTGAGAATGTTGCGCGTCAGCGAATCCATGTAACTGGTGGAATTAATGGTATTCTCCTAAAACACTTGATGAGGTACCGTCCCTTTACACCTACCTTTATAGTACGCGCCGAGGATCAGGCATACCTGCTGTCGACATTGTTTGATGGACCACCTGAAAAACTGCCATTACTACGATATCTCCATAAAGACGGATTGGTGATGAGGCATGATAAAGAAGCGTTTGTCGGAGAAGCGATAGAAGCAGCCAAGGTCGGACAATGGATTGCTGATTATGAGCGTCTTCTCTTTTTCACTTTTTATGCCAGAGAATTGTCTTGGTCGTTAGAACGGATAAAAGATGCTATTGATCCTTTTACCGGCAGTTTTGTTTCACATATACCTTTTACTATAACCTACGTTCGTATGGCATTAAAGGCTGCCATACTGTTTAAAGAAGGATCAGACAGTCAGGGATTTGAACTGGTACGAATGGGAGCACAGCGATTACATCAAACCATACAGGAGCTCAATGATGGAGATGAAATGGTACGCAAGACGTATGAAAGACAACGAAGGGCTTGGCATATCTACTATGATACGCTGGAAAATATAAAGCAGAAATTAGAGGAAAAAGATCCTTTTGCGCAGGCATTACTGAAGCACGCACAGACTTTGGTTCAGCGCACAAGAGTAAAGAATAAGTAAGAACGGGAGCATCCGCAGTTTCTGACCAGCACCTTTTTTGTTGCCAATAAGAGGCTATAGAACGTGATTTTGGCTGAGAACAATGTTGTTTTTCCGAATTCCGACTCAAAAATAACAATAAATACATATAAAATTCGTCTTGGTCAGAAACTGCGGATGCTCCCGTAAGAACCTTCTCTTATAGACGATATTGCTTCTATATCAAGCCTGACTAGTGCCCAAAATCCACCGCCTAAAAAAAGATATGGACATTTTGGTCGTTGGAAGGGATATTTTTTTAAAAATTTCAGAAAAAGACCCGGATATTACTGTTGCCTTATGAAAACACCACTAATTGGCCATTTTTAGACGCACCCCTCCCTCGATAAACGATTTTGTCTCTTTATCTCTTACTTTTCAGCCTACCGGAGGGAACAAGGGGAAAAATGGGGTCAAGTCTACTATTGACCCATGGAAGATAAAATGTTATATGTTACAACATGTCACGTCCACTTAGAATAGAATATCCCGGAGCATGGTATCATGTAATGAACCGTGGGAGACGGTCCGAATCCATTTTTTCAGATAAACATGATTATTTAAAGTTTATTGATCTGCTGATTGAAATATCTGGAATGTGGAATGTAAATGTAGCTGCATACTGTTTAATGACAAATCATTATCATATCCTGCTGCAAACTCCTGATGCAAATATTTCAAGATGCATGAGGCATTTGAACAGCGTGTACACCCAGAGATATAACAGGAGACATGGATTTGATGGTCAGCTTTTCAGGGGAAGGTACAAGTCGATTCTTGTCTGTAATGACAGCCATCTTCTGCAACTGGTGAGATATATACATAAGAACCCGGTAAAAGCAGGTATGGTTGAAGATATGTCGGATTATGAATGGAGCAGCTACAAAGGTTATCTTTCATATGCGAAAAAATGGAACTGGCTTTATAAGGATTATATTTTTTCCATGATTACTCCGAAAAAGAGAGGAAGATTAAAGCCATTTATTGAGTTTATGCGAAAAGAAGATTCAGAAGAAGTTACAAGGCTGTTCTCATTAAAGAAACTTCCGTCATTTTTTGGTCCGGAAAGTTTCATAACAGGAATAAAAGAAAAATATTATTTTAAGAAAAAAAGCTGTGAGGTTCCTCAATCAAAAAGTCTATCTCCGACATCTGATTTAATAATTTCATCGGTGTGTGAACATTATGGTGTATCGTTTAATGAATTATTGATAACGAGACGCGGGATTTTTAATGAGCCTCGTAATATTGCAGTTTATCTATTACGTCAAATACGGGGTGAAAAACTTAACAACATAGGTGAACTGTTTAATATCAAAGCATACAGCACAGTAAGCAGCATAATGCGAAGAGTTTCGAAGCTTAAAAAATATGACAGAAAAATTAAAAAGCAGATAGGGGAAATACAAAACAGTATTAATAAGGGTCAAAAGTAGACTTGACCCCTTTTAAAGTATGACCCCTTTTAAAGTACAATTACTTTTCATACGGGAGCATAGACAAAACGAGCGCTACGTACCATGGTCTCGAGCCCTGAGGACTTGTAGCTTCGCATAGTGCATCGACGATGGAGATCCTAACGAATAAGGATAGATCGTGAGAGCGAAGCGAACCACGATCTTATCTGGTTGTTGGACAAGCCCGGTGTTGTCTGAGTTGTTGTCTGTATATAAGAAAATATCTTTTTTTGAACAAGGGGTAGGAAGTGCGTCTTCAAGAAGCGTACTTTTTTCAAGGCGTACGAGTGCCTTAACCTATAAATAGGCTACAAAAAATTAACTATTTCATAAAAGTTTTTTCCTCCTGTTTGAATGAATTGCAAGCCTTAGCCATTAAGAAGAGCTATCCTGTTTCCCATGCAGATTGACGGAATCCCAGAATAACCATGGCTGACTTACAGCAGGTATGCGTGACATCCATAAATAAGTAAACAACTTCACAGTGGAGACTTGGTGGCGGACAGGATGCCCTTTAACAGTGGCGAAACGTGTTTCACCGGGATAGTCCCCAAAACATTACTTGACAAAATTACCCTATAAGGTTAATTTGTTTTATGGAAAAGTGAAAACCTCATTACGACCTTTCAATGGTGCAATCCGCTATTCGTTTGCGTGGTGCGGACGCTTTTACCGCAACGGCATTGATCGGCGCCCAGGCAATGGGGGGCTTGAAATTGCTCAGGCAATCGAAGTGGTTTGTTCCATGAGTCGATCCGATTTTTACAAAAGCATGACAATCCATGCGTCAAGCCAAATTTGGCAGGATGTTTACCATCCAGAAACGCCTGCTGGAATAGCCTACGTCAAGGTTACTTTACGCCAGGATGGGTCGATTGTGATCCAGTTCAAGGAGAAATGAGATGAAGCGTGAATGCTTGAATTGCGGACAAAAAGAGATGGTGCATACTGTCCGAGATGTGCTATACACCTATAAAGGGCGCCATACCGTTATTTCCAAGGTCAAGGGATGGCATTGTTTCAATTGCGGGGAAGTTGAATTCGAAGCGGGCGAAGGTGTTCGTTTTGCCGAGGCCATCAAACAAGTTGCCAAGGAAATTGATGCAAGAGAAGCATCTGAACTTGCAAGAATTCGTAAAAAACTTAAGCTGACGCAGCAGCAAGCCGCAGAGCTCACTGGGGGAGGGCGAAATGCATTTTCTCGCTACGAACGCGGCAAGGCCAAACCACTGCAATCGGTCACCAACCTGTTTAAACTCCTGGACAATCACCCCGACCTACTCGATGAAATCACCCCTATGTTGAAAACAATGAGATCACAGGGCACTGGGAGTACTTGCGGTACGTCAACAAATAAAAAATAACTTCGCAGATGAGATCAACAGAGATAATTTTATTGATCGTTTATCAGATCTTTTGCCTGCAACACAAACCGCCTGTTATGCCTGGGCCTTTATCCCAAACCACGCACATTTTTTATTCCGAAGCAGTGGCAAAATATCAACTCTGATGAGAAGATTGCTTACAGGGTATGCGGTAGTCCCTACAAAGCAATGCAGGTTTGAAAATAACGCCCTCTCTTGCTTTGCAAACACCTGATTTTTCGCTATGTGCTGCCAGAAGCCATGATATGTAACCTGTTGAAATTGTTGACCCGCACTGTTTTGTAGGGACTACCCAAAAGGCAGACGCAAAGTTCAAGTTGAGGCCAAGGATCTGTTATGCTATTGGGCTGTTCGGGAGTTGGGAATAAGCTGCACGGATTTGGCAAAACAATTAGAAATGACTCAGCCGGGAGTGGGAACAGCTATGCACACAGGTCATATTTTTTGAGGTATTTTACCCTTGAAAGTGTAAACTACTTTGGGCTAATTATGAAGGATGCCGAAAAACTGTGAACTGTGAACCGACAACTGTGAATGGTTACCAAATAAGGAATCGATACGAAAAAATGGCTACCATACAGACTCAATGGGAGGTGAAAGATGGGAGGAGAACAAAGTTGCAGCGGCTATATCAAACACTTCAAGGATAGTGATTTTAAAATTTTTCGGGACGAGCTGGAGATAATCAGAGAGGCCAGAGGAAAACAAAACGCTACGCAGGATGATAAAACTGTGCCGACTACCGAGCACGAACTGGTGGGCCTGGCTCTGTCAGGAGGTGGCATCAGAAGCGCAACTTTTAACCTTGGATTTCTGCAGGCACTTTGTCGTCACGGTATTTTAAAAAACGTGCATTATCTTTCAACCGTCTCCGGCGGTGGCTACATCGGCAGCAGTCTGACAACTCTTCTCAACTCCGACTTTGAAAAACAAGAAAAAAAGGAAAATAAAATAGATCTTTTGGATGATGAAAATTTCCCCTTTTCCATACAGCACGAAGAAAAAAGTAAAAAAGAATCTAAAACCGATGGCCACTGCCATAAGGAGGATCGTTTTAAGCTTGGCAAAGAAAAAAAGCCGGTCGAACATCTTCGATACTACTCCAACTATTTGACGGCTGCCGGTAATTTCATCGGCAAGTATCTTCGCCCAGCCATGGTTGTGGCAAGAGGCATAGCTCTGAATTTTTGCCTGATTATCCCTTATATCTTAATGGCAGGATTGCTGTTGAGTATTTTCTTTAAAATCCCGTCAACCCCCAATTTCATAAAGAAGAAGAACATCAACATCGACAAATGTTTTTTTAACCTGGCAGCATTTGAAAAGGACTTGAAAGACCGAGAAACGGCCCGGGAAAGCTTGAAAAGGTATGTGCTGAAAAACACCGCTCACCTGCCGCGTACACCGTATGAGGATCGGCTGGAGACGCTGTCCGCGGTGGACGCTCATGCAAAGACGGTAAAAAACCTTCAACAAGCAATTAAGGAGAAAAAATCTGCATTGGTGAATGCGTGGAGAGCGGTTTGGCTAATTCCCCTGGTCGTTTTTTTGCTTATGTTGCTTATCAATTTATTATCGATTCATAGATTTACCGGGTCGCTTGAGGGGCGATTCAAATTCAGCCGGTTTTTAAGCAATATTTTATTCATTTCGCTTGCTCTGTTGCTCGTCAATTTATTTGGTGTGGCCGTGGCCTATTGGGGCCACTGGCATCTGCCGCCTGAAATCGGTTTTGTTTCGCTTTTGTCTTTATTGGCGCCGAAGCTGTTGAGCGAAGGTCAAGATACAGCCGAAAAGCAGAAAAAACCCTGGATGAGACTGGCAACCTCTATATTTTTGTTTGCCTTGGTTCCATTGTTTTTGCTTTTCTTGGTAGGCACAGTCATAAAGTTCTTCCTCCCAGCTTTGGATTATGTTGCGTTTATCGTGATTACCCTTGTCACTTGGGTGATTTCTGAAAAATGGATCAACATTAATAAAATATCCCTGCATAATTTCTACCGAGACCGTTTAAGCCGCGCCTATCTGATTCAGCACAATGACAATCAACAAGAATCCTTAAAGCCGTTTGCAAAAATTAAACACCGTGATGATCTTAAGATGTCGAAGCTCAAAAAAAAATTGCCGTATCATATCATCAACACCAATTTGAATTTGACCAAAAAACTGCCTTCGGTTGATGAGAATGGAAACTTCGGCGAGGGTGTATTGCGAGACGGTGAAAGCTTCATTTTCAGCCGCAACTGGTGTGGTTCGGAAAAAACAGGCTATCGAATAACTGAAGACTATGAAAAAAACGACAATCATTTAGACTTGGGCAGTGCCATGGCGATCTCCGGCGCCGCCGTTAATATTGGAATGGCTCACAGCAATCTGCCTGTCTTTCGTTTGTTGCTAGGCCTTTTAAATATCCGTCCAGGTTACCGGCAGCGGTCAGGACACCGAAATCAATGGTAGCTGGATTCTGCTGGGCCACTGGGATCCAATCCTGTCCAGCCCGAAGGCTTGTGCCGGATGAATTGTTTGCCAGATCTACATATCCGAGGCGCATGCGGGGGATCAGGTTGTTGCCATTATTATCACCGTAAAAATCAATTTCAAAACGGCCCTTAGCTGTCCAGTTCCCATCTGTGTGGCTTGTCTCAAACCCGAAACGGGTATCCCGCGGGTTGAAATTTACAGAATCATTTGAGGCATCTTCCTTAACCACACCGATGAAATCATTATATTTCTTGAATTCCGCTGTATCATAGTTGAGATCGAATTTTATCCGTCCATAAAGGCGCATGTTGTATTTGGACCATACGCTTTCAGCTTTGGACAATACATTTTTGGATAATACATTTTCAGTCGTGGCTTGCTTCTCTCTCAGCTCCTTAATCTCCCCTTCCAGGCGGTCCAAGCGTTCAGCATCTGTTTCGGCTGACACAGTCATTGACATCAACGAAAAGAAAACCGTAAAAACCAGTACAACAAGACTATATTTCTTCATAACTTTTTACTTCCTCCTTCTAACGTAATTTGTAAGCGTTCACGGAACGTTGAAATTAGAAAATAGAAATTGGAAATTTGGCCTTCATGCTTTTGTACTGTTTTTCCAAATTTCCAATTTCAAGTTTCAAGCCGTGAACGGCTACTTTTTCCTTAAACCGACTTTCGTGCAGGTACAGTTCCTTCAGGCACCTTTACGTCCCCGATATCCTCGGCCAGCACATCTACTTCACCTGTGATGTTTGTGGACATCTCCAGCTTGAAGGCCAGAAAGTACATCATGTAGCAGCCTAATGCCCACCAGATAATCTGCCAGATCCATATGGACGGCATGCCCCAAAACCACGTTTCAGGCGTATTCGGGTTGCCGAAAATGGAGTTTCCGATCACGGCAAAGGGGCCGATGGCAAACATAAACCACAAAAGGGTGATAATCCAGCCAATAGGCTTCAAGTGCTGTTTTGCTTTTGGAACGCCGGCATGTTGCCTTATGAATCTGTGGAATTCGAACCGTCGGGCGAATTCCTTCTCGCTCGGCTGTGTGAAGGCGCTCACCAACACGGCAAGGGTAAGATTGAATATGATCCCCCAGCCCGCACTGTGAATGGTCAGTGGATAGGCGCCCCATGGCATCCCGAATTCAAACTTATATGTTAACGTCACTGCAACCAGTCCGGCAACCAGTCCGGTCACGATTCCCTGTCTTGTTAGCCATGGCACATACAGGATAGCAATCAGGGCCGGCCACATCTGAAATCCATAAGAAACAGCCAGTCCCCCCAAGAGGACCAGTGCGTCTGTGGATGTAATAGCCACGACCAGGGCCGCTCCAACGACAACTATTACCAGAAGACGTCCGAAAAACTTCTGCTGCCGGTGGGATGCGTCTTTGTTCAGGAAATGTTTATACAGATCGCGGGTCAACATACCGCTTGCTGTTGACATGTAAGCAGCGCCCGTGGACTGCATGGCGGCAAGTGCACAAACTGCCAGAAGCCCGGTGAGCCAGGGCACGTGATCTCCCATGAGGTGGATCAGCCACGGCACCAGACTTCCCTGCTTTCCATCCGCTAATGATGGGATAATGCCGGCATCCATCAGGGCATGTCCTCCCATCCCCTGGATTGCCGTAAAGACTATGAGGATAAATCCTATCCCGATAGAAGAAGCTATAACTTGCTGAAGGGGAAAGGGTTTTGGGTTTTTGTTGGCAAAAGCCCACATGGAAAATGCAGGGGCTGACTGGATTCCCATGAGGGCAAACATATATGTCAGGATCATCACGCCGGTCCAGCCGCCGCCCAGGGCCACATAAATGGTCACCACCGAAGCTAACATGACCATGCCCACGTTGATAGAAAGCAAGCCGTCGGTCAAAACATTAAACAGATAACCCGAAGCCCTCAGTTGCACCCCAAGGTATGGAACGCTGAAAAAGAGGGCGACAATGACGGTCAGAACGCGCATGGTATCGCTCTTGAAATATGTGGAAAACATCTCTCCTGGTGTAACAAAGCCGTATCTCTTGCCAAGTAGCCACTGGCGCTTTAAAAACAGAACACCGGTAAAAGGAATGGTGATGGCATAAAAAGAGGCATACGCGTAAGGGAAACCGTCTCGCCAGACCAGGGCTGGATGTCCCACGAATGTCCATCCGCTGAAGGATGTTGCCGTGGCCGCCAGGACAAAGACCCAGACACTGATTTGTCGTCCGGCAATAAAATAATCCGATGCAGTCTTTGCACGTAAGGCCCCTTTGATTCCCCATGTAATACAATAGACCCAGTATGCAAAAACAAAGATAATTAACCAGTAAATACTTGAACTCATGATTTCCTCCCTATTTTTATACCTCGAAAGGCCATAACTTGCGATTTTTCGCCGGCCATGAACATCAATAGCTGTGTTACTCAGGCAGATGGTAGGGGCACGATGCATCGTGCCCCTACTATTCCGCACCTTCGCGCCTTGCTCTTGACGCCCATTGCTCACCGAAAAAAACGCAATTTATAACCTTCCGAGGTATACGTGCAGATGTTAATCCTCAAGGGTTGACAGATCACCTTCCTTTAATCCTAATTCCTGCGCTTTCAACACGCGGCGCATGATTTTTCCACTCCTGGTCTTTGGAAGTTTGTCTTTAAAATCAATTCCCTTGATGACCACAATGGGTCCAAGCATTTTTCGAACATGGGCTTTCAGTTCGTTTACCAGGGCGTCTTCATCCTCTTCGACGCCTTCCTTTAAAATGACAAAGAGTTGTGCTACCTCTCCACGAACCTTGTCGGGCACACCGATACACGCAGCCTCGGCAACATGTTTATGGCTGACCAGGGCGCTTTCGACCTCTGCTGTGCCAATGCGGTGACCGGCAATCTTGAGAACGTCATCAGATCGGCCCTGGAACCAGAAATAACCGTCTTTGTCTTTGGTGGCAATGTCGCCGGCCAGATACACCCCCGGAATTTTTGACCAGTAAACATCTTTGTATTTCTCAGGATCCTTGTAAAGGGTCGTGAGCATGGCAGGCCACGGCTCTTTAACGATCACATGCCCTCCCTTGCCAGGTTCAACAGGTTCTCCATGGGCATCAACTACGTCCACATGAACACCGGGGAAAGGCTTGAAAGCCGAACCGGGCTTCAACACGTTGCATGGCGTTGGTGCTACCATAAACATGCCTGTCTCGGTTTGCCACCAGGTATCCATGACAGGACAGTTCTGGTTCCCCACGTTTTTATAATACCAGACCCACGCCTCAGGATTGATCGGTTCGCCCACCGTACCGAGAAGCCGGAGCGTGGACAAATTATGCTTTTTGAGACGCTGAGAACCAAACCTCATAAGCATCCTGATGGTGGTTGGCGCTGTGTAGAGAATATTGACCCCGTACTTTTCTATGATCTGCCACATCCGATCCGGCCCGGGAAACAGCGGATGCCCTTCGTACATGACCGTGGTGGTACCTAAAACAAGTGGAGCGTAAACAATGTAGCTATGCCCCGTAATCCAGCCCGGATCAGCAGCGCACCAGAAAATATCGGTCTCTTTTATGTCAAACACCCATTTCAATGACCGGTTCACTCCTACCATATATCCGCCATGGGAATGCACAACCCCCTTGGGCTTGCCGGTAGTTCCTGAGGTGTAGAGAATAAAAAGAGGGTCATTTGCGTCCATTTCAACAGTCTTAAATTCCTTGCTTACTCCCTCCATCAGGTCTTCGTACCAAACGTAACGCCCGTCACTCATATCGACCGGTATGTCAGCCCATTTTACCACAACTACTGTTTCCACAGAGGGACAATCAAGCATGGCGTCATCTACTACCTCTTTCAATTTAACAACCTTCCCGTTTCGATTAAAGCCATCTGCTGTGATGATAACTTTTGCCTCGGCATCATTGACCCTGTCCCTCAGAGCTATGGCGCTGAACCCGGCATAAACCACGCTATGGATGGCGCCTACCTTGGCGCAGGCAAGCATGGCAATGGCGATATGAGGTATGTTGGGGAGATAGATGGACACCCTGTCCCCCTTTGTGATTCCGAGAGAGGTAAGCGCGTTGGCGACCATATTGGAGGCCCGATACAGGTCATAATAGGTCATGCGCGAGCGTTGTCCCCCCTCGCTTTCAAATATCAGCGCCACCTTGTTCTTGCGGTGGGTCTTTACATGCCTGTCCAGGGCATTATAGGCTATGTTGGTCTTGGCATTGACAAACCATTTGAAAAACGGTGCCTCAGACCGGTCAAGCACCTTGTCCCACTTCCTGAACCAGTCCAATTCCATAGCCGCCTCTTCCCAAAACCCTTCGAGGTCTGTTTTTCCCTTTTTTACGGCGTTTTCATAGTCATTCGGGTCGATGTTAGCGTTGACTACCATTTCGGGCAGCGGCCGATAGATCCGTTTTTCATCCATCAAGGCCTCGGTGGTCTCTTTTTCTGATTGCTCTTTTTCTTTGTTCGATTCCTCAGCCAAAACTTCCATAGATGTTCTCCTTCCTTCTTTATGTTTTTTGTGATTTTTGAGGCAAATTCTTAGTTTTTTATAACATAAAGTATAAAACATCAAGCATAAAGCATTACGCAATTTGCATGCCGACACAGTTATGCCGATTCTGAAACACCTGCCTCTTCAAATGTTAAAACATCATTAAAAACCCGCAGGGCACCTTCCGTAATCCCCATTGCCAGCGCCCCGCCCGTGCCTTCGCCAAGGCGCATACCCAAATCCAGAATTGGCTCAAGCTTAAGATGTTCCAGCATCGCTTGATGCCCGGGCTCTTCTGAGCGATGACCTGCAAAAAGATAATCAGTAACGTGCGGACAAAGAGTATGAGCAATCAATGCTCCTGCCGTTGAAATAAAGCCGTCAACCATAACAGGACGATTATGATACGCTCCGGCAAGCATACATCCGGCGATTCCGCCTATTTCAAAGCCCCCTATCTTTGACAGGATATCAAGTCCGTCTTTTCTGTCCGGCTGATTTACCTGAATTCCGGAATTGATAATATTTCGTTTCCTCATGAGCCCTTCCTCATCTATCCCTGTTCCCCTGCCGACCATATAGTCCAGACTCTTTTCTGTAATCACAGCTCCAATAGCAGCAGATGGAGTGGTATTACCTATACCCATATCGCCAGTGCCCAAAATATCTACACCTTTATTGAAAAACTCAGTAGCAAGATTAAATCCCGTTAAAATTGCCTTTTCAGCTTGCTGGCGTGTCATGGCAGGGCCTTTTGTAAAATTTGCTGTCCCTTTTGCAATTTTATGCACCAAAAGACGATCTCCACCATCCCTCGAATCAGGGTCTAACTCAGGAATAATGCCCATATCCACCACCCAGACCTCTGCACCCACATACCGGCAAATTGCATTTATTCCTGCCCCGCCTTTCAGGAAAGTCATAA
>Ga0255447_1009_pt2 | contig 13351 bp, 12 predicted proteins | sample ANMaggSeSYBR02G7_FD_182668 | JGI IMG/M metagenome (GOLD analysis project Ga0255447, IMG submission 182668) | Sediment cell enrichment communities from methane seep in Santa Monica Basin, California, United Staets - ANME aggregate JGI... | ecosystem: Environmental > Aquatic > Marine > Cold seeps >... | reverse complement strand
ATGTTATATTTATAGATTGGAAATATGATTATGAACCTGATGATTTCAATGCTTTTGTTCTGGATATAACGGCGTTGTAAATTACATTTCTGTTCTGCTGGTCGTAAACATTTTACAGAAAACTGTAATTTATATCATACTGTAATTACAATACTATTATACTATGTTAAAGATTGAAGCGGTGCTGAATGGGCAAGTGTAATACATTTCCTGGGCTACCAGACACACACACTTCCCCTGTAATGACAGTTTTGAGAATGCTGGCACAAAATCTGGGGGGCTAATTTCAGGGGTGTGTCAGAGTCCAAACCAGTCCGATTGACAGACGGCTTTTTAGACGGCTTTTGATGGCTCTAAATGGCTTTTGGTGGGTTATAAAGTAGGTGGAATGCGCTGAAATCACGGCCAAATCGCTCTTTCACGCCGGCAACAGGGGTTCAAATCCCCTTGGGGACGCCAGAAAAATTTAAGGGTTACAGTTATAAAATACATCCCCTGCTTCTTTTCGCCCGCTTTCGGTTAAAAAAGTTTTTCCAATAAATTCAGCAAGGTCTTCATCATTCATAGGGTTCTCTTTCTGTTTTTCCTCAAGATTGACGATAAGGTCTGCGTCATGAACTATCTTGAAATTCAGGCTTGAATCGGGTCCGGGGTGATGGTGGCGGCCTATGATATCGCATACCTCTTCAATCAGCTCTTTTTTTGCCCCAAGCTCTGTCATTATAGATCTTGCAACAGATAGCCCTGTTTTTTCATGGTTTTCAGCAGCACTCGCCTTTGCCCGTGCTGCTTCATGAATTCCAATATCATGCAGATATGCGGCAGCCAGAATTACAGCCAGGTCGCCGCTTTCGTTCTTTCCGATTTTTTCGGCATAGCGCGCTAGTTGCATGGCATGACCGATTCGTTTAAAATCCTTCTTGAAATATTTTTTCATTTCAACTGCGATCCGCTCCTTAAGCGTATCTTCTCTCTGGGCCTTGTATTCTTCGGGAAGGTCGCCTACGCACTGCGCTGCATACTGGCAGTAGGCGGCACAGCCAAAGTCCAGTTTAGGATTTATAAACTTATGCCCGCAATTGCGGCATTTTCGTGTTGTGTCATCCTTGAAAAATTCAACATCTTTGCCGCACTTAGGGCATTTAACATCAAAAACAGCCCCTGGTTTCCAGTACCTTATGTCCTGTCCCGGGCATTTCATTATAATTCCTCCGTAAAGTTCAATTTTCCTTCATTTTGTTTACGCTTAATTAAAGTGTAACTACTCAGGTGGATAGGCTGAAGGCTGAAGACTGTTAGGAAAAAGCGCATTTTGAAGCCATGTTTGGTGCAAGAATCAGATGTTTCCGCTAAAGTACGGCAATCGTGCTCTTCTGACCCCTTCAGCCTTCAGCCTAAACAGCTTCGGCCTGGCTACGTGAGTAGTCACATTAAAGTAAACCTTATCTTAACAAAAGTCAAAAAAGGTGGGGCGCAATGTGCAAAAACGTAACCGGGTGTGCAAGATTCGTAACTGAAAAAGTCACGAATCCATTGTGAATTTATTGAATGACCAACATTCCAACAAGTTAACTTTTTGGCACATATGTTGCTTTGTATATGATTCACAAATTCAAATTCCATGTTGGAAAAACACAAACTTATTTATTGGGAGGTATTATTATTATTATGTTGAAGAAAGTTATGATTATTTGTCTTGCATTTTCTTTTGTATTTATTGGCGGCATTGCTTTTGCTACAGATGAAGAACCATGTGCAGCACTTGAAGAAGGCCAAAAAACAAGTCCGGAATCGGCGCATAGCTCAGGAGATGTTATTCCGGTTGACCCGGCAGAACTCACCACCGATGATCCCAAAACCATAATCACCGAAGGTGATGAACTGAAAGAGGGACAGCAGCAGGAAGAAGCAAAAGAGGGCGGCGATGGCCAGAAATAATTAACATGTTTTTTATTGACCTATTGGGCTATTGGGCTTTAACTTATTTTAAGACGCATGCCTTCAAAATATCTAAGCCCCATGCAATAGAGAGCGCAAGTTTTCGTTTATAAAAATAAAGCCAAGGCAATAATTATAAACAATCAAAACTTGCTCTCTCTCCCTCCCCCCAATGTTTTCCCTTTCTACGTGGCATTCTTGCACGCTGATCTAAATTGCAGTTTGTCAAGTGGCATTGGGGGGTTTAATATGCTCATCGTGTCTAATGGTTGGCAGTTCTTTCATGGCTTCGCGAATTTCCTGCGAACCTTTATCACAGACTTGGCGAACGTCAGCGAAACAGCAGCTCCTCCGCACAGCACACTTATGATAAATCCTGTCAGTGTACATCTGGTGCGAAACGCTCTACGTTTTTTTCGATATGTAAAAGCACTTCAAGAAAATGAGAGAGACGCCTGCCGTGGGTCTCAACAAAGGCAGCCAGATGGTCGAGGCGATGTCGTGGGGTCTGTAGTGCCTGTCTGAAAAGTATTTTTTTTAATGCCGGCAATAGTTTCAGCTTATTTGTAAAAAAGCTATTAGCCATTAGCTCTTAGCTAAAGGCTAACTGCTAATAATCTTCGATTTGAGAATAGTATATAACTGACTATAATTTCAGGTATTTTGAGTTTTCGTTCAGGCGCTAATTTACGCCTTTTTGGTTTTTAATAATTCCTGATATGCTTCAGTTAATTTAATAAATTTATCATGCTCTCCCCCTTTATCGGGGTGGTGTTTTTTAGCCATATGCCTGTATAATGCCGTTAAGCCGCGGCGACTCATTTTCTTAAGTTTATCTTTTTTTATATCGAATATTGTTATTGCTTCATCTAAGGTTACTGAACTCTTGTCAGGGGGTGGAGCATAAAACCTTTTGCCGTCAATAAAGTTCTTTATGTAATCGTGCAAGAAATAGCTTTCACCGTATTCGTTATCAAAAAACATGATAATATATCGGATCAAATATTCGTTCAACTCCGGCCCGGTTGCCATTCCTGCCCAGAAAGACCTGTCTTTGTTCAGGCGGCATATCTCTTCAATAAAATACTCATCAACTTTTTTTTGATCCAGAGCTTGAGGTATTGTCTTTGCAGTCAACTTTGAAGAAAATCTCTGTAGATCAAATATTACATAAACGTATGACTTCAATTCATAGGGATCGAGAATATCTTCCGATTCCAGAAAATACTGTTCGATCTCGTCTCTTGATTTATTGAGAAGCACCTGGAAAAGTTTAGGCGATATGCGTCCAATTCTTCCCTGGTCCATATTGCCGAACCTTAAAAAATGAATTCTTCTTTTATCGAACAGATGAAACTGAGCATTTTCCCATTTTTCTCTTACACTTTTTTTTCTTTGCGTGCGTCCGGCTCTTTGACTGAACATTTCAAGAACATACTTTATTTCCGGCTTCAGAAAGCGCCAGAATATATTATCGAGTTCATCAAAGCCGGGCTTCACGCCAAGAGAGGTCAGCCTGTTTTCTACTTTTTCGTCAATATAGTAAGCATTCCCTCCAGGGTAAATAATATATTTTGCAGGATTGGCCCCAAGATCAATTAAGTCCCGACTTCTAAAATATTTTCCGTCCCAGTAAGATTCCCTGATGATGTAATGAAGTTTTTTTTTGATTATTTTTTGGGCCAGATACACAGAAGTTTTACTTCCTATAGGCGTTTACAGATTCAAAAGTTCACCGTTCAGGATTGTAACTACTCAGGTTGTCAGGTTCAGAGTTAGTCGGCTTTTAACCGTGAACCGTGAACCCCTGAACCGTGAACCGTTACCTGTTTGTATTTTTTGACTTTTTCCCATATTTTATATGTATTCTTGCGGAAGATTTGGCTTAACCATGAGTTGTATCTGCTCCAGTCTGTTTTTGAATTACTCCATGCCTTTTGCAGGTCTTCAATAAAGCTGCTTTTAAGTTCAGCCAAACTTATTACCCTGACAATTCCATTTTGATCAATCAGAATTCTGGTCATAATTTTGTTTTTTTGACAAATGAATTTTTCCACATCATTTGGCCTGAACTGCTTTTCAAACTCAGGATTGTAAGGAGTCGGAAGCAAAAAATTTTTACCAAATTGCCAGATTACAAGCGGGTATTTTTCATTGTAGATTCCATATGCTGTCAAATTCTTAAAATCTTCAATATCTATTTCTCTGGGATAAGGTAATGAAACCAGAAGTTGAATCTCACCGTCTATTATGCCCATTAATGAGCTTTCAAAAGGCTTTTCCCAGCCAGGATACTTATCACCTGTTTTGATTTCCTCTAATCTATTTTGCATGTCAGCAGTTTTACAAGATTTAGCGACAGGCGTTAATCTTATCTTTTAATTTGTTGGAATATCTGAAAGTTACAACCTTTCTCGGTCTAAGCATCATATCTTCTCCGCTTGCAGGGTTTCTGCCCCTTCGTTCCTTTTTATGCTTTACGCAGAATTTGCCAAACCCGCTGACCAAAACATCCTCGCCGGATTCAAGTGTTTGCTTAATGATTTCCAGCAGAGTTTCAAGCGTTTCAATAGATTGTTTTTTTGAAAATCCATTTGTAACACAGATTGTCTCAACAACATTAGCTTTGGTAATGGCCATAATTTATTTCCTTTCTATAGACTTTCAGATAAATAATTTCACTGCGTTATCAGTCAAAATCCTCGACGACGTACACATCATCAGCACGACTTACTCAGATTTTTCCTTATAGCCTTGTGAAATGAATTATCTGAAAGTCTATATATGCATCAAGGGTAATTTGTTTTAAAACCGATATAACAGATGTTAATCTGTTATATTAATCAATTTATGTGACTACTCACGTAGTCAGTCTGAAGCTGTTTAGACTGAAGGGATCAGAAGAGCACGATTGCCGTACTTTAGCGGAAACATCTGATTCTTGCACCAAACATGGCTTCAAAATGCGCTTTTTCCTAACAGCCTTCAGCCTTCAGCCTATCCACCTGAGTAGTTACCAATTTATTATATTTTTCTTCTGATATAATTATTACACTCATTTTTTTTGCTTTTTCAATTTTGCTTGCGCCCACCTTTTCCCCACAGATTAGATAATCAGTTTTGCTGCTTATCGAGGTTTGAACAACTGCGCCAAGCCTTCTTGCTTCTTCCTGCATTTTTTCTCTGCTTCCGTAATCCATTTTGCCGGTAAATACAACATGTTTTCCGGCAATTGCGCTATCTATATTAATTTGTTCTTTTGCAAGAGGTGTTCTTTCAAGATTAAAACCAATTGACAGCATGTGATATATTGTATCTTTAATTTTTTTTATGCCTTCTTCAACCGAACTGCTTGTAATTGGGCCAAAATTAGGTATTTTTTTAATATCTTCTGCTTTTGCATCTATAAGCTCTTCCATCTTCATATGAGAAAGCAGTTTTCTGCTGTCGCCCTTTCCGAGATCAGATATTCCAAATGCCGATAGAAACCGCCAATCTTCGACCGGTTTATTTTTACTTATATTAATGGCTGCTGCAAGATTTTTTGATTGACCGGGGCCAAAACCTATACTTTTAAAATCATTTTCACTCATAGCATATATTTTTTCAAGGCAGTCATAACCATTTTTAACAAGCTTCTGGATTGTTTTTATTCCAAACCAGTCCGCGTTGCCAAGAGTTTTAAACCAGTGGCTGATGCTTTGTTCTATTTGAGCTTTGCAAGAACTATTATTACATTTTAGAAAATCATTATTCCATTCGAGTTCTGTTTCGCATGAAGGACATTTTTCGGGTATTATAATTTCATCTGATTTTGCAATAACTTTTTCAAGCTTTGGAATTACTTCGCCGCTTCTAATAACTTCAATTTCCGCCCCGACGCCTATATGTTTTTTTTGTATAAGACCTGCGTGATGAGCTGTGACGTTCCGGATTGTAGCTCCTGAAAGATAAACAGGCCTAATCTTCAATACAGGGGTAATATTTCCCGTTCTTCCCACCTGCCATTTAATGCCCTCAACAGTAGTTATAGCTGTTTCGCCCTTTGTCTTTATGGCTATTTGCCATCTGTAGTGGTGAGCTGTAGCTCCCATGTGGTTTTTTACATCTTCATTGGTAACCTCAGCAACCATTCCATCTATAGGGTAATCTGTTTTTGCTGTAAGATCTTTTGTGATTTGCTCTATGTTTTCCAAAAGTTCCCCAGCGCTGCCGGTCCATTTTGGAAGAACGGAATATGGTACAAAATGCACCATATTGTCTTGAAGTGCTTTTTTTGCAAATTCGTTTAAAGTATCAGAACTAATTATCCCGACAACCATATTTCTAGGATGCTCAAACTCATTAGACAGGTGTTCTTCAAAATAGGACGTGACAATTACCAATTCACCAAGGCCAAGTCCTCTGCCTCCATCAGGAATTATGCCCTTGTTAAAAGAATTGCTGATATCGTATCCTGTTTCACCATTTCCTCTGGTGGCGAGCATTGCTCCGTCATCTCTTCCGGCAAGGCCGTCCAGTTTAGGCGTTACGCTGAATGAAATATCGGCGATTCCTATCTCATTAGCTGCTTTATCAACCCTGGCAATAAATTTTTCAAGACCATCCTTTGTGTATGTTTTTTCAGTTGAAAGCATCGGCACAGGATGTCTTACTTCTTTTTTGGCATCGAATTTTTCAGGTTCTACTGAAAGAATAAAAGGGTGATATGGGGATAGTTCCCGCAGCTTTTCTAAAAGCCTGTCGTATTCGAGATCGCTTACAAGCGGTTTTCCCTTTCTGTAAGCCTCATTATACTTTTTCAGAATTTCGACTAAAGCTTCAATATTTTCCATTACTTTCAACAAATACAATGAATTGATAGTTATAGTTTTTAATCTCTCCCAAATTTCTACTTTCCAATTTCAAGTTTCAAGCCGTGAACGGCTACTTTTTATGTAACACTTTAGCCTTATGAAACAAAGCATATATTTTCTGGATATTCGATATAAGACAACTGCTTTTGGTCAAGCTATGAGAATTTATTAAAGATTTTTTAAAAAAATTACCACAAGGTGCGAATTTTTCGTTTCTGTTCGATTTTCATGCAACCCTCAGCAATGCTGCGTTAGCGGGTGCATCGTCCCCGTTAACAGGCGATAAATGCAACCTTAACATCCCCCTCCAACATACTTAAAAAAGACGCAATACAGCCAAATAAAATCGTCATTATATGTTGTAATATCAAAAGGTTATGAGCGTAGCCGGTTTGACAACCCTCATAATCTTTGCTATCTGTTATGCATGAGCTTAATAGCAGATGCCTCCCAAAAAATCGCTGACCGCTTAACCTGGCATACCGCCAATAGAGATCAGGCCGGTATTGCTAAAGATCTTGCTGACGGCAAAGACATCCCTGAAGTTTATGGCCTTGGCGAAGCAGGGCTTTTTGATGAGTTCTTTTGTTTTCTCGACCAGTTCGGCTTTAAAGATCTGTTTATGGGGCTTGATCCCAAATCTAAAAAGAGGGAAAGCAAAGTCCCGTTTATGGCTGTAATTTTCATATACTTGATGCGTATTGTTGCCGGACTCAAGTTTTTTTGGCACATTGACTCCGTCATCCTTCATTCCCAGCCTCTTATGCGACTTGTGGGCTTTAACGGTAGAGCTGTAAGAGAAGGTACATGTAATCGGGGCAAGAAAAAATCTCCTTCCGATTGTGAACCAAATGACCAACAACCAACCAAAATAAGAGGCCCTGTATGCCCGGAATTTATCGCTTCTTCCATAGCGGTTATTGCAGCATCTGCTCTGGAAAAGCTTTTAAATGGGGTGATAGCCATTCTGGCAGCCAATAACTTTTTCCCTAAAAAAGTTAGTGCCGTGCTTGATGCCTCCGAAATACAATCCACAGAGCAATGCCAAGGTTGTGGCAAGGTAAAAAAAGAAAAAGCGCCGGAGCTTCGTCGTCGGAAGCGCCGCATTCGCAAAGTCTATGAAATCGTTTTTGGTTTCAAAATATGGGTGGTTTGGGACCCAAACAGCCGCCTTCCTCTGGCCATGCGTTTTGCCACCATAGAGGTCGATGACTTGAGTTTTGCCAAAGAAGTCATACAACAGGCCATCACCAACCTGAGTGACCACGCAAAAATCACCTCTATTGCCATCGACCGTGGTTTTATGGATGGCACTTTATTGTGGTGGATTAATTCCGAAGGAATAATTTTTTATATCCCTGCCAAATCCAACATGAACGTCTACGAAGATGCTCTTTCATTGGTCGATACCGGATGCCGCTCTACCAGGACTCGAAATCGTAACATCGGTTATGGTAAAAACAAAACGGTTGTAACTGACTATTGGGATGTCGTGGGCATCGAGGGATTAACAACCGCCGGATTTTATGGACCGCTTGGCAGCGGCAGTCACGAAAACCGCAAAGATTTTGTGCCCAATCCTATTAATGCCGTTGTTGTTTTGCATGATCCTTATAAGGAAAACAATCCCAACTCAAAAACCATGATTATTCTAACCAACAGCCCTGTAAACAAACCATTAAAAGTCTATGACGGTTATGATGCCCGTAGCGAAATCGAAAACTCTCTCTTTCGAGAAGCCAAACAGGCATGGTTTATTCAAAGGCCCTCACAAAATACCGAAGCAGGCTTCAGGGTTCATGTATATCTCACACTTTTAACAATGGCCCTGACCACAGCATTTCAATGCTGGATGGATCAGCAAGACAAATTGGAAAAAGATGGTCGTGATTCTGGAATTCGTAAATTTCGGGAAAAGGTCAAAGAAGAAAACGGTAATAAGCTTATCATTTTTGACCAGGATCGCTACGCCATCTTTGATGCCTACGAAGTCTTTATTCTTTGCGGTCGCAATGTTCTCATGCCCACCGGTGTACCTGAAAAAATTACCCAAGAGGATATATTACGAAAGTATTGCGTACAAATGGAATGACCTGTAGTAATTAGCCTGACCTGTTTGTTTTTTTAAACTTTTCTTAGTTCCTTTTAACCACCTCGGTTATAAAGGCCTTCCTCCTCGTTTATTTTATTTTCCGAATTTTACCGCAAAATAATAGCTTGCCCCGTTACCACGCCGTATGTGATTACGATAGTATTATATCTGTTTTCAAAAAAGGCCCTCAGATTCGTCTACTGACAGCCTACGCGCGCATATTATACCGTGTTGCAAAATTAGCTTGAGCTTATATCGAATATCCAGATATTTTCACCATATTTGCATTCATAAATTGAATGTGATAACTTTTAAATCCAATTTAGGTTAAAGAAAAACAGGGAATATTTATATGGAAGAAACTACAAATAAGGATCAAGATGGTCCGTTAAAATCCAAAAATGAATCGGGAGATACACAACGACCAAATATTATTACAATTATGTGCGTTTTGTATATCTTTCATGTAATAGGTATAATTTTTGCGCCTTTCAGTGATAAAGCATGGTCCATCGGCTTTTGGTGGCCACCATATTTAGGTTTTTCAGCAGTAATTATCTTGATCTGTATATACGGCTTTTGGGAAATGAAGAAATGGTCGATAATGCTTTATCTGACATTTGTTGCCGTTAATCAGATTGTAATGCATACCATAGGGAGAAGCGCCACGTTAATTATACCCGGTATAATTCTGCTGGTCGTTTTGTCACAGTATCGTAAAATGACTTAGCCAGCCCTAAAGCCTCGTCCTGTTTCAATTTTAGTTAAATCAGCAAACAATTATTGACAATCTTTCCCTATATCCAATTTTACCCTTATACGAAAGCTTTGCGATATATTCCCATATTGGATATCCATGGTCGAAAATATGTAATTCCGCCAGGAAGTAATTCGTGGATGCCGATAACCAATATCCCTTCATTAAGAAGGCTGTCGAAAATTCTCCCTAAAACCTTTTTTTGCAGGCTTATATCAAAATAGGTAAAGGCCAGGTTACGGCATAATACTATATGAAAAGGACCGTCAGGCGCTGCCAGCCTGATATCCTGTGAAATGAAATTCACCTTTTCCCTAAATTCCGGGTAAAGGCAATATTGCTTGTTGGCCCGGTTAAAGGCCTGAGAAAGCCATTTTACAGGCAAATCTTTTACGCTTGATTGGGGATAGCATGCCCTTTCCGCGCGTCCAAGCAGGTTGTTATCTACTTCGGTGCCTGTAATATGAATGCCGATGTCAGGATAATCCAACGAAAGGACGAATTGCCGGACCAATGCGATGGTATAAGCCTCCTCTCCTGAAGCAGATCCAGCGCTCCAGCATTTGATTGTATTATTGCCGCTGTTGGCAGTCAGTTGCGCCAATGCTGGAAGCACCTTATCCCCTATACAGTCAAACACACCTTTATCCCGGTAAAACCGCGAAATAGAAATGCGGCACAGGCTATCGAGATAAATCCATTCATTCTGATGAACCTGTAAGTATTCACGATAGCATTTCACATCGTTGAGCCGCAACTCACTTATACGCCGGTTGATACGCTTACAAACCTGCCTTCGCACCTTGCGGAAACCCGGCCATCTCATGCGCAGGCGTGGTAAAGCCCATTGCATAAATCTTACGCATTCGGTATCTTTCATAAGTGTGTTATACAGATCTAAGACAAAAAAGTGAAAAACCAATTTGAAAGAATTAATTCACAATTCAAAATTTGACACCATAGTTTTCCTGTCAGGTCGTCCCAATTCTTAAAATTATATAGCGATGTTTGTTAGTTGACAAGCCAACAATTGATGTGTACAAATACATATATGGATAGCCGAACAATCATCAAAAAGCTTAAACAAGACGGATGGTACAAAGTTGATCAGGATGGTTCGCATGTTCAGTTTCGCCATCCATCAAAGAAAGGCAGAGTAACCGTTCCGCACCCAAGAAAAGACTTTCCGATTGACACTTTAAAGAGTATTGAACGTCAATCTGGTCTTAAATTCAGATAGGAGGATATTATGGCTAGTTATATTGCCGTTATTCATAAAGACCCTGACAGCGACTTTGGGGTTTCTTTTCCCGATTTTCCAGGCTGTATTACTGCCGGAGCTACTATTGATGAAGTAAAGGATATGGCACATAAAGCACTTCCTTTTCACATCAAAGGTATGCTTGAGGACGGCGAAAAAATTCCTGTCCCCTCACGACTTGAAGAAATTATGCCTGATCCAGACTATGCTGATGCTGTAGCCTTTCTGGTAGTTACAATTCCTGACCTGAAGCCCCGGGCTGTCCGTGTCAACATAACAATACCAGAAGATACTCTTCACCGAATTGATGCCGCTGCAAAAAAACGCGGTATGTCCAGATCATCTTTTCTCGCCCATGCGGCCCAAAATGCCATACATTCCAATCAACATGGAAGTCCGGTATAATCGAAATAAGGCAGTAGTCGCTGCCTTGTGCTTTCAGAAAATTTTCGACGATACAAGACATTGCCTCTCCGTCGAACACAAGTTCAACGCCTGCCGCCCTGACCGGCTACCAGTCTGCCCTGATCTTGTTTTGCGCATAGCTAACCAGATGCTGACTATACCGTCGGGGGCAATGCCGCGCCTTATATTTTCGCTGATTTGCATAGTATTTGGCTTCTTCGTGCCAGTAGACACCATGGTTTCTCATATCCTTGCATGATTTAATCCCTTTTATTCTTTTTGGCTTGACTTAAAGGCTAAAAAAGTTATAGTAACCTCCGTTACTGTAACGGAGAATACTGCCAAACCTAATTCTCGTCTGCAAGAATATTTTATCACCGACAATTTTTTAAACTTCTGGTTTCGTTTTCTTTATCGTAATTATTCCGCGATTGAAACTGAAAATTTCAACTACATCAAAACATTACTCAAGCGCGATTACTTAACCTATTGCGGCAAAATACTGGAAAAATTTTATCATGAGTTGTTTGCCGGTACAGGCAAATATAACCGGATAGGTTCCTATTGGGAAAAAGGGAATCAAAATGAGATCGATCTTGTTGCTGTTAACGACATGAAAAAGGAAATAGTTGTTGCTGAAATAAAGATGAATCCATCCAGAATCAACACCGGCGCATTAAAACAAAAATCACAAAGGCTTCTTGCAGGCTATCCTGAATATCGTCCAAAATGGATAGGTTTAAGCCTCAAAGACGCCATGAAGTATCTATGAGGGGGTGGCAAAACCTTGAATAGTGAATAAAGAAAAGTCTAATTCACACTTCAAGCTTTTGACACCATAGTTTACCTTGTTTATATGAAACACTCGGTTAAAAAAGTGCGAAACTATCCCAGTAGGTTTTGAGCATTTTTTCAGAAACCCGTTAAAATTTAAGAATAAATTGTCGTTTGTGCCAGGAACACCTTCTTGTTAAAGATTGCTGGAAAATTAAAATTAGTACGTTGGGGCAGCCTATTCAGCCTCTGAAATAGCAGTTTTATATGCGTGGTCTCTTTAAAAGAGCCGACAGTTAGTTGTGCAGAGGACTGATCGGTCATGTTATTATCGCGCTCTATGGCATCATTTGTTAATCGACCTCTATTGGCTGCTTACGAGTTTATAACTTCAAATTTTTCAGTTAGCAAGTGTTTCATTTTTTGTTGTGCCCGATAGGGCATGGGGGTTATTAAGTTCTTTGTTACAGCAACGGTGGGCTATGGTGTACGAACAATTTTAATGATTCACCGCCGTTATTCTTAATACCATGTTCCTCAGAGGCAGGAACGAAAATATAATCACCAGCGGCAATATCTTTCCATTCACCATTGACGAATGCTTGGCCATTTCCTGACACCACATAAATAGAGTCAACCTGTGGATCATGGGTATGGACTGGGATGTTGGTATCTGGAGCAATATCCAGCAAACAAACACTTGCTGTATCTGTATCTTTCCCAGTAACGAGGGCCGCAATTTTGACGTTAGCAAATTTGGGGTGGTCATTGAATTGAATATCAGTATTTTTATAAAACATACTACTCATTTGATTCTCCAGTTAATTTCTTATTGGTTGTCCTATATTGGCTAAAGTGTTTCATACCATGACGCCGAACGCTGCTACTCTGCGGCGAGGGAACCGAGTCCGCAGCAGTGGCTTGTTAGCGCCCCAATTGAAATTTAAGGCTCAGTAGGGATGTCCCTAATGTCCCCTGTTAACCGGCAACTGAATAGCCTTTCGGAATCGTGTTCAGTGAGCGTATGTTAAAATTCGGCAATGCGTTTCTCTATGAGTTCTCTTTCAATGCGGTAGTGATGTTGTACAACAGACAATGCCTTATTTAAATATTCCTTAGCCTTATCCAGCCGGCCCTCAGTAACCTCAATTAATGCCAAGTCCAAATGCGCCCAAGCATGCCCTCGCCGGTTGGCATTATCTTTTGGGTACTTGATCGCATCTGTCAAATTTAGTTTTGCCTGGTCAAGGTTGCCCGATCTGAAGTGG
>Ga0255447_1027_pt1 | contig 13816 bp, 10 predicted proteins | sample ANMaggSeSYBR02G7_FD_182668 | JGI IMG/M metagenome (GOLD analysis project Ga0255447, IMG submission 182668) | Sediment cell enrichment communities from methane seep in Santa Monica Basin, California, United Staets - ANME aggregate JGI... | ecosystem: Environmental > Aquatic > Marine > Cold seeps >... | reverse complement strand
TATGTCGCGGACAGGAAAATTTCGGGAGCGGTTACTCTCGTTGCTCGCCACGGGAAAATAGCCCATTTCGAAGCGCACGGATTCAGGGATGTAGAGTCGCAATCCCCCATGCGGCGTGATTCTGTTTTCCGTATTGCCTCCATGACGAAAATATTCACGAGTGTCGCGGCCATGATGCTTTACGAGGAAGGGAAATTCCTGCTCACCGATCCGGTATCGGAATATATTCCCGAACTCGGGAATGCCACAGTGCTTGTACCCGCGCCGTATTCCTACGAGCACGCTGCCGCCTCGGGATACGCGATCGTTCCGGCGAAACGGGCGATGACAATCCGTCATCTCCTGAACCACACCTCGGGGCTTACGAGCGGCCTGTGGAAACGTCCGTGGATAAACGACATGTACAACAAAGAGCTCGGCGGAGAAACAACTCTCGGAGAACGAATGAGAAAACTCGCGAAACTCCCGCTGGCATTCCATCCCGGCGACGCTTTCGAGTACGGCTATTCGACCGACATGCTGGCCTATCTTGTAGAAGTTGTTTCGGGAATGACACTCGACGAGTTTTTCCGCGTACGGATTTGCGAACCGCTCGGTATGAAAGACACATTTTTCTATACTCCCGACAGTAAACTCGACCGGCTTGCCACACTCTATAAACCCATAGAAAGCGGCGGCGTTGAGGCGACACGCAGGAATCACCGGGGATCTGAAACATATTTCTCCGGGGCCGGCGGGCTCTTTTCGACTATGGAGGATTATTACCGTCTCGCGCAGATGCTTCTCAACGGCGGGGAACTGAACGGTGTACGGCTTCTCGGGAAGAAAACGGTCGAGCTTATGATGACGAACTCCATCGGCGGGCTTAACTCCACCTGGCCGCAGCTCCACGGCGATAAGTTCGGGCTGGGATTCGGCATCAGGACAGAGCGGGGCCGTTTCGATGGTATCGAGTCCATCGGGACCTGCTCCTGGGGCGGTATCTACAACACCATATTCTATATCGACCCGAAAGAGGACATGGTCTGCATATTCATGAACCAGTTATTCCCGCAGGATCATTTGAAAATTCGGCGGCAGTTCCGCGCTCTCGCGTTCCAGTCGATTGTTGAATGATGGTAGATGCCATACATCGATTAGACCGTAAACGCTTAATTTTACAACAACATGACTGATACACTTATGACCTTATCCGATTGTAAGAAAATGATCAATGAGTAATAAAGAAAAAAGTATCATGTCAGATAACGTTAAGGAAGATGAATAGAGGGTTAATTCCTTTATTTCGTGCATTTCTCAGATACCTCAGGGAAGTTTCTTATCATGATCAACTACTGTGCTGTCGCCCGGGACCTGTTCGCAGGGTTCCCGTCGAGGAGGTCGAGGTGCTGTACAGTATTGAGAGAACTGAGGGCTTGAGGGGAAAATATGGGTAGTTCATGATCCGGAATTATGAGTTGTATGGGTTGGGATTGTGATGGGGATCACTTTTTTTTCGTCATTTATATTAGATTTATAGTTAATGGAGTCTCTTGCAAAACGAATAAAGAGAGATATTTTTAAAAAACGCATAAAAATAGTATGCAACCCTCTTAAATATCAGTATATTATGAGTGATACACAAACAATATATTGCAGATAGGAGGGTTGCATGGTAGTATTATCGTCGATGTGGGAACGAATTCAAAGTGATTTATTTCCATTTCTTGAGGAAGAGCTTGGAGAGCTGACAATAAAACAACAGCAACTTGTCAGTGTGTTGGAAGTCATACGAATCGAAGATGCTGTTTTTTCCGAGTATCGAACGGGCCGGCATAAGTCAGACAGAAAAGCGATAGCACGAGCGTTTGTAGCGAAAGCAGTCTATAACCTGTCAATGACCCGTGAGTTGCTGGACCGTCTCAAGTGCGACAAGGCATTGCGCCGGATATGCGGTTGGGAATCACTGTGTGCGATGCCGGGTGAATCGACATTTTCACGTGCGTTTGGCGAGTTTGCCGAAAACAGGCTTCCGGAAGTAGTACATGAATCAACGATAAACAATCACATGTCTGACCGTCTTGTCGGTCATATATCGCAGTCCCACACAGTAAAACCTCCGTGGTGGTCGCGTATGTAATGGCCGTTGATCCACACTCTGGCGTAACTGTAAACGCCGCTGAAGCGTATGAGGATTTTCCTGCCGGCGAAGTCGGACGGCACATCGACGTGTGTCCGGTACGTATACTCCTTGTTGTGCTCTATCGCGAATCCCTGGGTTGCGCACTCGCCGGGAACCGTGATCGGCTGCCATTCTCCTTTTGGGGCAGTGTTTCCCCGTAAAAAGAACGGTGGATTCATGAAGAATTCCCACGTTCCGTTCAGGCTGACAGCGTGATTTTCGACACCTTCCATCGCGACAGGCACAGGCGGTAGCCTCAGGGATGAGTAATCATAATCATCCGCGTAAACCGGTGATATACACAGGCTGAACAGGAGGGACGCGAGCCACGCGGCATGGAATAAGGCGGACAGACGCAGGGCGGGAAAGGTTTTTTTTCTGTTCACACCCGTAATTATCACTGTTGTATCCATCGACATATTTTCTCCCGGCAGACGAGGTTTTCAGATCAACTTCGCATTTTTTCTGAATGTGCCATGCTCATAATATCACAAACCCAATTGTAATCTAAATGTTTTTGACAGGTGACGCAATCATTTTTTTGTTGACAAAATATAAATGATTACACTATATTGTCGTTTGTACTTGTAACTTCCGCGAGCAAAGATGTGCGACTCTGATTTTACAGTAACTTTTATCCTGAAACCTGAAACTTGGAACCTGAAACTTGGAACCTGAAACCTGAAACCTGAAACCTGAAACCGATGTAAGTCAATGAAAATCGAAATCAACGCTATTCATTCCTTCGAGGCGTCATCCGGTGTTGCCCGGCCTCTCGCGCAGTCCTATGTCCCCGCGGGGTTTCCGTCGCCCGCCGACGATTATATCGAGCGCAGGCTGGATTTGAATGAGCATCTCATCCGTCACCCGGCGGCGACATTTTTCGTGCGCGTGACGGGGGACTCTATGACCGGGGCGGGAATCAGTTCCGGAGACCTCCTTGTCGTGGACCGTTCGCTCGAACCGGTCGACAACAGCGTGGTGATCGCGGGTGTGGACGGCGAACTGACGGTCAAGCGGATACGGAAGCAAAAGGGGCGGGTGTACCTCGTGCCCGACAACGATGGTTACGAGCCTATCGAAATAAAAGAGGAAATGAATTTCGAGATATGGGGGGTGGCGACGAGTGTCATTCACAAATTTTGAAGGGCAGGGGCATAGCCCCCTTTTGGTCTGATATATTGTTACAGTTCTGCCGCGCCTGACGTTGCACTGTCATGCGCTACGACACTGGGATCACGGGTATAGCCCCGTGTTAGTATTAAATTTTACCCAAAACACATTTTGGAAAGGCGTGGTCTTAATCCAATGAATGTTGTCGCGCTTGTCGACTGCAATAATTTTTACGCGTCCTGTGAGCGGGTGTTTAATCCGAAACTCCGGGATAAACCCATAGTCGTGCTGTCCAATAACGACGGTTGCGTGGTAGCGCGCTCCAGCGAGGTCAAGGCGCTCGGCGTGCCCCTCGGGAAACCCGTATTTCAAATCGAGGATATTATCAGAAAGCACGATATTCGTGTTTTTTCCTCGAATTACGCTCTCTACGGCGACCTGTCTCAGCGGGTGATGCAGACGCTTGCCGGTTTCGCGCCGGAGATCGAGGTTTATTCCATCGACGAGGCTTTTCTTGATTTGCGGGGATTCGAAAACCGTGATCTGACCGCCTATGGCCGCGAGATGCGCGAGACTGTTCTGCGCTGTACGGGGCTGCCTGTTTCCGTCGGTATCGCCGAAACCAAGACCCTCGCCAAGATCGCCAACCGTCTCGCGAAGCGCTCGCCCAAGACCCGCGGTGTACTCGACCTGACAGGTTCGCCTTACCGTGAGAAGGCGCTCGAACTCACCGATGTCGGGAACATTTGGGGGGTGGGCAGGCGCTACGCCCGGTTTCTGAAAAAGCGCGGGATCATGACGGCGCTCGACCTTTCCCGTCAGGCCGACGCCTGGGTGAAAAAGCATATGAGCGTCGTGGGTCTGAGAACCGTGCGGGAACTTCGGGGGCTGCCCACGATCTCAATGGAGCTTTCCCCGGCGGCGAAACAGCAGATTTGCGTGTCGCGGTCTTTTGGGAAGCCGGTAAGGACGCTCGCCGATATGGAGGAGGCTGTCGCGACCTACACCTCCCGTGCGGGAGTGAAACTGAGGAAAGAAAAATCCGCTGCCGGAACGGTGATGGTGTTCATGATGACCAACCGTTTCCGGGACGAGCCGCAGTATGTCAAATCCACCATCATCGGCCTCCCCGTGGCCACCGACTGCACGCAGGAGCTGATCACTTACGCGCTCAAGGGTGTGAGAAGCATCTACCGTACGGGGTTCCGGTTCAAAAAGGCGGGGGTGGTGTTCGGCGATATACGGCCCGCGAATCAGGTGCAGATGGACATGTTCGACACGAAAGACCGCACGGGGGCGAAACGTATCATGCGGGCGCTCGACAGTATCAACGCCGGCATGGGGGCGGGGACCCTCAAGTACGCCGCCGAGGGGATCGGCCAGCGCTGGAGAACGAAATTCGAGAAACGTTCCCCGTGTTACACGACGCGGTGGGAGGAGTTGCCGGTGGTGCGGGCATAGGGGGCATAGCCCCATAAGCGCTAAGTTATTTAGCTTGACAGATAGATAATATTATCATATACTTTCATCAACTACTATGATGGAGGTAAAATATAATGACAGAAGACTGGCCAGTGTTGCTATCCTTTTTCCCGGATGATTGGATTGAATTAGCATCGGCAAACGATCTGATTAAAGGGCTTCGCAAAGACAAAGATATAGAAAAATATATCAGAACGTTATTGATTCATATAGCCTGCGGCTATTCTATGAGAGAAACCGTCACTCGGGCGAGGTTAGCGGGATTGGCCGATATTTCCGATGTTGCGTTACTTGGGCGTCTCAGGAAAGCCAAAAATTGGCTTCACAGCTTATGTGTTGCATTATTTGAAGAACAGGGAATTATCCTGCGTAGCGAAAATAATTTTCAGGTAAGGCTCTTCGATGCCACAAATGTAAAGGAACCGGGAAAGACAGGAAGTTTATGGCGTATACATTACAGCGTCCAACTTCCATCCCTGACTTGTGACTTTTTTAAGCTTACCCCAACAAAGGGCAAAGGGGCTGGTGAATCATTTTTTCAATATTCAATAAAAAAAGATGATTACATCATAGCAGATAGAGGCTACTCAACAGCTTCAGGAATCCACCACGTTGTATCCAAAAAGGCGTATGTTATGGTCAGAGTGAATACACAAGGCCTCTCTATACATAATCTGAAATATCAGAGATTCCCGCTGCTGAAAAATGTTCAAACTGTAAAGAAAGCTGGAGCTATACGCTCATGGGATGTTCTGATTCCAGGGCGGAAACAGGAATATGTATGTGGAAGGATTTGTGTTATTCGCAAGAGCAATGAAGCGATAAAAATAGCGCAAGATAAGATTTTGAGAGTGGCGAAGAAAAAGGGTCGCTCAACAAAGCCAGAGACACTGGAATATGCGAAATACGTTATCGTTTTTACAAATTTTCCAAAAGATTCCTTTTCAGACTATGACGTTCTCGATTGGTATAGAAGCAGGTGGCAGGTAGAGTTGGTTTTTAAGAGATTTAAATCTATTGCCCAACTCGGCCATCTTCCTAAGCACAGTGATGATAGCTCCAAAGCATGGTTGTATGGCAAGCTGTTTGCGGCTTTATTAACCAATAAACTAATCGAATATGCTTCTTCTATTTCCCCCTGGGGGTATATCCTGGAAGAACAATCAACATCAGAGCGTATGGCGTGAATTTAATTTTGCTTTCAATCAGGTGAAGCGGGCTATTGAGCCACACTTACCACTCGAAGAAATGATTTCAGGCTGGAATGATATTGCTAAATTACTCTCTGAACGTCCGCGAAAGCGTAACTTACAGATATCACGGTTCTTTCACAATAATAAATGAGATTAAAATAACTTAGCGCTTATGGGGCATAGCCCCATAAGCGCTAAGTTGTTATTTTTGAGCAATAATGGTGTTAAAATCAGACCCCCCGCCGCTATCGCGGCACCCCCCTTTTAGGGGGGATTGTTGATAGTGTTGTACTCATTCTTTTGCCTCCCCTAATAGGGGAGATGTCACGAAGTGACAGAGGGGTCAATTAATATTTGTGCTACATTCAATGCTGTCAAGGCTTCACAAAAGGCAAATATTTTTGGTCGTTACTGTCCCAAAATACCGTCCTCACCATTAACTTAGCGCTTATGGGGCATAGCCCCATTTTAGTCTTTTGGTTTTTGCCATTACGACGCACCTGACGTTTCACTGTCATGTGCTGATGAAGGGGGATCACCGGTGCCTTTCTTTCGTTTCTGCCGGTCGATTTTCGGGAACTGCTGAACTCGCGTGACGCCGTCCCGCTCAGACAGCCAGCCGTTCTTTTCCGAAAATCTCTCGGTTACTCGGGGCTTTTCAACGGAGGGATTATTCGTGCCAATAGTAATGATGACGATACATCAAATATCATGGTCATCATTTCATCATTTGCATCCGCCGTCGCTAAAGCTATGGCGTAACAGGTCAGTGGTTCAGACAATCTTTTATTCTCTGTTAAGCGATTCAAGTGTCAGTCATTGATGATTGTTCGCGGTGTTCACGTTTCAGCGAGTTTATGAGCGGAATTACCTCCATAAATAAACTTTGATGCTAAAAAGTAATTTTTACCTTGAAAACTGAAATGATATTCTTTATAAATGGTAAGCGATTACAAAAACTATACAATAAATCAAAAAGGGAAAATCCACAATGAAAAGACGCAGCTTTATTTCCGGCATGATGACAGGCGCGGCCGGGCTTTCCGCCGCTCCGGCAGCTTGGGCTATGGGCGAAAAACAGGATATGTCAGAATACGGCGTACACGAAAAATGCAAATCGGTCATACCCGATCTCGCGGGGATGTCACTGAAAGCCATGCGCGATTTCCATCTTGACGATCTCTGGAACAGCTATATGCCTAACTGGGACGGCACGATCAGGGTCGACAAGAAATATGGCGGTTTCATGCCCTACCTCAAGGATGATGGCACACACAGAGACACCATCAAGCGCATGTATTATCAGGGTCGCGGAATCTGGGTATTCTCCTATCTTTACAATCATTTCGGCAAAGAGGAACGTTTTCTGAAAGCGGCGAAGAAGGGCATCGATTTCATAATTAAACACTGCCGTGACGAGAACGGCTATTGGCTGAGCGAGGTCACCCGCGAGGGCGAATATCTCCGGCCCTCGGAGAATATTTACGGCGATATCTATGTCGCGATGGCTCTCGGAGAGTATTACGCGGCCACTGGCGACGAGAAAATGAAATATCTCGCTATCGAGACCGCGCACGGTGTTGCGAAACGTGTTGTAGACCCATATTATATGCATCTCGGCGGGCACGGCGCAGGTAACGAACCCGGCACGATGCGTCTCGGAACATGGCAGCATTTCCTGAGCGCGCTCACGCCACTATCCCGTCAGACCGACGATTACGGTGTCAAGAAGATTGCCCGCATGTGTGTCCGTAACATACTCGAACGTCACTGGCAGCCCGATCTTGGTGTCGCTTTCGAGCATCTCGACCACCAGTTCCGGCCTTTCCGTGCCGATCCCATTGACGGTCACCGCAGGATATCCGGCTGGCACAGTGTTCAGGCCGCATGGATGGTCATGGACGATACCCTGAGAACCGGAAACAAGCACAATTTCCTGCAGGCCATGGAAATGGGCAGGATGAGCCTCGAAAAATGCTGGTACGACGACGGTGCCGAAGCCGGTCTCACGGGAATTGCCAGTCCAGAGGCGAAACCGACACTGCCGAGTGGCGGAAAAACCGCATGGGGGGCGCTCGATGATGCCATGGTTTTCACGCTTCTCGCTATAGAGCACACAAACGCGCCCTGGGCCTATGAATGGTACGAAAAAGTGTTTAAAACCTCGACCGCACGTCAGGACCGTCAGATACGCGAGGGCCTTCTTCATCACCCGCGCCGTCTCTTTTTCGCATCGAACATTATCGATCATATGATCGCCCGTGGAGGCCGTGTTTCGGATTTTCTGACAAGCTGAGCCTGGAAAGTTTCAGAAAATTTGGCAATAGTATAGTATGACAAGAGGGGATGCTGGTTGTGTATCCCCCTTTTGTTGTTGGATATTTGAATGATTTCGGTTTTCAGTAAAATATTATGGCGTTCCGTCGGGAGTTGTATTATATTTTAAGCTTAATACGTAATATCAGGATGTTCCGATTTAGCCCTCTATGTTCGGGAAAGACTAAGCCTCTATGGCTTAACGGTATGATATCATGCTGTTTTGTCCTGTTCAGGATGAGGGGAAACCGCTGAAAGTTTAACGAACGGGAGTGTGAATTGAAAGCTCAGAAAAAAATGTTTTTTACCGGTATAGCGACGATTCTCGTTGTTTCGTTTATTGTGCTGGCCGCGCCGGTCGCCGGATTCGCTCAGGACAAGTTCACTGACGCCGACGCCGTAATATTAAAAGGCAAAGATCCCGACGCCGTTGCCGAGATTCTTTATAAACTCGTTGAAATCCATGACAGCGCAGGAAAAGACGCTCTGAAACCGGCTGTCCCGGCTCTCATAGAATGCCTTAATAACGAACTCGCGATTCCCGAGGACGAGCGATGGAACCTTGTTGACATAGTCAAGGTCCTCAGTCTTTCCGGCGATGATCGCGCCAAACCGTCCCTCCTGCACATAATGAGTTCCATGTGGGGCGGAGGTAATCCTTTTGTCGCGCAGGGCATGCTTTCTATCGGAAATTCGACGATCAAGGACGTTTCCGATTCGCTGAAAAGCAAAGCCTCCGATACGAGAGGGCGGGCCGCGCTGACATTGTACAACATGAAAAAATACGACGAAAGCGGTTCGTTCTTTTCGAAAGACAATAACGAGCTAATCAAAAAAGGCTTAGTCGCCAATCTGGCTGATGAGAATGTCAATGTCAGAATCAACACCATTGTAGCGTTGAAATATTTCGGCGACAAATCCATCATCCCCGTTCTTGAAAGCATTGAAAAAACAGACGCTCACAAAGATTCCGGTGGAACCTACGAGGTCAGGATTGAAGCCTCCGAGGCTTTAAAAGTTCTGCGCGGGGAATAATCGACAGGCGAAAAGCGACACTAATATTTTGAAAAGCCGGATGATACTTAAAAGGTCATCCGGTTTTTTTGTTTTGCGCTGAGATGTTTTTTAAATATAGCATGGATTTCATGCAGTATTTCATTACATACAGTTTTCAATTGACAATCGATGTCATAGTACCCATTTTATAAAAATATATAGTTCATTTTACCCTCTGAATTGTCACATGCATGACTGATGTACTCACTCAATTATAATATAACTTCAGTAGAAAGGACAGAATCACATGTTGAGAACCTCAAACCACCAGTCGAAGAGATATGCCCTGCTGCTCGCGATCATAGGCATATTTTGTTTTATGACAATAACGGCCTGCGGCACAAAAACAGTCGATCTCGATGCCGATTTTCAGAAAATTCTCACGTATAAATTCGGTGACAGCCGGGAACCTCTAAGCGTTATACAGGACCGCATCAGAAGCTCGCATGGCGATCAGCAGGAGCGTTTGAATCTCGAAAGACAACTCGCTCAACTCCTGAGATCGGAATCAAGCCACGATTGCAAAGATTTCGCCTTTCGCCAGCTCAGAGTAATCGGAACAAATGAGTCCGTAAAGGAATTGTCGAAATGGCTCGTTGATGACAAATATTCCGACCTTGCCCGTTACGCCCTCGAACTGAATACCGACCTGTCCGCCTGCAAGGCTTTCCGTAAAGCGCTCGGCAAAGCGCAGGGCAAGACTCTTGTCGGTATCATCAATTCTATCGGAGAGCGCCGGGATGAGGACAGCGTGAAAGCCCTCGAAAAACTTGCGACCGGGGATGACAAAGATGTCGCCGCCGCGGCTGTCGATGCGCTCAGGAAAATTGCCGGTTAACGGTTTGTCTATTCAGATATTGTGCAGCATTTATGAAAGTAATCTAAATCATAATATATGTCCGCGTTTATTCCCCGGGCCCTCAGGAGGATTGGCATGAGCACGATTAAAAGACGTAGTTTTATAAAAGCAGTTACGGCGGGAGCTATCGGCGCGCCCCTCATTGTACCCTCGACCGTATTCGGCCAGAACGCCCCGAGCAACCGTTTCACGATGGGTGTCATCGGTACGGGCAGTATGGGTACGGGCAATATGCAGAATTTTCTGAAACGTGATGACGTCCAGGTGATTGCTGTCTGCGATGTCGACCGTTCGCGCCGTCTCGAGGCAAAAAAGATTGTCGAAGACACCTACGCTGAAAAGAATGACAGGAGCGATTTCAAGGGATGTACGGACTACAACGATTTCCGTGAATTAATCGACCGTAAGGACATTGATCTCGTGACGATCGCGGTACCGGATCACTGGCATTCGATACCGGCTATCATGGCTGCTAACGCCGGGAAAGACATCTACGCGGAAAAACCCCTTGCGCGGACAATTCACGAGGGAAGAGCTATTGTCGAGGCTGTGAAAAAGAATAACATTGTCTGGCAGACCGGTAGTTGGCAGCGCTCGAGATCGCAGTTTCACAATGCCTGCGAACTTGTCCGCAACAAGCGTATCGGCGAACTGAAAGAGGTTCTCGTCGGACTCCCGACAGGAAGCCCGCTCGAGCTTCAGCAGGAGATGCCTGTTCCCGACGGTCTCGATTACGATTTCTGGCTGGGACCGGCTCCGTGGGCGCCCTATACGGAACAACGCTGCCACTGGAATTTCAGATGGATTCTCGATTATTCGGGCGGTCAGTTGACCGACTGGGCCGGTCACCACTGCGACATAGCCCAATGGGGTATGGATACGGAAGACACCGGGCCGATCTCTGTCGAGGGTACGGGCGTGTATCCGCGCGACGGCCTCTGGGACGCGGTCACCGAGTATCATTTCGAGTGCATGTACAAAAACGGCATTAAACTTACGGTCGCGAACAACAAGGAAATCCCGATGGGCGCCAAATTCATCGGAACCGAGGGCTGGGTTCATGTCGACCGCCGCGGTATTGACGCGAATCCAAAATCACTCCTGACATCGGTTATCGGCCCTGATGAAATTCACCTGTACAGATCGAATAATCATTATGCCAATTTCCTGAGTTGCGTTAAATCGCGCAAGGAAACCATTACGCCGGTCGAGACAGCCCACCGCTCGATCACTATCGGGCATCTCGGCGATATCGCCATGCAGCTCGGACGCAAACTCGACTGGGATCCCGATAAAGAAAAATTCGTGAACGATTCCGAGGCCGACAGGATGCTTTCGCGTTCCTTCAGAGCGCCTTGGCGTCTGCCTGTTTGACCTAAAAGTGCAGTGTTGTTAAGCAGATTGTCTGTTCGGTTGTCAGTTTATTCGTTTTTCTGATGATCTTGGGAGTGTAGCGCGAGACAGTGAAACGTCAAGCGCGGAATATTGGTAACAATCTGCCAGACCAAAACGGGGCTTTGCCCCTTTCCCGAAAGGGGTTTGGGGGAAACCGTGAAATCACGGTTTCCCCCAACAAATAATACTTCATTATTGCGTTTCTAAGATCAGGCATTGGTACGCACTGAGATCAAGGAGTTTGAGCCATGAACAGAAAGCTGAGGATGGGAATGGTCGGCGGAGGCAAAGGCGCCTTCATCGGGGTGGTGCACCGCATGGCCGCTCAGCTCGACGGTGAATGCGAACTTGTCTGCGGCGCGTTCAGCAGTACACCGGATAAATCGAAAGAATCCGGTCAGGAGCTATACCTTCCTTCGGAAAGAGTTTACGGCGCTTACGAGGAAATGTTCAATCGCGAGAAAGAGCTTCCCGAGGGCGAGCGTATGGACTTTGTCACCATCGTAACTCCGAATAACGCGCATTTCCCTGTGGCTAAAATGGCGCTGGAAAGCGGTTTTCCAGTCATGAGCGAAAAGCCGATGACCTACAGTCTCGCCGAGGCGAAAGAATTGAAAAAAATTGTCGATGAAACGGGGCTGCTCTTCGGCCTGACCCATAATTATACCGGCTACCCGCTTGTCAAGGAAGCGAGGGAAATGGTTCGCACGGGGAAACTTGGCAAAATTCGGAAAATTGTCGTCGAGTACCCTCAAGGCTGGCTCGCGACAAAACTCGAGGATACAGGTCAGAAACAGGCCGCGTGGCGTTCCGATCCGAAACGCGCAGGTATTGCCAACTGCATGGGAGATATCGGTATCCACGCCGAAAATCTCTGCGAATATATCACGGGCCTTCACATCACCGAGGTCTGCGCCGATCTGACGACCTTTGTCGAGGGCCGTTCTCTCGATGATGACGGTAACGTCCTGCTTCATTTCAAAAATGGCGCAAAGGGCGTTCTTCATGCCAGCCAGATCAGTGTCGGTGAGGAAAACGCATTGAGCATAAGAGTTTACGGCGTAAAAGGCGGATTGGTATGGCATCAGCAGGACCCGAATACGCTTATCGCCAAATGGAACGACCGTCCCGACGAGATAATCCGTGCTGGCGGTTCCTACCTTTCTGCCCCGGCTCTGCAAAATACACGCCTGCCAATGGGGCACCCTGAGGCTTTCGTCGAAGCATTCGCCAACCTGTATCGTAATTATATCTTAACGCTCAAATCGATTCTCGACGGTGTCGAACCGGATCCTGCGAATCTCGATTTCCCGTCAGTGGAGGAAGGTATCAGGGGCATGGCTTTCATCGAGACTGTCGTTGAATCGAGCGCGAGCGATATTAAGTGGACGCGGTTTAAATCATTTTAATTTTTACCAGTTATAAAGTTCAATAAGCATGAATAACTTATTTTTAAATTCAGTCCCCCATATTCTCCAAGGGTCGCAGGGGGCATTGGAGAGCTTACTGGATTAGGTATCTTTTTTATTAACCACGAAAACCACGAAATACACGAAAGAATGTTATGGTGCCAGAAAAATTATTGTGGCTTTTGGATAATGTCCAAAATTCACAAGCAATCCATAAAGGACATCAAATTCTTTAACAAAAGCGATGTAATGGGCTTTTATCTCAAATGACTAACATTGAAAATTTCTCTTCTTAGTAAATGCCCGTTTCGTGTATTTCGTGTGTTTCGTGGTTCAAATCATTTTATTATCCGGTTATCAAGTTTAATCAAAAGAATTCCTCGGAGCTTGCTCCGGGGTGTAACGTAGTTGTCCAAGAGACCCCCCTCGGCTGCGCCGTATCCCCCCTGTAAAAGAAGGGGGGAGGCCGCTTACGCGGCGTGCAAAGAAAACGAATCCTCGTTTTTTGTCACGAAGTGACCGCCCCCTTAAAAGGGGGGCTGTCCGAAGGACTGGGGGGTCATGTTTAGATACCTCGGAGCTTGCTCCGGGGTAGTTCATTAAAAAGTTCTTCGTGCTGTTTTTCTGAGTAAGCATATATGAGTATTAAGGAGGAAATTGACATGACGGCTTCAAATGAAATTTTAAAAGAAGCGCTGACTCTTAAGCCGGAACAAAAGGCGGAGTTGATCGATATGCTGCTCTCAAGCCTCGATATGCCGGATAAGGAGATTGATGAATTATGGGCCAAAGAGGCGGAAAGTCGAATCGATGCTTACGAAAGAGGAAAAAT
>Ga0255447_1025_pt1 | contig 14053 bp, 10 predicted proteins | sample ANMaggSeSYBR02G7_FD_182668 | JGI IMG/M metagenome (GOLD analysis project Ga0255447, IMG submission 182668) | Sediment cell enrichment communities from methane seep in Santa Monica Basin, California, United Staets - ANME aggregate JGI... | ecosystem: Environmental > Aquatic > Marine > Cold seeps >... | reverse complement strand
GACATACTGCAGTACATTTCCCGCAAAGAGTGACGAGGCAGATAAACTTAGATATCATATTAATCAGGGTGGGCAACCCCGCCGTCGCGGAGGCAGGCGAGGTACTCCGGACAGTCTTTTAGATATGATAAAATTTATAAGAATTTCAATGCTGACAGACCCTGCACTTGATGCCGGCCGTCACGAATTTGAGCTTACAACGCTGCTCGGAAGAATTTTATCTCCTGAAGAAAATTTAAGTTTTCTTAACGAAAACGGGTGGATACCGCCTGTAAGAGAAATATATCCTCTTATGATAGGGGGGATGTCTTTTGGAGCTCTGTCGCCAAATATGTGGGAAGGGCTTCAACTGGGTGTATCCTATCTTAATGAAGAATTATCTATGCCTGTTCGCATCTGTACTGGCGAAGGCGGCTGCCCGCCGAGATTGCTTCGCTCCAGGTTTTTAAAGTATGTTATCCTTCAGATTGCAAGCGGTTATTTTGGCTGGGATGAAATTATTCATGATATTCCTGATATGAAGGAAGATCCTTGCGCCATAGAAATAAAATATGGCCAGGGAGCAAAGCCCGGTGATGGAGGGCTTCTTATGTGGTACAAGGTTAACAAGCTGATTGCAGCGATCCGTGGTGTGCCCACAGGAGTGAACCTTCCAAGCCCGCCCACACATCAGACGCAATACTCAATAGAAGAATCAGTTGCGAAGATGATACAATCAATGTCAATGGCCTGGGGATTCAGGGTTCCTGTTTATCCTAAGATTTCCGCCACATCAACAGCTCTGGCGGTTTTGAACAACTTGACCCGAAATCCTTATGCTGCCGGCCTTGCCATTGACGGGGAAGACGGCGGAACCGGAGCTGCTTACAATGTCTCAATGAATCATATGGGGCATCCAATAGCCGGCAATATACGCGACGCTTATCTCAATCTTGTCAAAACAGGAATGCAGAATGAAATTCCGCTTATTGCCGGAGGCGGCATTGGAAAAAATGGCAACCTGGCGGCAAACGCTGCTGCACTCATCATGCTGGGCGCAAGCTGTGTACAAATCGGAAAATACATCATGCAGGCTGCTGCCGGATGTTTAGGGTCAGAAACAGACAGGTGCAACATCTGCAACATCGGGTTGTGCCCAAAGGGGATAACTTCACAAGATCCTCGCCTTTACAGGCGTCTTGATGTCGATAAGGTAGCACAGCGTGTAGTGGACGTTTTTCTCAGTTTTGACACAGAACTCAAAAAGATTGTCGCACCCTTAGGACGCTCAACATCCCTTCCAATAGGAATGTCTGATGCCTTAGGAATAAATGATTACAACGCTGCAAATCGTCTTGGTATAAAATACGTTGTTTAGAATTAAGGAAAGTTCTTAATTCGATGCGGAGAATTAAATGAACGACAATCAATATTATATAATTTCCGGTAAAATATATGGGAAACGTTTGGACTCACGTATCCTTGAAGAACAAATTCAAAAAGCTGTTGCAGACGGCCATAGATATCTGGAAATAAAAGCCTTTGGCCAGCATGGGATTGGCGGACGTCTGTGGAAAGCTGGTGATGATAAAGTCCATATCAAAATAATTGGACATCCAGGGCAGCGTGTTGGATCGCTGGGATTTCCAAACACATTTATCGAAATTATGGGGCCTGCATCTGATGATGTTGGATGGCTTAATGCAGGAGCCCAGATAGTTGTTCAAGGAAATGCTTCAAACGGAATAGCAAACGGCATGGCTCAGGGTAAAATTTACATCGCCGGTAATATTGGCTCCCGCGGCATGACCATGACAAAACACAACCCTCGTTTTGATCCCCCTGAATTGTGGGTTCTTGGCTCAGCAGGTGATTATTTCGGTGAATTCATGGCAGGAGGAATTGCCGTTATCTGCGGATTTGAGGCCCAGTCACCAGATAATATTCTTGGGTTTCGGCCATTTGTGGGTATGGTAAGCGGAAAGGCTTTTTTTCGCGGTTCACACAAGGGCTTCAGTCAGTCGGACGCTAAAATTGTGCCGATTACAGATGAGGACTGGGACTGGCTTACTAAAAATCTGAAAATCTTTCTTAAAAACATTGGCAGGCCGGAACTTTTTGAAACTCTTTCTGATAAAAATGAGTGGCAGCTTTTAACCGCACGTACCCCGCAGGAAAGAACCGGACGGCAGCTCCGTAGCATGGAATCTTTTCATGAAAAAATATGGGATAAAGAGCTTGGCAGAGGAGGTATCTTTGGGGATCTTACAGACTTGGACAGAAGCCCCATACCTCTTATTACTACCGGCGATTTGAGACGCTTTGTTCCTGTATGGGAAAATAAAAAATATGCGGCTCCCTGTGAAGCCAGTTGTCCTACAGGTATTCCTGTCCGTGATCGATGGCGCCTGATAAGGGAGGGCCATATTGACGAGGCTGTGGACATGGCCCTTGCATATACCCCTTTTCCAGCCTCTGTTTGCGGTTATCTATGCCCCAATCTCTGTATGCAGTCATGCACCAGGCAATCAGCAGACATGGTTCCAATAGATGTGAAAAAACTCGGCAAGGCAAGCATAAATGCGAGCCTTCCGGAACTACCGCCATTAAGCGGAAATAAAATCGCCGTAATTGGCGGCGGCACCGCAGGAATTTCTGTTGCATGGCAGCTCAGGCAGCACGGACATGAAGTAACTGTTTATGATATGTCAAAAACCCTGGGAGGAAAGATATCCTCGGTTATTCCGGACAGCCGGATTCCAGAAGAAGTAATCACAAAAGAACTGGAAAGGATTAAAAAAGTCATTCCACACATACATCTCCAGCAGCGTCTCGAACTGAAAGAAATCGAACAGCTCAGGGAAGATTTTGACCTTCTGGTTATTGCCATTGGAGCGCAAAAGCCAAGAGTAATTCCTATCCCAGGCAAAGAGCTAATGATAACTGCTCTTGATTTTCTGATACAGGCAAAAACAGACAAAGCAAAGCCAGGCAAACGCATGGTAATTATTGGCGCCGGAAATGTGGGGTGTGATGTTGCCTCCGAAGCTTACAGGCTTGGGGCCGAACATATTACACTCATAGATGTTCAGGCACCGGCCTCATTTGGCAAAGAGAGAGAAGATGCAGAAGCTATCGGCGCAAAATTCAGATGGCCGTGCTTTACAAAGGAAATTACAAAAAAGGGTGTTAAGCTTATGACAGGAGAAGTCATACCTGCAGACACTGTAATTATATCTATCGGGGACGCCCCGGATCTAGAATTTCTTCCGGAAAACGTGGCCACAAAACACGGGTTCATTGTAGTTAATGACTACTACCAAACCACTGATCCCAAAATTTTCGCAATCGGTGATGCAGTAAAACCAGGTCTTTTAACAGATGCTATCGGGTCCGGCCGAAAAGCAGGGAAAGCAATAATAAACATCCTGAAAGGCAAAAAACCACTTGACGATACCCGCGAGATGATTCATCGTGAGCGGATTACTTTGGAATATTTTGATCCAAGAATAACCGGCTTTGATGATATTGAGCAATGCAGCTCACAATGTTCATCCTGCGGAACCTGCCGGGACTGCGGGATATGTATTGCTGTATGCCCCCAGACAGCTATCAGCCGGAAGGAAATAAAAAACAACGATTTTGAAATGATCGTAGATGAAACAAGATGCATTGGCTGCGGATTCTGCGCAGAAGCCTGTCCTTGCGGAATCTGGAATATTATAGAAAACAAACCTGTCGAGTAACCAGAACCTTTGAACCCCATAAGCACTAACTTAAGCTGCGAGATAGTATTTGGGATGTATTTAGAATATCGAATGTCGAACAAGGAATGATGAATGTCGAAGGAAGGTAATACCTTTGATCTTGAAGGATGAAGACAACCAGTTGATTTCGATATTTGTGAAAAGCATTGATACTGCAAAACAAAAGAGTAAGAAACCTTCATAATTCGACATTCGACATTCGATATTCGCATTTTTACTAAATTAGTTGTTTAAGTTAGCGCTTATGCCTTTGAACCGTGAACCGTGAACCCGTAACATGAAAGCTATACTAGCTCTAGAAGACGGACGTACCTTCAACTGCCGCAGCTTTACAGGACCCGGAGAAAGCTGGGGGGAAGTCGTATTCAATACAAGCATGACAGGATATCAGGAAGTATTGACCGATCCTTCATACAGGGGACAGATGGTGACCATGACATATCCTCTTATCGGTAATTATGGTATCAATCCTGAAGATATCGAGTCTGACAGGATACAGGTTTCCGCTTTTCTGGTAAAGGAATATCAAGATTTCCCGAGTAACTTCAGATCAATCTCCACTCTTGCAGATTATCTGAAAGCCCAGGGAATACTGGGCATTGAGCAGTTTGATACACGCGCGCTTACAAGGCATATCCGAAAAGCCGGCGCCATGCGTGCATTCATAACAACCCGTGATCTGGACCCTGGCTCCTGTGTAAAACGTGCCCAGGAAATTCCAAGCATGGCAGGACAAGACCTTGTAAAAGAAGTAACAACAAAAGTTCCTTATTTCTGGACACAAGGAAAGCCGGTTTATATCGGAAGTAATGTCGCTCTAAACAAAAATATATGGAAATACAGCGGAAGCAAACATTCTGTTGTAGTCTTTGACTTCGGGATAAAATACAATATCTTACGATGTCTTGAATATGCCGGCTTTGAAATTTTAGTTGTTCCGGCCACAACAAGCGCTGAAACTATAAAACTTATTGAGCCGGACGGGCTCTTTCTTTCAAACGGTCCTGGTGATCCGGAACCTGTCTCATACGCAATAGATACCATCAGAAGTCTTCTGTCATATTGCCCGATATTCGGTATCTGTCTTGGGCATCAGTTGCTTGCGCTGGCATTGGGCGCAAAAACTTTTAAGTTAAAATTCGGACATCGGGGCTCAAACCAGCCTGTTAAAAATCTTTTAACAGAAAGGGTTGAAATAACATCTCAAAATCATGGGTTTGCTGTAGATATAGACAGCCTGAATGAAAAAAATATTAAAATAACTCACATAAATTTAAATGATAATACACTTGAAGGATTCAGGCATCGTGAACTGCCGATTTTTGCCGTACAATACCATCCCGAAGCATCTCCCGGCCCCCACGATTCAAGGTATCTTTTTGATGAATTTAAAAAAATGATAAAATTGTAACAATTTAGCCTTTTGAAAAAAAGTCTGACAGGATAACAAGATAGACAAGATTTGTAAGCGTTCACGGAACATTGAAATTAGAAATTAGAAATTTGGCCTTCATGCTTTTGTACTGTTCTTCCCAATTTCAAGTTTCAAGCCGTGAACGGCTACAATAATTTAAATCCTGAATATCCCATTAATCCTGTCAAAAAAAATTTCTTTGATGAAATAATGCCGAAACGTACAGACATAAACAAAATCCTTATAATTGGCGCCGGCCCTATTATAATCAGTCAGGCATGCGAGTTTGACTACTCAGGTACCCAGGCATGCAAGGCTCTTCGTGAAGAAGGATTTGAAGTAGTTCTCGTCAACAGCAATCCTGCAACAATCATGACGGACCCTGAAATGGCAGATCGAACCTATATTGAGCCGGTTACGCCCGAAATAGTTGCGGCGATAATAGAAAAAGAACGTCCAAGCGCATTGCTGCCCACTCTGGGCGGCCAGACAGGTCTTAACACTGCAATACAGGTTGCAAAAACGGGTGTTCTTGAAAAATTCAGCGTTGAAATGATCGGGGCTTCAATTGAAAGTATCAATAAGGCTGAAGACAGAGACCTCTTCCGAAGCGCTATGAATAAGATAGGATTGCGCATACCTGAAAGCGGCATTGCAACAAATATGGAAGATGTCCGAAGTATTGCTGCTGAGATAGGATTCCCCATAATTGTACGCCCAAGCTTCACTCTGGGCGGAACAGGCGGCGGTGTAGCCTATAACCCCGAAGACCTGGAAAAATACGCCAAGGCAGGCTTGGATGCGAGTTTGATCGGACAGATTATGCTTGAAGAATCTGTTCTTGGCTGGAAGGAATATGAGCTGGAGGTCATGAGGGACAATAAAGACAATGTAGTTATTGTCTGTTCCATTGAAAACATGGACCCAATGGGCATACACACAGGTGACAGCATTACTGTTGCACCTGCTCAAACTCTCAGCGATAAAGAATACCAGATGATGAGGGATGCCTCTATCGCGATAATGAGAGAAATCGGTGTGGACACCGGCGGCTCAAATGTCCAGTTTGCTATTAATCCTGAAAACGGCGATATGATAGTAGTAGAGATGAATCCAAGGGTATCGCGAAGCTCGGCCCTTGCTTCCAAAGCTACAGGCTTCCCAATCGCAAAGATAGCGGCAAAGCTGGCTGTTGGATATACACTTGACGAAATTCCCAACGACATTACAGGGGAAACCCTTGCATCATTTGAACCTACCCTTGATTACTGTGTTGTCAAAATACCTCGCTGGACATTTGAAAAATTTCCGGAAACTCAGGATTATCTTACTACATCCATGAAATCGGTCGGCGAAACAATGGCAATTGGAAGAACCTTTAAAGAAGCCCTTCAAAAAGGGCTAAGATCCCTTGAAATCGGCAGATATGGTCTTGGAGCTGATGGAAAGGATTTTTCCGACCGGCAAGGAAGACCTCCGTCTTTATCTGAAATTGAGCAGAAGCTTGCCACTCCGAATTCATTGAGAATTTTTTATCTCCGCCATGCCTTTTTAAAGGGAATGTCATTTAAATACATTAATGAATTAACCGGTATTGACCCCTGGTTTTTATATCAGCTTAAGCAGATAGTAGAATTCGAACAAAATATTCATAAATTCAACGGCACTGCTCTGCCTGCATCTCTGTTAAAACAGGCAAAATCCCTGGGATTTTCAGACATTCAGATTGCGCATCTTACAGGCGCCAGTGAAAACAGTATAAAGAAGTATCGTAAATCCATTAATATAAATCCGGTATATAAACTGGTTGATACCTGTGCTGCTGAATTCAAGGCCACTACTCCGTATTTTTATTCAACATATGAAACAGAAAACGAAGCCAGAGTTTCAAACAGGAAAAAGGTTATGATCCTGGGCGGCGGCCCAAACAGAATCGGTCAGGGAATTGAGTTTGATTACTGCTGCGTCCATGCTTCATTTGCGCTTAAAGAAGAAGGCGTTGAGAGCATAATGGTAAACAGCAACCCAGAAACAGTCAGCACAGACTATGATACGTCTGACAAGCTTTATTTTGAACCTCTTACAAAAGAGGATGTTCTCCATATCGTGGAGACAGAAAAACCTATGGGTGTCATTGTCCAGTTTGGGGGCCAGACCCCCCTGAATCTTTCCGTGCCTTTATCTGAGGCCGGTGTCCCTATTCTCGGTACACAGCCGGAAAGCATTGACCGCGCTGAAGATCGCAAACTTTTTCAGGCAATGTTAAAAAAACTTGGGCTCGTTCAACCGCAAAACAGTACTGCAATATCAGTAGAAGAAGCCGTAAAGGCAGCAGAAAAGATAGGATATCCTGTAATTGTACGACCTTCCTATGTACTTGGAGGAAGGGCGATGAAAATTGTCTATGACCGTAGTAAGCTTGAAAATTTTACAAGGCTTGCAATCATTGCATCTCCTGAACATCCCGTACTTATTGATAAATTTTTAGAAGATGCTGTCGAAGTCGATGTAGATGCCATTTCTGATGGAGAAACAACTATAATCGGCGGGATTATGGAGCATATAGAAGAAGCAGGTATACATTCAGGGGATTCAGCATGTGTCCTCCCCCCTTACAGCCTTAACGCTCAAACTCTCAATGAGATCAGGAACGCTACAATAGCCATGGCATCAGAGTTAAATGTCATAGGCTTGATGAATGTTCAGTATGCTATAAAAGATAACCGGCTTTTTGTCCTGGAAGTTAACCCCAGAGCTTCAAGAACAATTCCTTTTGTCAGCAAGGCAACCGGCGTTCCCCTTGCAAAACTGGCCACAAAAGTAATGCTTGGCAGAACTCTAAAAGACTTGGGACTCACCTCTGAAAAAACTCCTTTACATGTTTCAGTCAAAGAGGCTGTTCTTCCTTTTTCCAGGCTGCCGGATGTTGACGCACTTCTTGGACCGGAAATGAAATCAACCGGAGAAGTAATGGGAATAGATTCGGATTTTGGCCATGCCTATGCAAAATCCCAGCTCGGAGCCGGATACAATCTGCCGACTTCGGGAATGGTCTTCATAAGCGTAAAAGACCATGACAAAACAGCGGTAACTGATGTTGCATCCCAATTTCATGAAATGGGTTTTAAGATTATGGCAACCAGTGGAACTTCCAGGTTTTTAGAAAACCATGACATACCGAATATTGTAGTAAACAAGGTTTCAGTGGGACGTCCGCATGTAATAGATGCAATTATGAACAATGAAGTTCATCTGATCATAAATACCGGCTCAGGGGAAAAAACAAAATGCGATGGATATCACATAAGACGCGCTGCCATTAAATTCAACATCCCGTATACAACGACTATCGCCGGAGCAAATGCAATATGTAAAGGGATTGCAGCGCTTACCAGAAAAAAACTTTCTGTAAAATGTATTCAGGAATATATTTGATGGACTTTTTAGATAAACCACGAGAGGCCTGCGGGATATTTGGGATATATGACTATCGCGAAGCTGCAAAACTCTGCTATTTTGGCCTGTATGCTCTTCAGCACAGAGGGCAGGAAAGTGCGGGCATAGCTGTTGCAAACGATAATGATATTACTGTGCATAAAGGCATGGGCCTTGTACCCGATGTTTTTGAAATAGATCATCTGGAAACATTAAAAGGAGGCAGCGCAATAGGGCATGTGCGTTATTCCACCACCGGGAGTTCAACAATTTCAAATGCCCAGCCGTTTGTAGTCCGCCACAGGAATAAATCATATGCGGTGGCACATAACGGAAATCTTGTTAACGCTCTACAACTAAAGAATGAGCTTGAGGAATCAGGTTCGATCTTTCAGACTACCATGGACAGCGAAATTTTCCTCCATCTTTTTGTCAAAAACATGAAACATGGCTTTGAAAATGCTCTGGTACAAACTGTGTCAAGATTAAAGGGAGCTTTTTCATTTGTCGCGCTTACAAGCAAAGGAGAAATAATCGGCATCAAGGATCCAAACGGATTCAGGCCGCTGTGTCTTGGGAAACTGAACGGACACTATGTACTGGCTTCAGAAACATGCGCCCTGGATCTTATTCAGGCTGAATTTGTGCGTGAAATCGACCCGGGTGAAATAGTAATTATAAGCAAAGACGGCATAAAAAGCATTAAAGCGCCCGGTACGCCAAAGCGCTCATTCTGCATTTTTGAGTTCATTTATTTTGCAAGACCGGACAGTATAATATTCGGACAAAATGTTTATATGATGCGAAAGGCGCACGGCAGATGTTTAGCCAAAGAAGCTCCTGTTGATGCCGACCTTGTGATGCCGTTTCCTGATTCAGGGACATATGCAGCCTTAGGGTACTCGGAGGAAACAGGAATTCCCTTTGAAATGGCCATGATACGAAATCACTATGTAGGAAGAACTTTTATCCAGCCGACCCAGAGTATGCGTGATTTTGGAGTAAGAATAAAGCTCAATCCCATAAAAGAGCTTCTTAAAGGAAAAGATATTATAATAATTGAAGACTCCATAATCAGGGGAACCACAGTTAAAACAAGAGTCAAAGCCCTGCGCAAGCTTGGCGTAAACCGCGTGCATATGCGCGTAAGCTGCCCTCCCCATTGCTTTCCATGCTATTACGGAATTGATTTTTCAACGAGAGGTGAGCTGATTGCCTCAAATAAGTCAATTGAAGAACTTAAAAATTTCCTCGGCCTGGATAGCCTTAACTACCTCAGCCTGGAAGGCCTTTTAAATTCAACAGGCTTTTCGGATCCTAAAGATAAATTCTGCAAGGCATGTTTTGACGGATGCTATCCTGTAGAATTTGATACAAAACTTTCCAAAGATTGCCTTGAACCTAAATTGAGCAATTTTTGACTCGATCTGCACCGATCTCTTGCGCATCAACGGTTCGCAAAAATCCTCGACATATCCACGGAAAAAAGTAGACTTATTCAAGCTCCTCTGAAAGAATGATCGCCTCAGCAACACAATGCATTGATTTGCGGGTATCCATGCTACGCTTTCGAATCCAGCGATATGCCTCCTCTCCGGTTTTATTCCGCCGATTCATGAGGACATCCTTTGCACGTTCTACCAGCTTACGTGTTTCAAGTTCCTCCTGGACAACCTTGGTTTTTACCATGAGTTCCGTATTAAGTATCGCCACAGCCGCCTGATTTGCCACAGTAATTATCAAGTTGACTTCTGTTTCAGAAAATTTATACCGGCTTGCTGTAAAACAGTTTAACACACCTATAACTTTTTCATCCTTGACTTGAAGAGGCACGCTAACCATTGATACGAGCCCAAGTTTCTTTGCCATTTCTTTTTCCTTGAATCTAGGCTCATCAAGTACATTCTCGACAATTAGCGGCCTCTTATGAGTAGCCACAAAGCCAACAACTCCTTCATCCATGTTTAGTGATCTGTCTTTCATATACTCAGGGTTAATAGTTTGAGAAGCTTTTAGTCGTATCATTGTGGGATTAACCCTTTCGTCTATAAGCCACAATGAACAAATTTCAACTCCGGTTACCCTTGCCGTAACCATAACAATAAGCTTAAGGAGATCTTCCAAATACAGGTCGGAAGTAATGGCCCTGCTGATATCCATAAGAGCTTTTATATATTTGTCTTGAGTTTCGGGCATGTTTATATGTTTCCAATATCTAAAAATTATAAAGGTAAAAATTCACGGCATTGTTAATTTTGGATAGTTTTATATATCGCAATGCGTTGAAATAATACAATAAAAATTGTTTAAACCTATTCTTATTTAACAATGCCATATTTAACACCCACTCCATAATACGATGAATCTGAAGCTGAATATTCTTTACACCATGTTACCTTAGCAGAAGTATCAGCAGAATAATTATTCATTTTGATGTAAATATCTGCCCCAGGCTGTACATCATAATCAGATTCAAAATACATACCGCCCATACTATATTTTTTGATTAGGAATTAAATGGAATTAATCCTGAATTACGCTACATAATTAAACTGGCTACATAACGTGTCACTTTCATCTTTCCAAAAATTGAGAAATATGACTTTTCACTTGTTCTGCCTCTTTTGGTAACTCCTTGTGCAGTTTCTATTGTTTTGCCATAATTACCTTTATTCTGGCTGGCAAAGTACAACTGCATTAAAATAAACCCCAATTTTATCAATTGATTGAAAATTGATGCTTCCATTTTATGAGCATCCTGATTCCCTCCGTTGAGAACACCAGATAATATCTGGTTGAACTTTTCCTTACAACCATCTAAACATTTTTCAATATTAGAAGAGTGTTTTCCTGGAGCAGTTAGGGTGTTTTTGCTAACATGTGCCATATTAATCCTCCTATGTTGATTAATTTATTAGAAGGTTAATATGTCACAAACCGTCTCAAAGGTCTATAGCTATCTTATCTTATTGCTTAATATTAACTTTAACGGTATGCTTAATTTTGGTTACACTCAAATCAATTTGAATCGGGTGAATTCAACTTCAAAGTGCACCACGTAAAATTATAGTTGGACATGATGTGTATTCTGGTAGTGTGAGGAAGAGCAACCAACCCACACACAGAAGGAGCACACCATGTCCTATTCTTCGCACTTAACACTTCAGGAGCGTTATGTTCATCTATCATTTAGTTCTTTATGGTCTGAGCTACAGTGAGATTGGTCGACGACTTAATCGGCACCAGGAAACTATGGGCTGCATATGAAACAAAGGAAAGGTTCTTTGCAAAAGATGCTATGATACCGGTACGTAATAAAACGTAACATTAATTTTATGGTTTTAGGAGGTGATAGCGATCTTCCCGGATTATTGGACGCATTAGTGGAATAGGGGATAGAAAGCTGGACGCTGAAAGGGCAAAGGTCAAGCGATAAAAATCGGGATCATGAGTAACCTTGTTGACCGGCGGTAATTATATTCAGATCGGGGAAATAGCTTGAAAAATATCCCCCATCATTGGTTATAGGGACGGCATGATAGATATAAACAAGAGGATTCGTGTCGATAACAATATTATTCATCGGTTCTGCCACTAAGCTGATCAACCATATGATCAATGCTTCTTCTGCTTCGCTTCTCCCCGCGACCAAGCCACTTCATGAATTTGTTTTCATCCCTGCTTTTCACAATAAGCGCCTTGTTCCCCTCAACAATAATTTCAACATCCATTCCTGGTATAAAGCCAAGCTTATTTCTTATCACTTGAGGAATGGTTATCTGTCCCTTACTCGTTATTTTCGGCATTATCCTATCCTTTGAGTGAGTGGAATCGGCACATATTCTTTTATCCATTCTTCTTTCTCGGGTACCGCTGATGTTTTTTGCAAAAGAGTTGCATTGCGTTTGCGAAGAGTCAAAAATTTAACGTTATCGGAGTTAAGTTCATCTAAAACTTTGTATGTCGTAAATTTGCAGTCAAAAACGAGCGTTTCGTTCACATCTTTTTTTATACTTTTCCAGTATTGCTTGTCGTAAAAAAGCATACTGATTTGATAACAAAAGGGTTGTTAAAATTCAGTCGAGGTATTTCAGGTGAGCCATCTCCTGCACTTTCTGCTTTGACTTGGCAAAGTCTACAAAGGCTTGAGCGGTTTTCTGCTCCAGGGAAGACCGTACTTTATTGACGTCCTCTTTTGAGGATAGCAGATTCTTTACCTTCTTCATTTTAAGCTTTTTTAATGAGTTCATCTCATACCTCGAAAAGATTGTTCATAAAATAAAAATATGAAATAATTTCGTCCGTGTCAACGGCTTATCAGAAGTAAAGATGCTTAATCTTAAACAGTCATCACTTTCAGTATTTCGCCCATTGTTGTCTTTATGCTGCATTGCACATCGTGATTATGAATACTTTCTAAACTGTATGATTCTATTTTAACAAAAACGGACTCTGGAAGAAAGTCGCCAAACCTTATACCAACCTCCTTTGCCGTTTCTCTTGCAGTATCCTCGACAAACTGTGGTGCATTATGAGCCAAAAGGACAAGTTCAGCTTCATCGGGACGTTTCAACAGGTCATATGTTGAATGAAGAGATGATTTAAGGCATAATATAAGTTCCTCATAAGTAGGCCTGGCCCTATGTCTTTCAATTGTAAGCCAGGTTATCGATCTCTGAGTATGTGTCGGCAATGGCATCCCTTCACTTTTTCCTGAAAGAACACGGTTGTATGCCTGGGTACAAGGGCATGCGGTAATATGAGTTAATCCTACACCCGTCAAAATTTTACAAACAGATTCTTTTCTTTTCACAAGCTCTGCAATTGCACAAATCTGTATAGAATCCATCGAGCTTAAGCGTGTCGCCGGCGCCTTCTGAACCATTGGAATCCTGCCGGAAAGTTTTACAAAAGCCTTTGAACATTTCTGTCCTATTTGAACAGATTTAACAAGATTTTCTGCGTACTCTGCAATATCAACAAATTTTTTATTATAAAGCTCCGCGATTGCCTTCTCAATTCTTGACATATGAATTCCCCGAATCGAAGAAGGCAAATCTACCTTAACTTCTGTCTCAAACGGTATTTTACCCTGCGGCAAATTTATCCATACTGTCTTTCTGCATATACCGACATCATTTATCGGCAAAGAGAAAGAAGGTTTCTGTTCCGGAATATCTATGCATGTTTTAAGCGCACGTCTGTGTTCTGAGTCAGGGATTAAAGTCTCTATATCATCCCCTGATTTCTTAGAGCCACGTAAAACTCCTGAAAAGTCCTCCATTGTTTACCCTCTTTAATCACAATTTGTTTTGCACGATCAATAAACTCAAAATTATTGGAATCAAATCGTTCAATTGAAGCTAAAACCTCCCTGATAATTTCAAGCATATTAAGAATCTTTTTATAAATTTCATTTTTACAGCATAGGCTTCCTTCATGTAAGTGCCTTCTAGTT
>Ga0255447_1026_pt1 | contig 14061 bp, 11 predicted proteins | sample ANMaggSeSYBR02G7_FD_182668 | JGI IMG/M metagenome (GOLD analysis project Ga0255447, IMG submission 182668) | Sediment cell enrichment communities from methane seep in Santa Monica Basin, California, United Staets - ANME aggregate JGI... | ecosystem: Environmental > Aquatic > Marine > Cold seeps >... | reverse complement strand
GTCTGACCGACGCGAAAGTCCAGATGGATGGATACGGCCGTCCGATTGTTTCATTCAAAATGGACAACGCGGGTGGAAAGAAATTTGCCGGGATTACCGGCAGCAATGTCAATCGTCGTCTGGGAATTATTCTTGACAACCGGGTCTATTCGGCGCCTGTGATTAAATCACGCATTGGCGGCGGGAGCGGCATCATTGAAGGTCAATTCCAACTCCAGGAAGCCAAGGATTTGGCACTGGTACTCCGCGCGGGTGCACTGCCTGCGCCGGTTACGATCATCAATAAATATGTTGTCGGCCCGACGCTTGGCCGCGACTCCATTGAAAAAGGGAAATTATCCTGGATCGTGGGCGTTATTATGGTTGTGCTGTTTATGATTATTTACTACCGGTCTTCCGGTATTATTGCCGATGTGGCATTGGTGCTCAACTTTCTTTTTCTATTGGCGCTTCTGGCCGCCATCCAGGCCACACTAACCATGCCGGGCATTGCCGCAATTATTTTAACCATGGGTATGTCCGTGGATGCGAATGTGCTTATTTTTGAGAGGATTCGTGAAGAACTAAAAGGCGGTAAGACCGTGCGTGCAGCCATTGACTCCGGTTACGCCAAGGCGCTTTGGACCATTATCGACGCCAATGTGACAACTTTGATTACAGCGTTTATTTTGTATCAGTTTGGTACCGGACCGATCAAGGGTTTTGGTGTAACCTTGCTTTGCGGTATTGGTATTTCGTTGTTTACCGCCTTGGTGGTAACCAAGCTTATGTTTGATTCACGTAAGCACTATAAAAAATTATCCATTTAGGATTTAATCGCTGAGGAGGATATAAAGCCGATGTTTCAAATTATTCGAGATACTCATATTGATTTTATGCGCGTACGTCGCAGTGCTTTTTTAATTTCCATTATGTTGTTGGGAATTGGTATTTTTGCATTTATTCAAATTTTAGGAAATCGTGCCAATATGGGTGTGGATTTTTCCGGCGGTACCAGCATGGAAATTGAATTTGAGAAAGCCATCGGGTCGGAGCGGCTGCGTGAGGCGTTGCGGCATCCGGATTTTCAGGATGTGAATCAGCAATTTATCCGTGAGGCGGGACGGTATAAATATATGTTGCGCGTTTTTGCTCCCAAGCTGCCAACCGAGCGGGTCAGTACACAGGTGCTGGAGGTTCTCAAGGAGAAAATCTTGGATAATCCTGTGACGCTGCTGGCTTCGGAAGATGTCGGGCCTTCTATTTCCGCTCATCTTCGTCAGCAGGCGATTTATGCAATTTTTTGGGCAGTGATTATGATTTTGCTCTATATTTGGTGGCGGTTTGATTTTCGGTTTGCCGTTGCGGCAACCTTTACAACGTTTCATGATGTTATTGGTATTCTGGGTATTTTTGTTCTGATGAAGTATGAGGTGAGCTGGATTTTAATTACCGCACTTTTAACGGTGGCAGGGTATTCGCTCAATGACACCATTGTTGTGTTTGATCGTATTCGGGAGAATATGCGTCATCGCCGCAAAGAGGATATGTTGACGATTATCAATTCCAGTATTAATGAAACTTTGTCACGGACCATTATTACTTCAGGGACCACTTTTTTGGTGGTGCTCTCACTTTTTATTCTTGGCGGTGAAGTGATACATGCATTTTCTTTGGCCCTGATGATGGGTATTGTTATCGGTACATTTTCCTCGATTTTTGTAGCTTCAAGCATCTTGGCGGAATGGCATACGCGAGATCCTTTGCCTCGGTAATGAATCGGAATAATAGATTGTTTTTGAAGCCATCTCTGGGGATTCAGGGATGGCTTTTTTTGTATAAGAGAAAAGTTCGTTTTTGATTCGGATGAAGAAATAAGGTATACTCAATAAAGATAATCAATGCGCAAAGTCTGTGTAGGATGTGATTTTTTATGAATCGACTTTGGATAGTCAGTATAATCGTGCTAATGGCCGTGTTGCCCGCCTGCATGCAGGGGAAAATACCGCAACGAAGTATTGATTATCAAAAACCGCAGGAAGTCGTGAAGTCTTATTATGATTACCGGCGTTTGGAAAAGGCCGGTGTAGAAACCATCAAAATTAAGACGCGCTATTTTGACCGAACTGTTTCGCTGGCTTATTATTTGTATACCATTGCCCGGGCTTTTGAAAGTTTTGGGAGGGAAACCGATGCCAAACGCCTATATCTCCGGCTTTTGATGAATTATCCGCTGCTTTACCAAGGCGGGCAGTTGGGTATTATGACGGAGAACCGGTTGATCTGGCTCTTGGGGGATAAGAGCTGGGTCGTGACTTCGGTGGATGAATTAATTCTGCGTTTGGAAAGAGCGGTGATCAAACAGGATGCCCCGGCGCTGCGAAAACTAATTTCACGCGACTTTGGGTTTGGGCGTGATTACAACGAGCGATTTGCCGTAAAATATAAAGACGGGCTGGAAGTGATTGTCTCGGAATTCGGGAATTTGGAGCATCCGCAGGTGGAAATTGTATCCAAAATTGAAGATGATACAATTGTCTTAAAAACCACTGGTTGGGAATCAGGGAACAAAAACTGGTTTTTTTCACTGCATAAAAATCATCGTCTTCAGGGATGGGAATGGGATCTGGCGTATTGGGAGATGACCGTTCAGGCGCAATGATTTTCAGCAAATCAGAAAATAGTTTTTCAGTGGCTATTCTGATGCGAATAAGTTACACTGAATTTAAATGATATCGTGTTTGGAAAAAACATAGTGATACCTGGACGTAGCATGAATGATCAACCAGCGGAGGGGAACGCTTGCTTTTTATAAAAGGATGTATATGGGCAGGACTTTTTTATGGTGGACATTTATTGATCAAGAAGAAAATCACCCTTCCTGTTATCAATGAAAAAATTATCCTGGGTTCTTTAGTCGGCATTTATACATTGCTTTATTTTTTTTACAATTTATTCCGTCACGACAGTTTTAATTCGTTCGCCGTGGATCTTTCCGTCTACCTGCAAGGACTTTCACATGCTGCGCTTTTTGCGCCCATACTTGGGAAAAGCCTTTTAGCAGATCATTTTTCTCCGATTTTATATATGCTTTTTCCAGTGTTTAAATTTCTTTCGTTTCCCGAATTGCTTTTTTTAATTCAAGCGATTTTAATTGCAGGTGCGGCAGTGCCGTTGTACCGGATTGCCAGGAAGTTTGAACTCGCCGTCTGGCCGGCATTGATGATGGTGTTTATTTATTTAAACTATATTTATACTCAAAATATAGTGTTCTCGGATTTTCATGTAGAAAATTTCATGCCGTTGCTTTTGTTTTTATTGGTCGATTTTTATCTGTCGGGATTTGGCCGGCCGTATTGGGTCATGTTGGCGCTTTGTTTGACAATCAAGGAGGATATGGGTTTTTATCTTTTTGCCATCGCTTTGGCAGGCGGGATATTGAAGCGCGGCCAGCGACTGCCGCTGTTGATAACCGCCGGTGTTACATTGCTGGTCGGGATTGTTTCGCTGATGGTTTTATTGCCGGCCCATCATGGCGTTTACCCCTATTTTTCTCATTGGTCCCAGTTTGGCAAGGGTCTTTTTGGCATTGTGGGGGGCGCCTTTAGCCAGCCGGTCGTATCGCTGGCAGTGTTTTTTAAGGCCCAGTTTTTTCAGATGATTTTTTCCATGGCACTGCTGCCGTTTTTTTCCGGGTGGGGATTAATAGTGTTGGTTCCGCTCTGGGTCCAATTGGCATCCTCGCATTTACCCCAGGCTAATTTGGAACTCTATTATGCAGCGCCGATTTTGCCATTCTTGTTTATTGCGATAATTGCCGGTTGGCGTAAAGTGTCGCAATTGTTTGCCAGCAGCCCGGATCGGAACCGGATTTTGATGGGATTGGGGCTTTTTCTTGTGGTGTTTAATTTTTCCTGGATAACACCGTTGCGTGTGACACCGGAACATAAAGCAATTCAGCAATTGTTGGATAAAATTCCTGCCAAAGGGAAGGTGCTGGCACAGGCAAACATCGCGCCGCATATACAGAAACAGAACCGGGTTAAAGTGCTGGGGGTCAATCCGTTTAACCAGGACCTGCCGCATTTTGTTATTTTTCATATGAAGGGTAATATATGGCCTTTTTCCCGAACCAATTATTTGCGCGCACTCGACCAAATGCGTATGGATACACGTTATCGCACCTGGAAAGAAGAATCAGGTATTTTGATTTTTCTTAAGAAACCTAAAGATACCCCCCCGGCAGATTCGAAATAATCTTTTTTGCGAAAATGGGATAAAAATGCCACGGGTTTATCGTGTTCGCGCTGGCACGATAAAGTAGCTGCGCTGCAGGAAATGCGCTAAGTGTCAGTTGTTTGTCGTCGAAATCTGTGGATGGACCTGCAACCTAAAAATAAAATAATTGTTTTCAAGGACTTTGTTTTGTGGTATTGGTGACAAGTAATTTAAATCCATTTAAGGGGGACGTAACATGAAAAAAGGGATGTGGGTAATGGCAGTGGTACTGACAGCTTTGCTGGCTATTAATGCGCAGGCAGTGGAGACCAAGGCCGTTGGAGCGGAGACCAAGGCCGCCGGAGCGGAGGCCAAGGCCGCCGGAGCGGAGGCCAAGGCCGCCGGAGCGGAGACCAAAGTTACCGGAGCAATGGAGGCATCCGTGCAATCCGGCATACAGGTGGTTGAAGGCGTGATTGCAACGGGTATTGAAGCGCGTCAACCAGTCGGTGAGAATACATCCTTTTCCAAGGATGTCGTGAAGGTTTATTGTTGGACAAAAATTTCAGGTGTTACTGATCCGGTCCAGGTTATTCACCGCTGGAAAAAAGGGGAGCAAGTGATGGCGGAAGTCTCTTTAGGAGTAGGTGGATCGCCATGGCGTATTTATAGCTCAAAAAATATTATGCCTGAATGGACAGGCACCTGGTCCGTCGATGTTGTTGTGGGCGAGAAAGTGATTAAAACCCTGGAATTTATGATCGCGGAATAAGGTGGATGGTTCCAAAAAAAAGGGGGGGCTCAAAAGCCCCTCTTTTTTTTGGTGGTAGGAATAAAAAAATGTCTACGGCTCAACAAGTTCATTAATGATGGCCAGCAATGTCCGGCGGTCATTTACAGAAAGGGCGGAGAACGACATTCCAAAATAGAGCATGTTTTCCGCTGTGTTTTTATCCTGCCAGACAATGGCGCCTTGGCCGGTGAGGGTGTGAAACGGTTCTGGAAGCGTGAGGGAGTAAACTAAGGATGTGGCGTTGTGCAGTTCAGGCGGGATCGGTACGCGTACTTTCATGCCTCCCAGGCTTAAATCATTGACGTATCCGGTTGCTTTGATGTCTTTGCCCAGGTCGTTATCCGTAAAAACACAGATAACCGGATAATTCATGTCCACTCTGGCGAATTTTCTTTCAAGACCCATCGGTTGGCTCCTTTTTTTATCATGTTGACGTGAACACAATGGGCAGCTTGCCCGGCGGACTTGCCCGGCGAATGCCGGGTGCCGGGTAAGCCTGTGGATTTTTATAATTCTGTTAATAGTATATAATGAGTGAATGAATAAAAAAATTGAATAATAAAAAATAACCCCAATACGTTGTTGGGAAGCACGTTTGCCAATTTAGTGAATCAGACTGAGTTTGCCTTTTTTAAGCAGTTTGTTGTTGTGCGAGATGGTAAAAATATAAATACCCGGCGAAAGGGAGGCGGCATTCCAGATTATTTCCGGTTGAAGACCGAAGAGCGTACCGGATAGGCGGGCAACCGTTTCACCGAGCATGTTATAGATATGAATTGTTGCTGTGCCGGATAAATTGGCTGCGAAGAGGAAATGGACCTGATTCTGTGCAGGAATGGGGAACACGATCACTTCATTGTTCTCCATTTGTTGCGAATAGACGATGGCAGGGTCTTGCGCCAATACAATGGACCTGGAAAGGGTCTGGTCGAGTGCCAGCGACATGACCGATGTGAGATAACCGGGCCGGTCGACCGTGATTTGAAAAGGATTGCGTGATTCGGTTTCAATGATTTGCGGATCTGATCCGGTTTGGGAATAAATCAGGGATGCCAAAGGAATGGCTGCCTGGCCATTTTCATCGGTGCTGCCGGTATAGACAATTGCAGATGAACTGTCTGTGATGTTGATAATTGCCTGAGAAAGCGGCAGTGCGGATTGGTCTGCAACCAGCAGGTTAAGCAGCCAGCCGGTAGGAATGTTCTTGAGGCCGCTGCCTGACCAGGCGACCGATGTGGCGGCGCTATCATACTGGGTGTCAATCAGACGGATGTCGTGCGCCGCATAAATCCAATAACCGATCTCGATACTTTGGTAAGCCATGACAGCGCCTTCCGTGCTACGACGAATGGTATTGGAGATGAAATCGGTATCATACGTATCCCCGCCATCGGAATCTAAAATTTTTAGAGAGATATGATTGCTTTCAAAGACGTTGTTGCGCAACAGCGCATTGATGTTTTGGGCGGCGCCATCAAGAACAAAAGCTTTTGCAGTATGCGTTACAGCATACGCGACCGCCTTAAAGGTGTTGTTCTCAATAAGTAGATTGGCGTTATTCATCTGGTTGTTCTGGTTGGTCCAACTAACCCGGCCGCCATAGGCACTTTGGCCCTGGCCGCTTGCGGTTGTGGCGATAAACGTATTATCGTAAATATGCAGGTTGCGGTGCGGGCCCATGGCATCGACATTATTGCGGATGCGCAATGCCCGGGCAGTGACGATATCAAGGGTTTCACGGTTGCCAAGTTCCTGGACCGCGACATGGTTGTTGTAGATGCGGCCGTTTTCTGTCGCAGCAGCAGTATAACCGTCGATGCAGATACCGCGACCATGTGTGGTAATAATCGTATTATCATGAATATCAAAATTTTGAATTCCCGCCAGACCGATTGCATAGGCATTGAGTGCGACGGCGGTATTGCGGATATCATTATTCCGAACGATATAGGTGTGATCCTCGGAGTTGCCGCCGTTGATGCCGGATTGCGGTCCATCGCGGAGTGTATTGTTTTCGATTAAAATATTGCAGTCGCCGGAAAGTGCAATCACACTGGGTCCGTGCATGCGGTTGGCGACCAGGTCAATTGTGTGATTGAGTGTGCAATTGCGTACGATGGCATCCAGAGTCGATGTGCCGGCCAAGCAAGCCAGCGCAGGTGCGCGGAGTGTGGTTGTGTCCGGGCCATTGGCATTGAGCGTGATGTTTTCCACCAACAGGCCGTGGATGCCGCCAAATTCCAAAGGTGAGCTTTTATAACCCGTGCCATTACCCTGGGTGACAGTGCCGTTTTGCAAAGTGAAATTTTCAATACCGCTGCGGGCGCTGTTATAGATCACGGTAAGTGCCGGGTCAAAATTGGACATGGCGGGAATATCGCCGCTCCATTGCTGGGCTGCGATGATGCCGCTGTCATAAGCGGATACCACCCTGGCATCATCAAGATCCAGTGTGGTCGCGATCTGCGGATCAATTTCTATTTCAAGCCGGATCGGATGGGTTGTCTGGGGTCTGAATTCAGCAACTGCGGAGAAACCGCGTTCGACATTGTTGCTGACACCATAGGCTAATATGGTATTGGTAATATGGTCAACCACTTTGAGGGTCAATTGTGTCCGGTAATCAGCGCGATTGCCGGGCGTGATGACGGCCACATAGGTATGGTCCGTACGCAGGAGGCTGATGGGATCGGAGATGATGGTTTCTGTGGTATTAATATTTGTGAAACGCAGTACTTGAGAACCAAAAAGATAGGTTGTATTGGTGGCGATCGCTGCGCTGGGTGCAGAGGAAAGGTCCCAGCTGGGAACTGATGTCCCGCTGCCGGTTTCAAAACTGCCATTGTCAACCACGACCGGTGTGCATTGGTTATAGGTCACGGTATGATTATTTAAATCCAGGATGATATTTTCTTCCAAAACCAGGAAAGCGGAATTCTCCACCGAAATATCCATTGCCAACGAGTAGGTGGTATTCGCTTGGTCAAGCGGATAAGGAGGCGGCCCCTGGGACGTAATCCAGGCGGCATCAATGGTAATCGGGGTTGCTGAAATACCGTTTTTTGCCCAGAGACTCATGAATACCAGCAGGAGGATCAAAAGTGTTTTTTTCATAGTGCCGCGCCTGTAGTTTGAATAAAATCATATATAGTATACCATGTGGCATTGCCGTAAAAAGAGTTATTTGATAAAACGTTCTTGGTGGATTTGATACTGCAAAATTTATTATAGAGGAACATTTGGAATATGCAATTTTAATTTGGCGGTAACCGGCGGTGTTTGAATAGATTTTTAAACCTGGGATTGACAAAGCATTCGGCCGTTGATAGACTATGCCATTATTTGTTTTATATATAATATAGTAGTGATTTCTTGCGGTTTGGACCAGGAGGGTTGTTTGGTGGCCGCAAAAGGAGAAAATTGTGTCGGAAAAAGAATTGATCCAACAAAGATTGGAAAAAATCCAGTCATTACGTGATTCCGGTGTGGAGCCCTATGCGTATCACTATGCTCGCTCCCACAGTACTCAGGCGATCACAGCCACTTTTGAGCGTTTGCAGGGAGAAGACCAATCGGATGTGAAGGTATCATCTGCCGGAAGAATAAAGGCTTTGCGTATGCACGGTAAGACGGTTTTTGGCCACCTTCAGGATGAGAGTGGACAGGTGCAGATTTATTTACGTACGAATGAACTGGGTGAGGAACTATTTGCAGTTGTGAAGCGTCTGGATGTCGGCGATTTTCTTGGTGTCAAGGGGCCGGTTTTTAGAACCCGCACCGGCGAGCTCACGATTCGGGTGGAAGAATTCACTTTATTGGCCAAAGCGGTTCGAGCCATGCCGGAAAAATGGCATGGGGTTAAGGATGTCGAAGTGCGGTACCGGCAGCGTTACCTCGACTTGCTTGCCAATGAAAAATCCCGTTCGGTTTTTCGGACTCGGTTTCGTATTGTGAAAGAAATCAGAAATTTTCTTGATCAGTTGGGCTTTTTAGAGGTGGAAACACCGATGATGCAGGCGATTCCGGGCGGCGCGGCAGCCAAACCCTTTATGACCCATCACAATGCCCTTGGTCGTGACTTGTACTTGCGCATTGCGCCTGAATTGTATTTGAAGCGTCTTTTGGTAGGTGGCTTTGAAAAGGTTTTTGAACTTAATCGTAATTTCCGTAATGAGGGAATCAGTACAATGCATAATCCTGAGTTTACCATGCTGGAGGTCTATCAGGCGTATGTGGACGGAAAGACCATGATGGAACTGACGGAAAAACTTTTTTCTCATCTGGCTAAAATTATTCACGGCAGTACCACCATTGTTTATCAGGGCAAGGAAATTCAACTGGCCGCGCCCTGGCGCCGCTTGGGATATATTGAAGCAGTGAATGAACAGACCGGCGTGGATGTCTGGAACATGACACTGGAAAAATTACAGGCACTGTGTAAGGAACATCATTTGGAATCTCCGGAAAAAGCCTCCAAAGCTGAGTATGTTGAGATACTGTTTGAAGGGTTGGTTGAGCCTAAGTTAATTCAACCGACATTTGTGATTGATTTTCCCATTGAGCTTTCACCGTTGGCCAAGCAAAAAGAGGGACGGCCGGAATTGGCGGATCGTTTTGAGCCTTACATTGCCGGGCATGAATACGCCAATGGTTTTTCCGAATTGAATGATCCGGTGGAACAGAAAAATCGGTTTGAACTACAAGGCAAGAAACGCGATAAAGGTGATGAAGAAGCTCAGATGATGGATGAGGATTATATTCGTGCCTTGGAATATGGATTTCCGCCGGCCGGTGGATTGGGGATTGGGATTGATCGTCTCGTCATGCTCTTGACCGATTCGCCCTCGATCCGGGATGTTATTCTTTTCCCTCAACTGCGGCAGATCAAACAGGTAAACCAGGATGATGGTGAGCCGGTGGCGGCTGCGCCGGATATCGCAACCCAACCTTAAAGAACTTACCGCAAGGGGATGGGGTCAATGACTGAATCGTTATTTTCCGAGGAGACAAAGCGTGGTATTGCCGTTTGAATATCAAATAGGGTTGCGTTATTTAAAGGCCAAACAAAAGGAGACTTTTATCTCGCTGATTTCTGTGATCTCGGTTGCCGGGGTTGCATTGGGTGTGATGGCCCTGATTATTGTCATGTCCGTGATGAATGGATTTCGGGATGATATTCGGCAAAAAATTATCGGCTCGCAGGCGCATGTGATTTTGGCTACCTATGATCAAAGTGGTATTGATAATTGGGAAACAGTCCTGAAAAAAGCCGAAGCCCATCCGCGCGTTTTGGGTATTTCACCTTATTTGGCCAACCAGATAATGCTGAAAAAGGATCACCATGTTGAAGGGGCCATGGTCTGGGGAATTGATACAGCCCGAGAGACCAAGGTTACCAGACTTTCTGAGAACATGAAAAGCGGTTCCTTGACGAATCTGGATGTTAAACCCGATAATGCCGCCAATGCACTGAATGGACGCGGGATTGTCCTGGGAATAGAGATTGCCCGTAAACTGGGTGTGCTCATTGGGGATGAAATTATCGTGGTGGCACCGGTCTTTAAAGTGACGGCAGCCGGAACCATGCCCAAAGTGACGAAGCTCAAGGTTGTCGGGATTTTTGAGGCGGGCATGTATGAATATGATGCGACGTTTTCCTATATTTCCCTGGAAACCGCCCAGATACTCTTTGAACTTCCCGGCACCGTCAATGGCATGTCCGCCAAAGTAGATGATTTGGATGAGGCGCGGCATGTGGCGCAAGATTTGCAAAAACTCGGGAATGATTTTTGGGTAAGGGATTTTATGTCGATGAACAAGAATTTAGCGACTGCGCTGGAGACGGAAAAACTTGTGATGTTTATTATTCTGATTATGATTGTGACAGTCGCTGCGTTTAATATTGCTTCCACCCTGATCATGGTTGTGATGGAGAAAAAAAAGGATATCGGTGTCCTCAAGGCTTTGGGTGCCGGCCGCCGGTTTATCCTGCGCCTTTTTCTGGTGGAAGGCGCGGCAATTGGTGTTGGCGGGACCTTGCTGGGGCTGGCCGGAGGATTGCTTGGCTGCCTGGCACTGGAATTTTATCCGCTGCATATTCCCGGCGGCGGAAGTGTTTACTATATTGAATACTTACCCGTGAATATGCAGGGAATGGATGTTTTGATGATTACGTTGTTTTCTATGGTGGTTTGTTTGATTTCTGCGGTCTACCCAGCCTGGCAGGCTTCGAAACTTGACCCGGTGGAAGCGATTCGTTATGAGTGAACAAATTTTGCAGCTGGAAAATATAAAAAAAGAATTTGTCATGGGCAAGAGCCGTCTGCCGGTTTTACGCGGAGTGAGTTTGGATGTGACCAAAGGGGAATTGGTATCCATCATGGGTCCGTCGGGTGCAGGTAAAACAACATTGCTCAATATTGCCGGTGGTCTGATGCATCCCTCTTCAGGCAGCGTGACGATAGACGGAGATAATCTTTTTGTGAAGTCGGATGAAGGGATTTCACAGAGCCGGAATAAGAACATCGGATTTGTTTTTCAGATGCATCATCTTTTGCCGGAGTTTACAGCAGAAGAAAATGTGATGATGCCGGCGAGGATTGCCGGTGTTGGGGTATCTGCGGCATTGTCCCGGGCGCGCGAGTTGCTTCGGGAAGTCGGATTGGGAGAACGCTTGAACCATCGGCCGGGAGAACTCTCCGGTGGTGAGCAGCAACGGGTTGCCATTGCCCGGGCGTTGATGAATCAGCCCAAATTATTGTTGGCGGATGAACCGACCGGAGATTTGGACGGACCTACGGCCAGAGAAATCCACCATCTGTTTCGACAGATTAATGAGCAGCAAGGGCAAACAGTAATCATGGTGACGCATAATCCTGAACTAGGTGCATTGGCCGGCCGGACGATTACAATTGAAGATGGGCGTATTGTCTAGGAAAGGGGGATCGCAGCGATGTTGTGTCATTTGTGTCATCAGGAAGAGGCTTCGGTCTACCTGATTGAAACGATTGAAGGCAAGCAAACGACCATGCATATTTGTGAAACGTGTGCGCAAAATAGGCATTTGGGTGAAATGCTTTCCAAACCGGCCATGGTAATTCATGAACTTTTGGCCTCGATTTTAGAGCTGGGATCCGCCGCTTTGACCGCGAAAGGGCTGCGGTGTACGCAGTGCGGGATGACATTTACGCGCTTTCGCGAAGTTGGCCGCTTGGGATGTCCGCAGTGTTATGATGCTTTTTATGAAAATCTTCTTTCATTGATGCGTCAATTCCATCAGTCTGAGGAACACCGGGGGAGAAAACAATCGTCTGCTGCTGAGAATAAAAAGAACCGGCATGAAGAATTAAAAAAATTAAAGGAACAACTGCACGAAGCAGTCACGACGGAAAAATATGAAATGGCGGCCAAGCTTAGAGACCGCATCCAGCAGTTTGGAAAAGCGGGGGATGCATCATGAAAGGGAAGAAACCGGCATTTCCAGCCTGGTTGAGAGCCAAGACCACAGATGATAATAAAATCGTGATTTCGACGCGCATCCGGTTGGCGCGTAATCTTGCGCAGCACCGGTTTTTAGTTACCTCGGATAAACCGGAACGCAAAGTGATTCTTGGAGAATTCGAAAATTTTTTTTCCAATACCACGCTGCGGCCTGCCATGCATTTTTTGAGGTTGCGCGATTTAGACAGTGTTATGCGGGGTGTTTTTGCGGAACGCGGTTTGGTACACATGGATTCGGCACGGGAACCGGATTTTACCGGATTGGCGACCGGGCCGGGCCAAACGCTTTCCCTGATCGTTAACGAGGAGGATCATATTCGGATTCAGTCCATCCAAAGCGGGATGAATCTGGAAAAAGGGCTGCAGTCGGCCCGTCAGCTGGATGAAGTGATTAATAGTACTTTTGAGGTGGCGACGCACAAAGAATTTGGTTATTTAAGTGCTTGTCCAACCAATGTAGGCACCGGCTTGCGTGCATCGGTGATGCTTAATCTGCCTGCATTGACCCTCACACGAGGTATTGTTCAGGTTTTGCAGGCTGTGCTCCATATGGGTCTTGCTGTGCGCGGATTTTACGGAGAAGGGACGGAATTGAAAAGTGTTTTTTTTCAAGTAAGTAACCAAGTGACCCTGGGACGGACAGAAGAAGAGATTGTTCAGCATCTGGCCGGTGTGACCCGTCAGATTATTGATCGTGAAGAAGAAGCGCGTCGGAAATTGCTTAAGGAAGAACGTCACTTACTCGAGGATAAGGTTGGGAGGGCAATTGGTATTCTTGCCCACTGCCATTTACTCGGTTTGGGAGAAGCGCTTGATTTGCTTTCCGCCATCCGTTTGGGTTCGGAGCTGAAGTTGATAAAAGAAGTGCCTTTGAACAGCATTCATGAACTTCTTTTGTTGATACAACCATCCCATCTTCAAATGACGGCCAAGCAGTCGTTGGGTACTGCGGAGCAATTAAGGCAACGTGCTGAATTGGTCCGGAAGAGACTTTCAGTCGATTTCTTTAAATAATTGAATACGCAGCAAATTAATATTTAGAAAATGGATTAAAAATTGTAAAATGATAGTTTATTTCCTAACGATTCCCTAAGATGTCTAAAGGAGGCGCACAATGGATATGTTTGATAAATTTACAGAGCGGGCAAAAAAAATCATTAATCTGGCGCGTGAGGAAGCAGCGCGGTTGGGCCATGATTATATCGGTACGGAGCATTTACTGCTCGGGCTTATTAAAGAGGGCGGCGGCGTTGCCTCGGCAGTCCTGGAAAATTTAGGCCTGGATCTGGAGCGGATTAAACTAGAGGTGGAAAAATCCATTAATATGGGCGGCGGCACCATGACCTTGGGAGAAGTGCCGTTTACACCGCGGGCAAAAAAAGTGCTTGAGTTGGCATTGGAAGAAGCCCAGGCACTGGGGCATAACTATATCGGTACCGAGCATATTTTGCTGGGTCTGATCCGTGAGGGTGAGGGTGTGGCCTCCCGGGTTTTGGAACGATTTAATCTTCGTATTGAAAAAGCCCGCGAAATGACAATTTATCTGCTGGGCGGCAATCTTCCGAAATATA
>Ga0255447_1024_pt1 | contig 14181 bp, 17 predicted proteins | sample ANMaggSeSYBR02G7_FD_182668 | JGI IMG/M metagenome (GOLD analysis project Ga0255447, IMG submission 182668) | Sediment cell enrichment communities from methane seep in Santa Monica Basin, California, United Staets - ANME aggregate JGI... | ecosystem: Environmental > Aquatic > Marine > Cold seeps >... | reverse complement strand
GCTTACCAGGCCATGGGTGAAATTATGGGCTTAAAAGAATTTGGGGGCGTAAAGAGAGATGGTAATATTCCGTATGGGGTAAGGATTTTCAGGAGACCCTTTTTTGACCCCGAAGGCAGGATGACCATATGTCAATGGTATACGGCTGAAAACAGTATGGTGGATTATAGAATTGGTCCGAGGGAGACAAAGATTGAGACCTACTCGTGGGATATACCCCAGGATATGTCACCGGGCCCTGTTAAGATTACTGCTACGCTTTACTACAGCCTTGTCCCGAGTTCAGTGGGTGAATTCCTGCAGCTTATGCCTTCAGAATATGCTGCGATAAAGGTGAATACTGCTACTCTTGACATTGAAGTAATAAAGTGAAGTAACCGTTCACTGGGGTCAGGGATCGGCGGTCGGGGTTGGAAGAAGACGGTGTCGATAAATTGGTACTTCGCTGGGGGAAACTTTGACAAGATCAGAGTAGGCCGTAACTAACACCATGGCTTTTTGCTGAGATTTTGTTGCCGCTTGTGACGAGGAGGTGAAAATCATGACAGAAGAAAAAGAGACCACATCCAAAGACGAGACGAAAAAAGGCAAGAAGAAAGCTGACGAGCCTCTCCCGTTCTGTACCACAGCGCCCAGTGCAGAGCATGCAAGGGGAGCCAATGAAGACAAACCCTGTGACGACTCTCGTGGAGCGGAATAGCATCGAAGCGTTTTGCAGTTTTTTTACAGGTGTGAGAAGAAGAGGCTTTGAGGGATTGTACGAGGAGGTTATTATGACTACACCCCAACACTGCCCTGGTTTTGAACAGTTGCAGCACTTGCAGTCTTTTGTCTGCAAATGTTCTCACTGCGGGAAAGAGATAGAGATTTTTTCAGATGAATTTGATAAAAAACATGTATGCAAGGGATGCGGAAAAGAGATCGATTTTACGCAGTGCGCCCTGGAAAGTGAGGCATAGAATCATGAGGAGATGGAGAGCAGTTCTATTAGGTCTTTTTTTTGCTCTTACCCCTTTTATTGCGCAAGGCGCGGAGATGGGAAAATTTCGGATGGGGTAAGGATTTTTATGAGCGGTCTGATTTATGGAGATATCACATTTTTTGGGAGGTCATGTGAACTTGGCTTACGCAAATCCAAAAGGGCATTCAAATCATCTGATTCACGAAAAGAGTCCCTACCTTCTCCAGCATGCCGGAAATCCTGTGAACTGGTATCCTTGGGGAAAGGATGCCTTTGAAAGGGCAGGAAAGGAAAAGAAACCGATCTTTCTTTCAATCGGATATGCCACATGCCACTGGTGTCATGTGATGGCACACGAGTCGTTCGAAGACGATGAAGTTGCCCGGATTATGAACAGATATTACATTGCCATCAAAGTAGATCGCGAAGAACGCCCGGATGTGGATAAGATCTACATGTCCGTCTGCCAGTCTTTGACAGGCCGAGGGGGATGGCCCCTTTCAATCTTCATGACACCCGAGGGCAAGCCTTTTTTTGCGGGGAGCTATTTCCCAAAGTCAAGCCGAATGGGAATGCCCGGTTTTATGGATGTGCTCAAACAGGTTGCCGCCATGTGGCAAAACAACCGGGCGAGTATTTTGAAGGCGAGTGAGAATATTACGACCGCGATTCAGCCCAGGTCCATTTCGGATAGGCCGGTTACTCTTGCAAGCATTGAGACCTTGAAAAAGGGTTACACACAGCTTGCAAGAGCCTTTGATCCAAGTCAGGGGGGATTCGGCGCCGCACCGAAATTTCCAACACCCCACCATTTTACCTTCCTTTTGAGATGGTACAAGCGCAACCATGATTCCATGTCCATAGAAATGGTGGAAAAGACCCTGGATGCCATGCGAAGAGGGGGCGTCTTTGACCAGATCGGCTTTGGTTTTCACCGATACTCAGTTGATCAAAAATGGCTGGTCCCTCACTTTGAAAAAATGCTTTACGATCAGGCCTTGCTGGCCATGGCTTATACAGAGGCATATCAGGCTACAGGGAAGGTGAAATTCGGCAGGGTGGCCAGAGAAATATTTACCTATGTGCTACGCGACATGACTGACCGTCAAGGGGGATTTTATTCCGCACAAGACGCCGACAGTGAAGGCAAGGAAGGCCTGTTCTATGTCTGGACACCCCGTGAGGTAAAAGAACATATCGGGGAAGAGCTGGGCGATCTTTTTTGCCGATTCTACGACATTACCGAGGCAGGCAATTTTGAAGAAGGCCGGAGCATTCCCAATATGTGTATGTCGTTGGAAACCTTTGGGGCAAAGGAGGGGATGGAGCTCAAGAAACTTGAGGCGGTTCTCAAAGATGCAGGGGAAAGGCTCTTTAATGCCCGCAAAAAACGGGTGCATCCGTCAAAAGACGACAAAATCCTGACCTCGTGGAACGGCCTCATGATCGCTGCCTTTGCAAAGGGATACCAAGTCTTTGGTGATCAGGCGTATGCCGACGCAGCCGCAGACGCTGCAGAATTCATCTTGAGAAACCTGAAGAGAGCCGATGGGAGATTGCTCCGCCGATACAGACAAGGGGAAGCAGCCCATCCGGGATATCTGGATGATTATGCCTTTTTGACCTGGGGTTTGATCGAATTGTATGAGGCCACATTTAAGACTTCCTATCTTGAGGAGGCCATTGCACTCAATAAAGCAACGATAAATATTTTTTGGGATAAACAAGGTGCCGGGCTCTATTTTACGGGGAAAGGAAACGAACCTCTGGTCGCGCGCAGCAAAGAGTTCTATGACGGGGCTCTGCCTTCAGGCAACTCGATTGCGGCCTTAAATCTTTTGCGCCTGGGCCGGTTGACCGGGAACACAGGTTTAGAAAAAAAAGCTGACCAATTGACCAGGGCGTTTGCCGCAGAGGTTACGGAGCATCCCATGGCTTATACACAACTGTTGGCAGCCCTTGATTTCATGGTAGGCCCGAGCCTGGAGATTGTGATTGCCGGAGACCCTGCTCTTGAGACCACCCGGGCCATGATTCGTGCCGTGCGGAGAAGATTTCTGCCCAACAAGGTGATGCTTCTGCGCCAGGATGGGGCAGAGGGGAAAAGACTTGCCGGTTTGTCTCCCTTTGTGGAGCCCATGCATTCCGTAGATCATCAGCCTGCGGTTTACCTATGCGAGCAATATAGTTGCAAGAAACCGATAACCAAGGTTAGTGACTTAGAGTCAGCGCTTCGCTGACTTATTGAAATCATAAGCAGGCTTTGAGCGAGCCCTTAAAATCTTAGAGCACTATTGTGACGGGTAGTATGAGCGACAAAGCAGTTGTTTGAAAGGAGAGGATACGTATGAAATGTAACATCGGCACAACCGACAGGATCGTCAGAGCGGTTATAGGACTCATTGTGATTGCAGTTGGGTACTATTTGAGCAGTTGGTGGGGAGTTATTGGCCTGTTGCCAATTTTTACAGCCGCTACAGGGTGGTGTGGACTGTATACCCTTTTTGGAACATCCACGTGCAAGACAAAGGGATAGATGTTCGTCCCACAGTCGGGAGGAATTCATTTTTTCTAAGTCATAAAAGGAGGTTTACAATGAAAAAAGTAGCAATAACTATCGGAGTGTTAGTCGTTACGGCTTGTTTCCTGTCAGGGTCAGTTGCCTTTGCGGGCATGCCCGGAGCAGATCCGGACGCGCTGTGGCATTATATCACAAAGGTTTCTCCATACAAGGAATGGTCCTTTTGGCCTGACCATCAGGGGATGCAGCCAGGCCGTGCCCCCCACGGTCCATTACACAAGGTTTACGTAAATAGCTGTGCGGTGAATTCATCAAAACCACCTGTTCAGGAGGGAGCCATCGTTGTAAAGGAAAACTATAGCAAGGCCAAGGAGCTTAAGGCCATCACCGTGATGTACAAGGTCCGTGGATACAATCCCAACGACGGAGACTGGTTCTGGGCAAAGTACACACCCGAGGGTGCGGCCAAGCCTTTTGGAAAACCCACGGGCTGTATTGGCTGCCACGGAACCAGATCCAACAACGACTTTATACTGGTCCACGAATTTAAGTAGACGACAGTTTCGCATGAAGTCAATTTTGTTCGCTGCCTGAGTTAACAAAAAACTTCTTACAAGTTCCTCAAACTTTGCAGCTTTTCATTATAGGAGGCCTGTTTTGCTTGTCATACACCCGATCATTCAATTGTCGGCTATAGTGCTGACCCTGTATGTGTTCTACCTCGGGGTTCAGCGTTTTCGGTCAGTTAATCTTCATCAGAAGACGCTTTTCAGATGGAAGCGCCATGTCCTACTGGGAAAGATTGCTATGTCGGCGTTATTGGGCGGCATGATGGGCGGCATGACTATGGCGTATCTTTACTTTCATGGGTTTCTCATAACCGGGATCCATGGTAAGACCGCCCTTGTAATGGCCCTCTTTATCTTTTTTGGCGGTGCGTCCGGTCTATACATGAACCACAACAAAAAGAAGCGAACAGCCCTTCCAGTGATTCATGGCCTGAACAATTTCATTCTTCTGATTTTTGCCTTGACCCAGGTTATAACTGGTTGGAGGGTCTATATGCAGTTTGTTTTGGGACGCTGACCATGTTCCAAAGAAGCGGCAAAGGGAGATGATATGAAATTGCCGGGCAAGATTCCCGTAGGTTCTTGGTTTATTCTTAACAACCTCAAGGAGAAAAGGAGACACGAGATGCTAAAAAAACTATTCAACAGCAGATGGGTTGTTCCGGGAGCGCTTTGCGCTTCGCTTATCGCACTGGGCGTGGCTTATGCCGGAGAACCCGTTAAGAGCAGCTACAGCCCTGTAGTCATAACAGAACCCTTCGAAGAGACAATGTCTCGCATGAAGGCTGCCAAACCTGGGGTGATGAAACGGCAGATGGATTTACTCAATGAGCGATATGACTTAGACAACCGGCCCGCCAAGGGCGTGATGATGTCTGGAGGGGAAAAGCCTGTCCAGGAAGGGGTCCGGGCCAAACTCCCCAAAGGGATGACCTGGGAAAAACTTGCCCTTATGACACCCGAAGAGATGCGAAAAAAGGACCTTTGGCCCATAGGGTTACTACCTTTGCCTCATCCGAACCACCAGGAAGGGGGCATGGTCTTCCCAAAGTTCCATATTGATGAGATCAATAAGCAGGAGGGGCGTGATCTTACCCGTTTTGATCTGGATCTCGATCTGCCTGATCATTTATTGCCCGAGTTTCCCTCGCCCATCTATTTGACAACCCGGCCTGACCTTGGCGATGTCTCTCAGGGAAAGGTCGTCACTATGATGAATTATTATGAAATGTTTAACGGAATCCTGAATCCCAAGCAGCTCGAGGGTCTCAGGCTGCTTGTCACAGCGTTTCCTCAGCAGCAGTTCAATCAGACTAAAGACCGCCGTTCCGAGCTCCCCAGCAGGGGCGTCACATGCTTCGACTGCCACCTGAACGGGCATACAAATGGCGCTACGCACCTGGTCGGCGATATCCGTCCTCAAGAGTTCAGGCATCGTTTAGACATCCCGACACTCCGCGGGGTGAACATCCAGCGTTTGTTCGGTTCGCAGCGCGCGTTGAAATCTATTGAAGACTTCACCGAATTTGAGCAGCGGGCCGCCTATTTCGACGGCGACCCGGTGATCGCCACCAAGAAAGGCGTTAATGTTCTCGAGCGGGGCAGCCAGGCTCACTTTATGGCCGAGTTCCAGGCATTGCTGGACTTCCCGCCGGCGCCCAAGCTGAATATTTACGGCAAACTCGATCCGAAAAAGGCTACCGAGTCTGAGCTGAGGGGAGAGGAAATCTTTTCTGGTAAAGCTCAATGCGCTGTATGCCATCCCGCTCCTTATTATACAGATAATCTAATGCACAACCTGAAAACAGAGCGTTTTTTTAAACCGCGCATGGTCAATGGCCGGATGGCCGCATCTGATGGCCCCATCAAGACTTTCCCCCTGCGAGGCATTAAGGATTCGCCTCCCTACCTCCACGACGGCCGGCTGTTGACCCTGGAAGACACTGTGGAGTTCTTTAACCTGGTTCAGGAACTTAAGCTTAAGGAGAAAGAAAAGAAGGATCTCGTAAATTTTATGAGAGTTCTTTAGATCTTATTTCCAAACCATTTCAAGCAGAGGAGGGCAGAATTATGCAAGATAAAAAAGAATTGTGTGAGAAGATCAGATCGATCTATCCCGACATCGGAGAATGCGGGATCGATGTTGATGTAGAGTATGATGAGGCAAAAAAGGCGTGGATTGTAGACCTGAAAAAGGGTGAGCTGGAGCTAAAGACCCATCTGGAGCTCCAGGAAGTCGATGATTGTATGGAAGGTAAACAATGTGTTTCCCTTGGCCTGCAGATCGCACAACTAAGGGCCAACATAGAGAAGCTGTGAGGTTGAAAAGAATTATACCTCGAAAGGCCACAACTTGCGATTTTTCGCTGGCCATGAACATCAATAGCTGTATTGCTCAGGCCTGAAATAGCTCGCTATTTCGCTATTTCAAGCCTTGCTCTTGATGCTCATCATTGCTTACCGAAAAAAACGCAATTTATAACCTTCCGAGGTATAGAAAGGATAGTTTATGAAACGTTTCGAATATGAGATTACCCACCACCCGGCAGACACCTTCAAACAGGTGGTCTATTTCTGCACGGAGACTGGCGAGTGCACTTTGGATGAGGTGCCGGGTGAAGAGACAAAAATGCTCAGCCAAATTCTGAACGAACGGGGAAACCAGGGGTGGGAGCTAATCCAGGTCTCTTTTGGTAAAGATGGTATGATGGCCTTTTGGAAACGCAAAGTGAAAGAAAAGGAGAAATAGTCATGACGGAAAACATCAAATGGGAAACGGAAATTGATGCGGCTCTGGCTCTGGCTCGTGTCGAGAAGAAGCCTGTGTTGCTTGATTTCTTCAACCCCGGTTGAATTGGTTGTCAACAAATGGATGCGGTTACGTATCCGAATGATAGAGTGATCCGCTTTATCACTGAAAACATGATTCCGCTACGCGTTGCGTTTGACGCCCAGCCCTTGTCTGCGGATTTTAATATCAAGTGGACACCGGCCATTATTACGCTTGATCCTGATGGCAACGAACACCATCGAACGGTAGGCTTTCTTGCCCCGGAAGAATTGATTCCTTCGCTGTTGCTGGGTATCGGAAAGTCTTATTTTGAAACAGATCAATTCGACGAGGCCCTTGGGAGTCTTGAGAAGTTGCTGGGAGAATACCCTGAGAGCGGGTCTGCGCCGGAAGCTATCTATCTGCGCGGGGTGTGTCGTTACAAAAGCTCGCAGAATCCCAAGCCTCTCAAGGCAGCATACGAGCAGCTCGCAGCCGAATATCCATCAAGCGAATGGACGAAACGGGCTTATCCATACCGGCTTCTATAGGTTTGAATATAGATTAGTAAGCGTTCACGGTTGCCGGTTGTTCAGTTCACGGTTGAAAAAAGACAAAAAGCAGAAGAGAATTATGGAATGCGGCTCTGTATCTACGGGTGCTGGCGGATCTTCAGGTATTCGGCTGGGAGGGAAAAAAGGATTTCATCCTGTCCAAAGACCTGCCTGAACAAGATAGGATACGAAGGATTCATAGGGCGGCCATCGGTCTTTAGAAGGACTCGATCATTTTTTACTTGGGAATGAAGGAGCTGGTTCCTGAGAATTTCGGGAAGAACAGAATTGACAAGATCATTAAGGAGGAAATGGGACATATCAGACTTCTATCCGGGTTTCAGAAAAAACTTTTGGGAACGGGGATAAAATGACTTCTCAGTCAGGCGTATAGATTTAGATTTGATCATTATATCAAAAGGGGGACAAGAATGAGTAAAACCACAGAGAACATTAAGGCGGCATTTGCCGGTGAATCTCAAGCGAGGAACAAGTACACATACTTCGCGGAGGCCGCGAGAGAAGAAGGCTATCACTACATTGCAAAAATATTTGAAGAAACTGCTGAAAATGAAAAGCAGCATGCAAAAGATAACCTGCGGCTTCTGAACGGGATCGGAGATACGATCGCAAATCTGAAAGAAGCAATTGGCGGAGAGGATTACGAAACACTCGAGATGTATCCAAGCTTCGCCAAAGAGGCCGAAAAAGAAGGGAATACAGAGGCTGCCATACTATTCACACAGATCGGCAAGATAGAAGAACATCACAGAGAGAGGTACAAGAAACTCCTGGAGATGGTTGAGTCTGGGAAAGTGTTTAAAAGAGATAAGCCGATAAAATGGAAATGCAGCATATGCGGCTATACAGTCGAGGGGAGTGTACCACCACCTAAATGTCCGGGCTGCAAGAATCCCAGGGAATATTACGAGCCGGCAAACATGGATTTATAGAGAGGGCGGGATGGCTAACAGACCCACAGGGAATCGTAACATTTGTATGTACTATGGGACCTTTCATAAGAAATTGTTTACAGTTGTCCTATTATGACTTATTTTACAGTACAGTAAGAATTGACGGCTTCGTAGAAAGTCCATAAAAAATATTAACCAAGGAGTAATATTATGCGACCAATAGTCATTTTTCTGATAATTATTGGAATATGGTTTCTGTTGCAGGCTTATATCCTGCCTAAACTGGGAATTTCAACCTGACTGCGAAAATCTTGTCAGGTGACAAGCGACAAGGACAATAAGGAACAGCTTGAAACAAAAGAAAAAAATTAGGTAAACGGTTACAAAATTATTAAGAGGTATTGTTTTTCAAAGACTCAGCATAAATCATTACCGGATGTTTGATAACAATCGGATCTCCTGATTTTGAAAGCATGTCGGCAATCTGAATCATACAGGCAGGGCACCCTGTGGCCACCACAGAACAACCTGTCGATTTAATATTATCGCGTTTACGCTTTCCAATTTTGGCCGAAAGATCATAATACTGCAAATTAAAGCTCCCCCCCAATCCGCAGCACCAGTCAGATTCGGGCATTTCTCTAAGAAGGTAGTTTGAATTCGCTTTAATGAGTGCTCTTGGTTCGGTTGATACTCCCAAAGATTTTGATAGATGGCACGGATCATGATAGGTTATAATCTTCTTTTCATTTATATGATAATTTTCATTTTTTAGCCCCACTTTTGATACTAAAAACTGATTAATATCAAGTGTTTTTTCAGCAAGTGCTTCAACTCTGGACCTGATCCCGGCGGACTGATTTTTTGTCATTGCAGGCCATATTTTTTTTATCATGAAGGTGCAGGTAGCACATGCAGTAACCAAATAGTCAAACTCAACGATATCAAGCTGTTTCAGGTTGTGTTGCACCAGCCGGCTAAACGCAACTGTATCTCCGGATGAAACAGCAGGAGCGCCGCAACATCCTTCTCTTTTCGGTATAAATATACCAACTTCGTGATAATTAAGCACGTCGATAACTGCTTCAGCAACCTGGGGGTAGACCTTATCGATCAGGCAACCGACAAAAAAAGCCACTTTTAACCCGGATTTGCCGGGATATGAATTTAGAGCCGGGGCTATGCGGTGGAACGGCACAGGTGCAAGGGATTTAAAATGTCTGTCCTGTATTAAAGGTGACACAAAGCGCGCACATGAAGTGCCCAAAAGTTCGTTAGCCGGTTTTGTAAATAGTTTCTGAATCCTCAACAACAATTCCATCAACATGTCAAAAGTATAAGGATGGGCCAGCATAATCCTTAAAATTGCTTTCTTCGCCGGAGATAGACCAATGAATTGTGTAAGGATTGCACGAGCTTTAATAAAAATTTCCAGCACGTTTACTCCGCTTGGGCAGTTATCCGCACACGACCCGCAAAGAAGACAGCGAATGAGACGTTCATAAACCCCCTTGGGATTTTTAAACATTTCCCCAGCAAGACCTTCGAGCATGGCCAGTTTTCCACGCGCGACATCAGCTTCAATGCCGGTCTGATCAAAAAGAGGACATACAGCCTGACACATTCCGCATCGAGTGCAGGTCTTTAGCTGGTGTTCCAGTTCCCTCATAAGAAGGGCAAGCTCTTTCATGCTGGACATATAGATAAAACCCTAAATTTAAAAACTCATGCTGTTTGAAAAATTATAACATTTTAGCTTTTTGAAAATATATCCGCTTCAGGTATAATCAATTTCAAACCAGCAAAAACTCACGCATAAGATATCGTAAAGAAAGAACTTGCCGCAAATTAAAAGATATGGTTGCAGTTCAACAAAATTTTATAGAAAATTACATAATTCTGTCAGGTTCTTTCTTAACGATCTCTAATGCACTCAAACAGTTTCCTGTTTTGAAATTGATCACACCCGAAGCTCATACACGGCCGATTTTTGTTTCATAAAGCTAAAGTGTTTGAAAAATTAAGTCGTTCTGCTTTATTTCCTATAGCACAATTATAATTTTGTTTCATCTTGCATTAACATGACAGATATAATATTTTATTTTTCTGCCTGCAGGCAGGTCTTATATCCTGATCAAAAAATAGTAACTTCTCAAAAAGTTCGGCTAAAGATAAAAAAAGACGAGTCCACTGGTGATGAAATGTAAAATAGCTGACTGTTTGAGCATCTTAGTGAGCTTTAAGAAAAAACAGCGCATAAGAAAATTTATCTTTAAAGCATATGATCTATCGCTTAACCAATACGTATTAAAAGGATTGGCCTCTGTTTTTTCTTTAGGCTCACTTAGATGCGAGTTTCAGATATTCTTACATTTTATTATCAGTGGGCGAGTCTTGTATCATGTAATTTGCCCTGATTTATTGAGAAGTTACAAAAAATAGAAATAATATAAGGAAGATATTTGATGGAAATTAACAACGACGAGGCGGTACATCGCCTTAATTTTGAAGATAAAGAAATAATACTTTTAGGAACAGCCCATATATCCAAGGAAAGCGTGGAGCTGGTTAGCTCGGTTATCGAGGAGGAAAAACCGGACTGCGTCTGCGTCGAGCTTTGCCAATCCAGATACCAGGCTATCAGTCAAAGGGATAAATGGCAAAAGATGGATATAATAAAGGTGATTAAGGATAAAAAAGCATTTCTCCTCCTTTCCAACCTTCTTCTTGCTTCATTTCAAAAACGGATTGCCAGGAAATTAAATTTAAAAGCCGGCGAGGAAATGTTAAAGGCCATTGAAAAAGGAGAAGCAATTGGAGCAAAAATACATCTTGCTGACAGAGAGATTCGTATTACCTTGTCAAGAACCTGGCGCATAATGGGTCTCTGGGATAAGCTAAAACTGCTGTTTCAGTTTATCCTGTCGCTGGGAGGAGTTGATGAAATCAGCGAAGAAGAAATTGAAAAAATGAAGCAGCAAGATGCCCTTCAGCTTATTCTTGCAGATATTGAAAAATCACTTCCGGTGCTGAGAAATATACTTATAGACGAAAGGGACCAATATCTTGCATATAAGATAAGGACTGCTCCGGGAAAAAAGATAGTAGCTGTTGTCGGCGCGGGACATGTGTCGGGCATAAAAAAGTACTGGAATGCCGACACAGATATAAATGGCCTTGAGGAAATTCCGCCCAAAAGTCTGGCCTCCGGTCTTTTTAAATGGGTTATTCCTTTTGGCATATCGTTACTTTTTATCTTCGGCTTTTTCTGGGGAGGATATGATACAGGAACTCACATGATAACGTGGTGGGTTTTGGCAAACGGGGTTTTGGCCGGCCTTGGAGCCATAATAGCTCTGGCTCATCCTCTTACAGTGCTGTCTTCCATTCTGGCGGCGCCTTTAACTTCTTTAAATCCAATGATTGCCGCAGGCTGGGTTTCCGGGCTTGTGGAAGCTGTTTCAAGAAAACCAAAAGTTAAGGACTTTGAAAGCCTTCCGGAAGATATACTTTCCATAAAGGGTTTCTGGAGAAACAAAGTAACCCGTATCCTTCTAGTGGTAATATTTACAAATCTCGGCAGCACTCTGGGCACCTTTGTTGCCATACCATTAATGCTAAAAGTGTTGTAACTATAGACTTTCAGATAAATAATTTCACTGTGTTATCAGTCGTCGACGTATAACTAATACGCCTTCCTCCTTCTGGCCTTGTGAAATTAATTGTCTGAAAGTCTATACTCAGGTTCAAGGTAACAACCTGGGCAGTTACAAAATTTTAACCACATTTCTCTCTATCTTTTTGCCGTTTTTCAAATCGTATGACATCCTGACAGTTTTCAGACGTCCCCTGGCAAACAGATCTACGCATTCCGAATACAACTCCCACTCAAGCGTTAAACCTTTTTCTTGAATACTTTCCAAAGTATCATCACCTGTTATCTGAAATGCTCTCTGGCCTATAATAGGTCCTGAATCTTCTCCGTAATCAATAAAGTGTACTGTACATCCACCAACCTTGCATCCATACCTGAAAGTATCTCCATATCCATCAACGCCTGGAAACGAGGGCAGTAAAGCAGGATGGATATTCATTATACAAGGATTTGCACGATCAGGATTTATTCTGTCAATAAAATAAGGGGTTAAATTTCTCATAAAACCAGCCAGTACAAGGAGGTCGAAGGGATAGGGCTTCATTTTATCAATCAGCTTTGCCTCGGCAACAGCTCTTGTTATAAAAAAAGATCTAACTTTTTCCGGGGGTGTATTTGCTGAGAAAAGGTGCTGCTTTGAAAGCACATCGTCCAGATCAAAATCATCTGGAACCGAAACACTATCCGGTTCTTTTTTGTAGCTCTGAATTATCGACTTATAATCCACAACAAATGTAGTTATTCCGTGTTTTTTGCTTTTCTCAAGGCCAAATGCGTCAGAATTATCCGATCCTGTAAATATTACATCCCCCTTTATTTTTCCTGATTCACAAGAATCAATGATTGCCTGTAAATTTGTTCCGCCTCCGGAGATAAGTGCGCCTATACGGATCTTCTTATCCATTTTAGAATCCTCCATGATAAAACCAGGCTAATCGCTGATTGTTTTCTTAAAATCCGGCAATGTCTCAGGTTTGTCTCTTAGCACAACTTTACTATCCCCATCACGAGCAGTAACATTTTCATACACACCATCATCACGCCTTACAAGCTTGGTGAAACCATGATCGCGCAGCTCTCTGTCAGATTTAGGGGTGCTTATATTAGTGCGAGAAATGAGTTTTCGTACTGAACCGGCACAATTTGGGCAGCTATTCAGCGCTTTGTCATGAATTGACTGCTTTACTTCAAAGACCTTGCCAAGTAAACAAGGTTTATCTATGTGTTCGTATTCGTAAATTGGCATAATCAGGCGTTTATATTATAAGATTTCAATAGATCATGCAAGCCTGTTTATTCAAGCAAGGGGAAAACACGCTGTTTAGATAGACTAAAATTTTTTTGTTCTAAAAACTAATATCATTAAAAAATATGATTTGTGCGCATAGCTGTTAGCCGTTAGCTTTTAGCTTAACAGTCAGTTTTTATATAAAAGTTTTGCCTAATAGCTAACGGCTAACAGCTAATGGCTGGCATCCGTCAATGCTGAAAAAGTGTAAACTACAAAATGAAGGATGCCAACAAATTTTACCCAAATCTATGCGCCTACTTGGGGAAGTTATTTCGTCTCAGTTCCTAAATACTATTTTGTTGTTTGTTGGTACTAAATTGGTATTTTAACGAATATATCTATATCTGGTAGTTGCTCCATAATATACATACTGCTTATGTACATACTTAATAATTATTAATTCACGGAAAAAACTAAAAATTAAAATACCAAAAAATCGATAATTAGTCACAAATTAGTATTTAGTGCCCGAACGAAAACTAGAAAATTTTTTCAAGTTCAAGGAAGACGCAAATTTTAACCACAGGAATACATGGAGTATTTCGAGGATTAAAATTTAAGCCTGAAGCAGAAATTGGGAAAATTAGCAGTTTACGTTCAGGCACTATTTACTTTGGCCGGGCTATGTATTAACAATAATATAAATTTTGGTAATTAATCATTTTGATTTAGAACCTATATATTTTCGGAGTGTTATAATGAAAATCCCCTCTAAGCCGCCAGTTTTTAGCGACCTTTTAACTAAGATATTTAAATTAGATCTTGAAAAAGGAATGGGCATTATCCAAAATGTTGAGTCCGTAGACAAAAAGGGTCGGTATCTTCACTGGGACAAACTTATCCATTTGGCGGCACCAAAGGGGCTTACAACGGAAATGTGGTGGCTGGGAATTAAATTTGCCAGAAACAATTTATACAAAACCTTAACGGTGTACGATAAAAACGA
>Ga0255447_1022_pt1 | contig 14481 bp, 13 predicted proteins | sample ANMaggSeSYBR02G7_FD_182668 | JGI IMG/M metagenome (GOLD analysis project Ga0255447, IMG submission 182668) | Sediment cell enrichment communities from methane seep in Santa Monica Basin, California, United Staets - ANME aggregate JGI... | ecosystem: Environmental > Aquatic > Marine > Cold seeps >... | reverse complement strand
GGGAATTCCTGCCGCAGCCAGATGGCCGAGGGCTGGGCCCGTTTTTTGAAAAATAATCATCTGGATGTTTATTCAGCTGGGATTGAAACGCATGGACTCAATCCGCGTGCGGTGAAGGTGATGGCTGAAGCGGGTGTCGACATATCCCGGCACCAGTCAAAGTTGGTGAATATACTTTTGGATGTTGCGTTTGATTATGTTATCACGGTATGCGGGCATGCCCGGGAAAATTGTCCGGTTTTTCCGGGTTCAGCTAAGGTGATTCATCAGGGTTTTGACGATCCTCCCCAATTGGCGCGCGATGCGGATTCGGAAAGAAGACGCGCTGGTGCATTATCGCAGGGTTCGCGATGAAATTAAAATATTTATCCAGGCCATGTCGGAAAACATTGTCAAGGGCGGGGCGGATCATGTCTGAAAAGAAAAAGTATCTGTTTGGAAATATTGAAACCGCGGCCGGTCCGGTGATGCTGACAACGTCGGGTTTGTGCGCAGCCGATCATTGGGGCGGATTTCTGGCGCGGTTTGATATTGGGCGTATGGATTATACAGTAGCACCGGGGATCTATGGGTTGAATCAGCCGGATGCGAATTCACCGGTATTTGTGTCAGCCAATTACAAAATGAGCTTTGATGCATTGCGCAGCCGGTTAAAAAAAATCAGTGCCTGGATTTTGGTGCTGGATACCCACGGGATCAATGTTTGGTGTGCAGCCGGCAAAGGGACGTTCGGAACCGGGGAAATGATTGCGCGCGTCAAGTCGGTGCGCTTGGATGAAATTGTGACGCATCGCAAATTAATTGTGCCCCAGTTGGGTGCGCCGGGTGTGGCGGCCCATCAGGTGAGGCAGGCCGGCGGGTTTCAGGTTATCTATGGACCTGTCCGCGCCAAAAATATTCCGGCATTTATTGAGAATGAATTTAAGACAACTGAAAAAATGCGGCGTATCTATTTTACGGTATTTGACCGGGCGGTTTTAATTCCCGTTGAAGTCATTGGGCACATGAAATATGTTTTTTGGGCATTGCTTTACTTTATGCTGCTGTCCAGTGTCCATCGTTATGCATTTTCTTTGAATGCCGCACTGGCCGGCGGGATTATCGCGGCGGTATTTTTGTTTGCCGGCTTGGCCGCCGGGACGATTTTAACCCCGCTGCTGTTGCCGTTTATCCCCGGACGCGCTTTTGCAGGCAAAGGGGCGCTGATGGGGGTGCTGGTCTATGGTGTTTTAAAAATGACCGTGCCGGCGATGGCCGCTTGGGTGATCTGGGATGATTTGGCTTGGAGTCTGATGGTGGTTTCATTGGCCTCTTTTTCAGCTATGAATTTTACCGGGACATCAACCTATACATCTTTGTCCGGTGTGCTCAAAGAGATGAAAATTGCCGTTCCGATTCAGATCGCCGTATTTGTGATTGGTGTGGTGATATGGACCGTGGGTCAATTTACTTAAACAGGAGGAAGCCGTGCTGGGGAATCACTACTTAAAAAATGTTGTCACACTTAAGTATGATCGTGAAAAATGTATTGGTTGTAAAATGTGCGTTCAAGTATGTCCGCATGCCGTCTTTCGCATGGAAGGGAGCAAAGCGGTCTTGGTGGAAAAAGATGACTGCATGGAATGCGGCGCCTGTGCGCGTAATTGTCCGTCTCAAGCCATCACGGTCCGTGCCGGGGTGGGGTGTGCTTCAGGGGTTATCAAAGGATTTTTAACCAATAGCGAACCGACCTGTGACTGTGTCCAGGACGGGAAAAAATCGTCTTCATGTTGCTGAGGTATTGTTGGCGCCATTGTGAAAAACAGCTTTTCTCCTGAATCGATCAACGTTACAATAAACGTCATGCGAAAATTTTTCTTTCTGTTGACCGCTTGTTTCATCGCCGGTCCTGCAAGCAGTGCGGTTGATTATCAAAATAGTCAGTGTGCCTGTGTGGGATCGAAAACACCCGCACACAGGGATGCCAGGGAAATTCGTCAGGCCTATCCTGCGGATGACCATATCCTGCGTTTTATTTTTAAAACCCAAACCTATTATATTCTTGTCCGGCGTCATCGGGTTTTTCGTGTGTTTTCAGGTTGGGAAACCGGGGAAGGTGATACCCATGTCTGGGCGGTACTGGACAAGCAGGGTCAACTGGTGGAATGGCTGGTTTTTCCCGGGGGGGGAACGAACGGACATGCAGGCCCACCGGTATTCCGCAATCCTAAAAGACGGACCTTTGGGAAATGTGTATCCGGAAGTATTGGAACTGTTGCGGCGGAATTTGGCGGGTCACTGGCCGGCATTTATAAAACGTGTACGAATGAATATTTATCGTGTGGATACGCTGGGGCAGGCGACGCCATGAAAGGGATATTATTCAGCGGGGTCATGGGGGTGTTGTTGATTTATGCCGGTAATACCTGGTGCGCCTGGGATGGCCGCGTAAAGCAGGGGTATCAATCACAGCAACAGTTTTTTGAACCAACCAAGGTTAGGCCCTGGCTGGATGATACGGTGAGTAGTGCGACGCGCACCATGGATGAAGCCGGACCTTTTACAGAAATCGAAGCAATCTATGATTTTGAATTCCTGAAAGGGACGCTGGGGGTGGGTGTTTTTGCCAGGGTACTTGAGTATGCCGGGGCTTCGTTTCATGCCATTGTAATTCCGCAAGTAATCTATCAAAATCGCAGCCATAAATTCCAGGCAGGCCGGTTTCGTCCCGGTGTCCGGGGGAGTGGTTTGCTGATTGCGGATAGTCCGGTGGCAGGTGTTGCGTATGTAAATCGTTTTTTCCATTGGGAGCATGAGGTGTTTTATTTCGGACTGATGGAACCGTCGGCATTTCAAAAAAAGGCGGTATATTTTTCCGGCTATAGCGAAACCATCCACATGGCAGGCGGGAAATTGTGCGCGCTGTTGGTCTATGATGCGTCAACGCCGTTTGCGGACGCATCCCGTGCGATGAGTGATCCGGGGTTTTATTCCAGCCTGTCCGGTGACTGGGAATTTGAAAATAAATGGTTTTTGCAGGGAGAGGCTGCCTACGGAAATCAGGCGGGCTCGGTTTTGGCGGGCCTGGATATGCCTTTGTTCCCGTTTTTATCCTGGCAGACGCGGATACGTTATCAAGATGAGGGGTTTGCGCCGTTGCTGGGAATGTATTCCCGGGACAGCGGGAAGCAGACATCTTTTTTGCTGCGTTTCCCCTGGGATTTTTATTCTGAACAGTTTATTATTGCACCCCAATTTGGTGTGAAGCATACGCCGGAACAAGACTATTGGATGCCGGGGATCAAGCTGGAAAGTAGTTTGTGTGATGTGATTTGGATCAGCGCACTGCTGGCAGCCGAACAACCGCAGGGCGACTGGGGTGCTTACGGTCATTATGAATATTCCCGGATCAAGGTGGTCTGGATGATGACAGAATCATTCGTGCTGGATTACACGTGGTCTAAGACGTTTGATGGTTTTTTTGATTGGAAAGAAATTCAGAATCAGGTTGGGGTAGTATGGCGATGGTGAAGATGAAAGTCCGCAGATTGATGCTGTTGCTGTTGGCTGGGATGGTGATCACCGGAGTATTTTTCGCAGCGCGCAGCATCAAAGTGACTGAGACGCGCAAGGCAATCGGTACCCGGGTCACGATTACTGTGATCGTGAAAAATCAGCCTCTGGCAAAAAAAATGATTGCGGGGGCGTTTGCTGAGATCAGTCGGTTGGAACTGATCTATAGCGATCGGCTGGAGAACAGTGAATTAAGCCGTATCAACCGCAGCGCGTATTTAAAGCCAATGCGTGTTTCAGATGAAATGGGCGCAACCCTGGACCATGCTTTTTACTGGTATGAGCGGTCCGGCAGCCGGTTTGATATTACCGTCGGGTCGCTGGGGCGGCTGTGGGGATTCAAAGGTGCGCGCATCTCAACGCCGCCGGGCCAAGCTGCGATTCGCCAGGTGACCGAGCATTTGGGCATGGATAAAATCCAGTGGGACCCATCATCCAAAACCATTCGACTGGGCCACGCAGATGTTCAACTCGATGTGGGCGGGATTGCCAAACTCGAGATTCTTCGCAAACTCCGGGACTATTTTCAGGCAGCGGGCCAATACAAGTATCTGGTCAATTTAGGTGGGGATGTCCTGACCGGACAACGGGGTGAATTGGTTAAATGGAAAGTCGGCATTTCCGATCCCGATGATCCCACAGCGATTATCACACGTTTGGAATTGGAAGACAGCCTGGTGCTTACTTCCGGCGACTACTTCAGGCACTATGAGGTTGAGGGCCGGCGTTTTCACCATATTCTTGATGCGAAAAGCGGCTATCCCGTACGGACGATTAATGCCGCAACTCTGGTGATGCCTGCCAATTATCCTGATCCCATGCCCTCGATTGTGGTTTTTCTGCTGGGCCCGGAAGCTGCCCTGGACATGATTGAAACTTTACCTATGGTGGAAGGTTTGATATATTCGGAGGGTCAATTGGCCCGTTCCACCGGATTTGGCAGGCTTGAGGTGGAATGACTATTGGTAAGGATATACCGGGTTTTGCGTTTCACCCGTGGTGTTTTCAGCATTGGAAAGTGAAAAATCTCCGGAAATATTCATGGGGTGCTGTTGGGCTAATGGTTTTTGGCGGGCAAATTTTTTTCCAACGCTGAAAACACCATCGGGGTGAAGTTTATTAATCATTAGGACAATGGTTAAGTAGTTCCTGCGAGTATTTGTTTTGTTTATACGAGCTACGCTATAAAGGATATGGCAAAAAATATTGCCAAACAGACAGTACTGTGAATTAAGCGGGTTTGCGTTTTCGTATAAACAAAACAAATACTCGCAGGGACTTAAGCGAAGTAAATATTTACCATAATTTTCATAAGTTGAGTATATCAGGGAGGGAATGTTGAAAAAAACGGTTATCATGTTTATGCTGTTTTTAATCCCCAATGCGCTTATGGCTCAGGTCTATACCGGTCAGGTGGTTGACGGGAGCACTGCTGCGGCAATCGGCGGAGCGAAGATTTTCGGGGCCAAGGGCGTTGTGGTCACAACCGACCAAGCCGGTTATTTCATACTTGAGGCAGATACTGCTCAGGTGGAAGTATCTGCACCGGGATACCGCAAGAAAACACTCGAACTCGATTCCGGCAATACCCGGATTGAGTTGTATGATTTTAATGTTTACGAAATGAGCCGGTTTGTGGTCAAAGCAGATCAGGATGAAGCTGTGATCCAGATAAGTAAACAGGATTTAAGTGCAGAGATCATCAATCAGACTACAGCCTCGCTTTTTCCGGATGTCATGAAGGTGGTGCAGCTGCTGCCCGGTGTTGCCACCAATCACGAGATGTCGAGTCTGCTGTTTATCCGCGGCGGCGACCCGGATGAGATGTTGGCCATCCTGGATGATATGGTGATTATTGATCCCTACATGTGGGGCGGGATGATTTCGGTGTTTAACCCCAATATGGTGGAAAAGCTTGAGTTTCAATCCGGTGGTTTTTCCGCCCAGTGGCCTCAAGCCATGTCCGGGATTTTGAATGTCAAAAATAAAATTGGCAATCCCGAGAAATTCAAGGGGTTTATCGATCTCTCAGCGACAACGCTTGATGTTTTTGTTGAGGGGCCTTCGCTTGGTCCGGCAGACAGTTCATTTATGTTCGGATTGCGGCGTACTCATTATGATTTATTAATCAATCTGCTTTATGCGGATGAAAGCCTGGTTTTTCCTTATTTTTATGATGGGCAGCTCAAATTGGCGTTTCCTTTTGACAAAAATATGGTGACACTTAATTCGATTTTTTCCTTTGAAGGCATGCATATGAAAAGAAGCCCGGAAGAGGGCTATTCATCTGAAAACACGGGAGAAAGGGAATTTATGTTTTGGGATGTGAATTTTAATCTCAGTCTGGCATCGGATTATAAATTTTCCGAGACCCTTTCCGCCTTGACCTTGTTGGGGGCGTATTATAATCAGGGGGAATATAGTTTCACGGATGCTTTCACGCCGTTTAATATGGAAAAAGACCAGGTGATCATTCAGTTGCGGCATGTCTGGCAATGGGATATTTCGGAAAGTCAACATGTCCGGGCCGGCGTATATTTGTTTCCTGCCTGGGGTGAAGTAAGCATTGTAAATTCGGTCCGGTTGCCGACCGGGAATAATAGTTGCTATGTGGATACGATTGATGAACGAATGCAGACCGGCGGGGTATCTTTTGCAGGAGTTTTTCTACAAGATGAGATCATGCTCTTGCGCGATCTGTTCTATATCAATCCGAGTATCAATGTGCAGTATTACACCCCCAACGAACAATATATTGCCAACCCGCGCATCATGCTCAAAGTGCAGCCGCTGCCGGTGTGGGAAGTGAATCTTGCAACCGGTTTATACAGCCAGTATCCGATCTCCGGACAGCAGATTGATGATTCACTGGGGAATCCGGATTTACTGGCCGAAGAGGCCTTGCACTATGTTGCAGGAACCAAGGTTACTATTATGGAAGATGTTTCCATTGTGGTGGATGGTTATTACAAGGATTACAGCGGATTGATTGTCTCTGATGCTGATCCTGACATCAATTACACCAACAATGGTGATGGTTATGCCTACGGCCTGGATGTGATGCTTAAACGTGAGATTGGCGGCAAGTGGGACGGCTGGCTGAGTTACAGCTGGATCAAGACCCAACGCCGCATCAACGGCCGCACCGATCCTGAGACCCTGGGCCGGCCTGAGAGCGCCACGCCGGTCAATGAATGGTATACACCTATCACGGAACAGCCGCATACCCTGAATTTGGTGGTAAATTATAATTTTACTGAGACGTGGAAACTGGCATTGACCCAGAAATATTCATCCGGCAGTCTCTACACCCCCATTGTGAGCGGGGAATACCAAGCAGCGATCAATGAATGGACACCCGTGTATGGAAAATATAACAGCGAGCGTTATCCGGATTATTTATCAACCGATATTAAACTGAGCATGCCGTTTTTTGGATTGGCAAACTGGCGTTCTTATATCCAGGTTACCAATTTATTTGGCAATGCCAATGTCAATTCCTATCAGTATAAAAATGATTACTCGGATAAACGCGAGATTAACCAGTTGCCGCGCCTGATCATCGGCGGCATTCGGTGGAATTTTTAAAAACTTTAAAAGGCGCTATCCACAGATTGCACAGATCACACGGATTATGCCCTGCGCTATGATGTTAAAGTATTTGATTTGTAGGACCAGCAGGTTCCGCGGATTAAAAACTTAAAAATAAATCGGGTTAAAGAGGTAAAGGCAAATAGGAAAAATTTTAAAAATATTTAGGTCTTAACCCTCAAATGGTTTGAATCTTGATTTTGGAAAAACAGGTGATTATACTTTTGTCATAAAAGCTTTTGTGGTTTTATTCTTGGGAGATTGAATCTGTGGAATTTGCGAAATCTGTGGATGAAGGTTTTAAGGTTTTTTTCAGTAGATGGGAATTTTATATTAAAAGTTTGTGTTTTTCTGTCTGAACCAATAAAACAGGCGGTGGTGTGTGCGGATTGTGTGTTGGGTGTTTTTATTGATGCTGCTGGTGAACGGATTATCCGCTCATCCGCATCTGTTTATAGAATCTTCCTTAATAATTCATTTTGATGAAAAGGGTTTGGCCGGTATTGAGGAAACCTGGGTTTTTGATGAAATGTTCAGCGCGTCGGTTATTGACGATCAGGATAAAAATCAAGACGGGAAATTTGATGAAGCGGAAACTGCGGTGATCAAAGAAGAAGCATTTGATAATTTAAAAGATTTTGATTATTTTACCTATATCCGGATTAATGGCGAGCCGTTTGCTCCGGAATATGTTAAGGGTTTTAAGCCGTCGATTGAAAAAGACAAACTGGTTTATAATTTTTATGTACCCTGTCATGTAAGCGCATCTGTTGCGAACAAAAAAATTGAGGTTTCCATATTTGATACCAGTTATTTTACAGCTGTGACGATGCTGGATGAAAAACCGGCATTGCAAGGTACGCCGGATGCTTTTGAAGTATCCACGTTAATGTACCGTAACAAAGATTTTGTGTTTCTGGGACGGGATGGGTTTCCTGAAACACTGACAATAAAATTAAGGAATAAAAAATGAAGCAGATAGTAATATTGCTGGTGATGGTTCTTCTGACGGCAAGTCTGGCAGCCTGTGCCTATGCGACCAATCCGTTTACAGGAAAAGGCGCTTTGCAGAAAAAAAGTATGCTCCAGACAAAAGGCAAGGTCAATCCCTGGATACAGCCGATTGTCACTTTCAGTCAAAAACATCAAAAAACATTCAAACAAAAGCTGATCAGTTTTGCCAAGCAGATGAAAGAAAAGCCCTTTGGGAAGGCGTTTTGGCTTTTTTTGTGGTTCGCTTTTTTGTACGGTATTTTTCATGCATTGGGTCCCGGTCATGGCAAGTCGATTGCGATTTCATATTTTTTGAGTCGTCCGGGAAAAATTGTTCACGGATTTATGATGGGGAATTTACTGACGTTTAGTCATGTATTTTCAGCAGTCGTGCTCGTCATGATATTCTATTTTGTTTTTAAAGTCAGTGGATTAACCGCGTTCGATCAGTTCAGCGGCTATATCAAAGTGCTTAGCGCAGTATTACTGATGGGCGTTGGGGTGTATTTAATCGGCCATAGTATTCATGAATACAGACACTGGTCTTTTGCGGTGGAAGAAGACGGCCGGAAAGTGCCGGATATAAAAAGCCTGGTCATGACGTCCTTGGTGACCGGACTGATACCCTGTCCGGGAGCCGCGATCATACTGTCCTATGCCATTTTAACCGGTATTGTTGTGCAGGGATTGCTGGCAATGATCGCGGTATCGCTGGGCATGGGACTCACCACATCGTCGATTGCATTGTTTTCCATTGTGTCGCGCCGGACGTTTTTAAAAATAGTCCGGAAAAGTACCGGTCATTTTAAAATAGCGTACACATCATTTTCATGTGTCGGTGCATCCGCCATTATTTTAATAGCGATATTCATGCTGGTTGGTTAGGTGTGTGTGGAATACGTCCCCATCGGTGATTGGTGCCAGGCACCGAATTATCCTTTAAAATAAATACTATTATTGCATATTTTATTGCAAAAGAAAGGTTAACTTATATTTGACAAATGAACGAATAAGGTATAATATTACAAATAACGTTAATTTGATATAAAAAGGTAAAGTCATTATGGAGCAAAATCCCAAATATCAACAAATTCTCGAAACCGCGCGCAAACTCTTTATCAAGCACGGGTTCAGACGCATTACGATTGAGGAGATCTGCCGGACTGCCAAGGTGAGTAAGGTCACATTCTACAAGTTTTTCAAGAACAAGATTGATATCAGCAAGAAGGTGCTGGATGGGATTGTGAATGAATCATATGAGAAATATGATCGTATTATGGCATCGCCGGTTCCTTTTCGGGAAAAAGTGGAACAGGTGTTATTATTCAAGATTAAAACAGCCCGGGAATTCAGTGGAGAGCTTATCCGGGAATTGGTGGAAGCGGATCCGGAGATCTGCTGGTATCTTCAAAAGCAGCAAAAACGAAGCTTTCAATCTGCCATGGAAATGCTTGAACAGGGGAAAAAAGAAGGTGTGATCCGGCAGGATTTGGATCCGCAGTTTTATATGTTTATGCTCCGGCATGTCAATGAGATGTTGAAGGACGAACACCTGAAGGCGATTTTTCCGGATACACGCAAACGGAGTGAAGAATTGATGAAATTCTGGTTTTACGGCATGTTTGATGCCAGGGGTTAATCGTGAGGAGGCAAGATGATGAAACGCGTATTGATGATCAGTGTGCTGTGCATGCTGCTTCCGGGGATGTCTTGGGCGCAGATGACAGCCAAGGAGATTATTCAGAAGATTGATGACAATCAGGTTTTTGACAGCCAAGCTTTTAAAGCCCAAATGATTATTCAAAAAGGCAAACGGACTTTAACCAAAACCTTTTACGGTTATGGAAAAAAAGAGGGCGGGAAATCTTTTATGGAATTCACCAATCCGGAGGACAAAGGGGTGAAGTATTTAAAGATGGATGACGAACTTTGGATCTATTTTCCGGATGCCGATGACGTGATGAAAATATCCGGGCACATGCTGCGCCAGGGGATGATGGGCAGTGATTTGTCGTATGAAGACATGTTGGAAAATGACAGCCTGGATGAACAGTATGCCAGTCAGCTGAAAGAGGATGTGATGATCAATGACCGGCCTTGTTATGTGGTTGAGCTGATTGCCAAAGTGCCGGATGTGAGTTATGCCAAGCAGATATTATTTGTGGATAAGCAATGGTATCTTCCGGTGAAGATCGAGATGTATGCCCGGGGCGGCAGGCTCTTGAAAGAAATGATACAATCGAAGATCGAAAAAAACGGCAACCGCTGGGTGGCCATGGAAGGCAGTATTCAGGACAAGCGGAAGCGTAATTCCATGACGACCTTTAAGTTTACTGAAATTGAATTTGACAAGCCTTTGCCGAAAAAGATTTTTACCAAACAGAATTTAAAACGATAGGTTTAAATGCACATGTAGGGGCGTGGTTCCCGCGCCCAACATAAGTGCATGGGAAGGTTCTGGATCTGCCCATTGCCATCAGGAGCGCGTAAAATGAAAAAAGCGGTTTTGGTTTTCATTTTTAGTTGTTTTTTAACTTCGTCGGCACTGGCCGGGCTTGATCTGAGCGGCACGGTTCGCAATGATGCGGTCTGGTTCTTTCAGGATTCGGATGCCGTGTTTGTGAACCTTCTGGAGAACCGACTGCGTTTCATGCGTAAAACACCGGATTGGAAATTTTATTCAGACCTCAAAGTGGATGTGATGTACAGCGATCAACTGGCAGCGGAATTCGGAATGCCTGCGGGCACAGATATGGTCACTGCGGATTTGTTGCGTGCCTTTATCAAGGTTTACTCGGAGTATGGAGATATCACGGTGGGTAAGACCTATGTGAATTTCGGGATTCCGGGTGTGTTCAATTCCTTTGAGCTGGACCAAAAACTCAATATTTCAGACCTCAATGCCACCAAATCCGGTATTCTGGCTGTGGCATATGATTTTGATTTCAGTGACATGACCATTGGCAAACTCTATGTGAGCCCGGAAGCCAGTGAAGGCAGTGTTTTAGCCGGCGGCATGCTTTCCACCAACATAGGCAGCTTTGATATGGGAATGGTGATGAATCGTCTTGGTTGGGATGACAATGTGGCTGGCCTTTTTCTGCAAGGAGACCTGGAACTGGGGGTGCAGGGAAGCTGGGCAATACACTTGGATGACGACGGGCAATATCAGTATTTTGAAACAACGCTGGGCTTGGATTACAGTTTTTTTGACGGCAAAGTGACGGCTGCGATTCAGGGGTGTGTTTCAGACAATTGGATTAGAATTCCCGGAACCATGTTTACCTATGGGAGCATATTGGTGGGCAGTTTTGATCCGCTGGAAAATGCACATCTCTATGCCAACCTGACCTATGCACCCGATGAATTTATCCAGTGGCGCATAGATGGTTTCTTCCATAATTATGATGCCAGCGGCCTGGTGATCCCATCTGTGCAGACTGTTGTGGCGGACGGATTGACCTTATCTGTGCAGTGCATTTTCCCGACTGGCACCAGCGACTCGGTCTACGGCCACGAGGCCTATGGTAATGCGATTGCGTTGGTTCGGCTGGAAGCGAAATTATAAAAGTGTTCATCGCTGAGACGCAGAGAACGCAGAGAAATATTGGGGAACTAAAAAGTCCGGTCATTGGGGAGCGATACCACGTGTGAAGATGTGATGAAGAAATTTTAGGAAAATCATAGCGATTACTTTGCTTCGCTCGTAAGGATATGACGGGCAAGGAAAATGTGATGTTCGTTTGTTAGATTACTGAAAAACAAGGTATATGCAAACAAAAGGAGATGATTGCAATCATGCTATTGGAAGTGAAAAATCTCAACAAAACTTATCGCTCAGGCAAAGTACATTTTCAAGCATTACATGATGTTACGGTAAGCATTGACAAAGGCGAGTTTACAGCCATTGCCGGTCCTTCCGGATCTGGCAAGACCACGTTGCTCAATTGTATCGGCACAATTGACAGCGCGGATAGCGGGCAACTTCTTTTGGATGGGATTGATCTCATCGGCAAAACATCCGATCAACTGGCCAAGCTGCGCAAAGAATATTTTGGTTTTATTTTTCAGACGTATAATTTAATTCCGGTATTAACTGTTTACGAAAACATTGAAATGCCGCTCAAACTTCTTCGTCAGGATGGTGCAGATGTTTTGGGAAAAAAAGTCATGACGATGCTTGAAAAAGTCGGTCTGCGGGGATTGGCCAAACGCCGACCTTTGGAACTTTCCGGCGGCCAGCAGCAGCGGGTCTCGATTGCCCGGGCCTTGGTAAAAAAACCGAAAATGGTTTTGGCGGATGAACCCACCGCCAATTTGGATTCCAAGACCGGTGAAGACATTGTTGGATTGATGCAGGATTTGAATAAAAATGAGGGCGTGACATTTGTTTTTTTCAACCCATGATCCCTTGATTATGCGGCATGCCAAGCGGCTGATTGAAATTCGTGACGGGAGGATCGCGTCGTGAGTTATTTGTTTAAACTCGCCTTGAAAAATATTCAGCGTTCTAAAATCCGGACCGTGTTGACTTTTCTCATATTATCGTTTGGCGTTGGGATTTATATTTTTTTTTCCTGTCTCATGGATGGTTTTGACAAAGACTCCATAAAAAATGTGATTGATTTTGAAACCGGGCATGTCAAAGTCCGGAGCGCGATGTTTGATGAAGATCGCCCCTATGCAACGGAAAATTTCATCAAGAATTCTAAAATCGTCATCGGGAAAATAAAGACCTTGGGATTCGTTACCGGTGTGACGGAGCGACTCCAATTTTCAGCGGAATTGGATAATGGTATGGATGCCATGCCGGTTATTGCAGTTGGGATTGGACCGGCAGACAACGCTGTTTTCAATATGGAAAAATATATTGTTGAGGGTGCATTGGAAGAAAACGGCGCTATTATTGGTAAACCGTTGGCCAAGGATTTGGGATTACAAAAAGGGGATATGGCGTATTTAACCTTTCGTAACCAACAAGGCATGATGACCTCGGCGGAAGTCATGATTACCGGACTGATTCAGTCAGCCAATCCGCAAGTGAATTCTTCCGCAGTCTTTATCAAGCTCGATGAGGCGCGTCAATTAATGATGACCCGCGATGCTGCGGAAATCATCATTAAAACCAATGATTTTTTTAAAGCCGAGGAATATACCGCCAGGCTTCGCGATACCCTTGAGGGGTTGGATGTCGGCGTATTTAGTTGGAAAAAGCTATCTGAAGATTTTCGGGCCATGATGACCATGAAGAAAAAATTCCAAAATATATTTGTTCTTATGATTATGGTGATTGCCATTGTGGGTATTGTCAATACCATGCTCATGTCGGTATATGAGAAAAAACGTGAGATCGGGACCATGAAGGCCTTGGGTTTTACGGACAAAGAGGTTCAGAAATTATTTCTTGTCGAAGGAACTTTGATTGGGGTGGCGGGTGGCATTATCGGTTTGGTGCTGGGGACTCTGTTCAATGCTTATTTTGCGTTTAAGGGAATGAATATGGATGCCATGCTGGGTGATCAGGATTGGGGGATGCCTGTCATGGGCGTTATTAAGTCTACCTGGATGCTCAGCGCTTATGTTAAGGCCATGATCTTTACGCTCGCGGCCAGCTTGATTGCCAGTTATTATCCTGCGAAGAAAGTAACCAAAATGCAGGCCATGGAATGTCTGAGAACCGTGCAATGATATTTTTGTAGGGGCGGACCCATGTGTCCGCCCTGATGGGCACGGATTTGGGCCGACACATGGGTCGGCTCCTACGTTCACCGCAGAGAACGCAGAGAAAACCAATTGTTGAAGGCATGGAAATGATTAAAGGTTTTAATTATCAAATATTTTCTGCGCCCTTTGCGCCTCTGCGGTGAAGGGTTGAAGATTGGAGGGTTTGACCATGTTGTTCAAATTTGCATTTCGCAATGTGCTTCGAAATAAACGGCGCAGCTTTTTAACCGCCTTGGCCATTTTTTTCGGTGCTTTAATCGTCGGTTTGGCCCAGGGCTGGATTAATGGCATGATTGATCTCATGATGGACAATTATATTGTCTATCAAACCGGCAATGTAAGGATTACAAGTTCGGACTATATCGAACGCGAGCGCTTCATGCCGGTGGATGCTCTGATGCCGGGTGGTTCGGCGATTAAGAAAAAGGTTCAGATCATTCCCGGTGTCGCGCAGATTGAAGAGCGGATTCGTTTTGGCATATTGTTGGGCCACCGAGAGTTGACCGAACAAGCGCTGGGTATTGGATTGGATCTTGAGAATACCAAGATAAAAATTAAAGATAAGCTCATTGAAGGTGTGCTGGGGCAAGATGGGCTTTATATTGGCGCTGTCTTGGCGAA
>Ga0255447_1021_pt1 | contig 14534 bp, 10 predicted proteins | sample ANMaggSeSYBR02G7_FD_182668 | JGI IMG/M metagenome (GOLD analysis project Ga0255447, IMG submission 182668) | Sediment cell enrichment communities from methane seep in Santa Monica Basin, California, United Staets - ANME aggregate JGI... | ecosystem: Environmental > Aquatic > Marine > Cold seeps >... | reverse complement strand
GTGCCATAACGAAGATTTTAAAAAATTAACATGCTGTAATTAAAGGGTTTGTTTTTTTTATTCGAAAAGATGGGTTAGGCTCACGATATAATCAAAGGCTGCAATCAGGCTGTTTTTCAATTCTTCGGTCAGATGAGCTTTTACTTGACGTTTCAGATTGCAAAGCCAGTGGCGCTGGAGTGACTTGGCTGAACCGGATGGCCATTTGCCAGTATTGATTCGATGCATAATGGCCGATCTAATTGTATGTTTTGATGATTGAAACCTGGAAAAATGAGTTGAAGGGCGTAGTTTTATGATGCATCTACAAGCCGGACACCGGTAACGTTTTAACAACAAGGGTGAATCAAATCCTTGAAAAAGTGTACTGGCAAAACCATGCCCCCATATTTTCCAGTTCCCGCAACAGGGGCACTTTTCCGGCCGGATCCATTGGAAATCTTTCCCCATGTCAAAAATTTTCTTGAGTATTACATCCACAAAAAGTATCATAGTCAAACTTGTTTTGGGGCTATTGCCCAGGTTGTTTAGGGCGGGATGAGAGCAGCAACTCTCCCCGCCCGTTTTATTAATAAAAAAAGGCTTCCAGTTGGAAGCCCATTTAATCCGAGATTTTGATACTTTTGGTCAATCTATTTTGAAAATATTTCCCCTTTTCTGTTTATTTTATTGCGGTGATTAACAATTGGGATTTAAGCTCTCCATAATGTTGCCTGAGAGTCTCAACTCTTTCCCAGTCCCAAAAGTCCTTCTCCACCTCATAGGAGTAAATAATGTTTTATGCATATACAGCTTTGGGTAGTTCGATGTCCTTGATTCTGGAACGGATGGGTTCCAGTCTCTTAACCTTTATATATACTATAGGTTGCCCTTTCTCTACCTGTTTTTTTGCCCCTTCTATGTTCCACTTGTTAAATCCCTCATCTCCTTCTACAAGCATTACTACTAAGGCACCATTGGGAATTTTGTCGGAAAACTCTGGATGCTCACGAATAAAACGGTCAAATTCGGTGACCAATTCCGCGTTCTTCATCTCAAATATATTCATGGCCATTCTCCTCTAAGAAATCTGTTTTTATACTCGTCCCAATTCTGGTTAATATCTTTATCAGCAAAATCCAATGCATCTGCGTAGGTCAAATATACTTCTTCCTTTTTTTTACCCCCATCAATTTTATATATATCTCTATGTGAAAAATTATGTGAACAATCATAGCGAACCACAGGCTTCCATATACCTTTATTTGCCTCTACTTCTAATTGAGCCATAAATTTCACCAGCTTACCCTTCTCTGTCTTATGATAGTGGCGCTTCCTTGCTCTCTCACCCAATCTAATCAAGTATTCCTTTTCAGGCACACGTTTTTCCTTTCGTCACAGGCAAATCAACTTTATTTACCAGCAAAAACTCAAAAAATGCAAGGGAAACTTGTGGCAACTTTGGGGATCTCAAACAATGGTTTCCGTTATTGCAGTGAGGTTTCCGTAATAGATATGAGGAAATCTTCGATGTGCAAATGCTGGATGCCATGATAGCTGTCGCCTGCCGTTGGCGGGCAGGGCCTAACCTTGAACTGTGAACCAGAGTAGTTACACTTACTCATTGTTTTCAATTTTCAGTGAAATTCCGTGTTGTTCAGTGGTGAACTCTTTACGAATGTTCTTGAAAACTATTAAAATTTCTGATAACTAAAATATTTCGTAATATTATACTTTAACTCCTTAATTTTTCCGGAGGGTAAAAACAATGGATCGGTTGAAAATAGTATCTCTATTTTGTTTGATTGCTTTCATCTGTATTTATGGATGCGCGTCAGATGAAGAAAAAAAAGCAGCTCACCTTGAAAAAGGCAAGGCATACCTTGAAAAAGGTGAGCCCAAAAGTGCAGAGCTTGAATTCAGAAGCGCCATACAAATTGATCCTGAATATCTTGAGGCCTATGCTAATCTTGGTGAGACATATCTTAAACTCGGGAAAGCTCAAGGAGCCTTCAGGTCATACTCAATGGTTGCAAAGCTTGATCCGGAAAATATTGATGCCCAGCTTAAACTTGCCACATTCTATATGCTTGGCAGGAAATTCGAGGAGGCAAGGGAAAAAGTAGATGCAGTTTTAAGTAAAGAACCGGAAAATATTGATGCCCTGTTTCTGCTCGCCGGTTTGCAGGAGCAAGAAAAAAACCTGTATGATGCTGCATCTGTATATGAAAAGATTATTGAAATCGACAGGAATAAGCCACGCGCCTATCTTGGCCTCGCTCGTATTCTTGCACGTCAGGGAAAACTTTCAGAGGCTGAAGCTAAATTAAAACAGGCTGTTGATATTGATCCAAAGGCAATACAACCCCGACTTTCTCTAATCAGTTTTTATATAAGCAAAAAAGACTTTAACCAGGCTGAAGCGGAACTAAAGAAAACTATAGAGGCAAATCCTGAAAATGCAGACCTGTATATAGTTCTTGGGAATTTTTACTTCAGGCTAAGAAACAGCGATAAGGCAGAAGCTGCATATCTGAAGGCAATTGAAACCAGTCCCGACAACGTTAAACCATATCTGGTAGCAGCCGGGTTTTACGATGTCACGGGCAAAGATGATAATGTCCTGAATATGTATGAAAAGGCATTGGAACTTAATCCCGACGATATCAGGATAATGAACAAAATTGCCAGATTTCACTTTAAGACTAAAAAAATAGATGAAGCTGAAAAATCCATAGAAAAAATTTTTGAGAAAAGACCTAAGCATTTTCCTACCCTGATGCTCAATGCAGAAGTTCTTATTTTAAAGCGCAAATTTACAAAGGCCATAGAAATTCTTGACCAGTTAATAAATGAAGAACCAAAATCGGAGCGCGCCCATTATTTCAAGGGCCTTGCTCATTTGGGTAAAGGTGAAAAAAGAATCGCAAAGACATCTCTTGGCAAGGCTGTTGAATTAAAGCCGAATTATATAAAGGCAAAACTCCTGCTTTCTGAGATTTACTTTGGAGAACGCGACTTTGAACTGGCAAAAAAAGAATGCGACGATATTCTTCTGATTCTTCCCAATTATTACCAGGCAAAGATGATTCTGGGAAATATCTTTATGTCTCAGGGCAAGATAAAAGAAGCCCGGGAATCATTTGAATCATTAACAAAAATAGCGCCTGAAAATCCTGCGGGCTTTTTCAAGCTTGGTTTATTACAGCGTTTGCTGGGAAAATATGATCTTGCTCTTGCGAACTTTGATAACGCCATGTCTATAAACAATAAACTCGTGGATGTGTTTACTAATATTATCCTCGTTCATGCAGCTAAAAAAGAGTTTGATACTGCAATTAATAAATGTGAAAAGCAGATGGAAATAGTAAAAGATCACCCTGCTCTTTTAGCTGTCGTTTATAATATCAAAGGCGGGCTCTATCTTGCACAGAATAAAAAACAGGAAGCAGAAGACTCTTACAAAAAGGCTTTGGAAGAAAATCCAAATTTTTTTCAGCCATATTCTTCACTGGCCAGAATATATCTTATGGATAAAAAAGAAGATATGGCTATTGCGCAATTTGAAGCAGTACTTGAGAAAAATCCAAAACATGCACAATCCCATATGATTCTCGGCACACTATACGATATGCAGAAAAAATTTGATCTGTCTGAAAAACATTACAGAGCAGCATTAGAAACTAATCCGGACTTCACTCCTGCTGCAAATAACTTAGCTTATCTGCTTGCCATAAAAGGTGATAATCTTGATGAGGCTTTGGATCTTGCACAAAAAGCAAAGGAAAAACTTCCGGACAACCCGGGCGTAATGGATACTCTTGGATTAATTTATTATAAAAAAGGTCTATACGATGTTGCCATACAGGAATTTACAGACAGCCTTGAAAAGATGCCTGACAATGCGACCATAAACTATCATCTTGGCATGGCCTATTATAAAAAAGGGAATAAAGAACTTGCCAGGGTTGAACTTGAGAAAGCTCTCAGCCTTGATGACAGCTTTGATGGTTCTGAGGAGGCGAGGAAGATATTGGGAAAGGTAGGAGGTGGGAAGGCTGAAGACTGAAGGCTGAACTGAAGGAAGGACTTAAAAAAAGGCTATGTTCGCGTTAAGTGTGGAATTTCTAAAGGTCTCTGTTTTTTCAATAGGTTATCAATACAGTAAAATATTGCTCAAAGTGATACATATCAACTGTTCAAAAGATTTGATTATTTTTTTCCACACTTAACGCGAACATAGCCTAAAAAAATGAACATCGAACGTCCAACATCGAATTTTGAATAAGGTATTTTGTTAATTTATAAACTGGCAGAGCGGAGCGACATCATTATTCGACGTTCAATGTTCGATGTTGGACGTTCATCTTTTAATATGTTGAATGACTTAGCACTTATGGGAATGAGGGGGTCTGTGATCCCTGAACCCTGAACCCTGTCTCATGAAATATTTTTCTTTTAAAATAGTTATATTATGCATACTATTGCCCCCTGTAGTTTATATATTTTCTGTACAATCCCTGGAAACTCACCTGAAAAACAGATATACAAGCGAGATTGAAAATATTTATACTTGTGGTGATACGGATGCTTTATTTGAAGGTAGTATCAGTATAAGAGATTCCATAGATAAAAATATTAATCGCTATTTGCGAAACAAGCCTTTAATATCGTGGGGTGTAGATGTAAAGGTAACAGTTACCACAAAAAAGGGCGCAATTTTATATCCTGCTTTTTTTGAAAATGATGCAACCTCTTTACTCCAGCCTGATCCAACCCAAATAGCCAATGAAAACTATAAAGTCATGAATGAGGAGCTCATCCTGAATGTTGACCTGAAAGTTGGGCACAACACACTTATTTCAAATACAATACTGATTTTTTATATTTTTGTATCTTTAATTATACTTTATTATCATTACAGGTCAGGCTTAATAAAGGCAAAACAAGATGATATTGAAAAAGAAAAAGAAATTGACAGGCTCCTGGGACTGAAAAAGATATACACAGAAAAGTTAATGACTCTTGGTCAAGATAGAAAAAAACTTACTTCTGAAGCTAAAAAAATAAAAAATCAGATGGAAGATGAAAAGGAAAAGGCCAGCAGAAATGAAGATGGAATGATAAAGGAAATTATCTCTCTTGAAAAAGAAACTGAGACAAATCTTGCTCTCCAGATTAAACAGCAGGAAGAAATTGATTCATTGAAAGAAAAAATTAACCAGTACACAAAGAGCTTACAAAAAGAATCCAGGCAAAAAACAAAAAATTATCCGAGTATCAAGAAACGATTTGATACGATTTATAAAAATCTTTCAATTAATGAAAGAGCAATAAACGGTTTTATTGATCTTACAGATGATATGAAGATAAAAGTAGAAGAAATTATCCACCAGCTTAACGAAGATCCAAAATTTGTTTCGATTAAAAGAAAGGTGTTTGGAAAAAAGGGGCATGAAACAGTATTAGAAGTAATATTTGCTTACAAAGGGCGCCTTTATTACAGAAAGACAAAGGATAGCAAGATTGAAGTGCTTGTCATTGGGACCAAGAATACACAGGTAAAGGATCTAGAGTTTCTTGAAAAAATTTAAGCCATCCATAATAGTTCAGCCACAAAGGCACTAAGACACCAAAAGCATCGCGATTCCTGCAGATTACAATCCAATATCAAGGACGTAGCCGTCAAGCTAAAAGGCTATGAACATCGAACATCGAACGTCCAACGTCGAATTTTGAATAAGGTATTTTGCTAATTTATAAACTGGTGGAGCGAAGCGATTTCATCATTCGATGTTCGACGTTCAATGTTCGATGTTGGACGTTCATCTTTCAAAACAACCCCGTATGGCATAAATGCAACCTGTGAACGTTTTCCGCAATAACTCAGCGCTTGTGTGGTTCAGGGGTTCAGGGTTATATGAAACTGCGGGTTTTCAGTGAACCTTGAACCTTTGAACTTTGAACCTTTGAACCCATGAAATGCAGTTGGATTTGTTTCCTTAATATACTTTTTAATCCCATCAACTATGGCCTCGCACAATCGTTCCTGATATTTTGAATTTATTAATCTTTTACATTCTTTTGGATTACTTATAAATGAGGTTTCTATCAGGATGGCGGGCATCTGAGCTCCGAGAAGAACATAAAACGGCGCCTGCTTAACTCCTTTATTATTTATTCTGCTATATTTATTCTTTTTTAGACAGTTGCACAAAGCTGTCTGGACATGGTCGGCAAGACGGCTGGACTCATTTATTTTTGCATTCTGCATTAGATCACTTAAGATTGTCTGAAGATCGCTTATATTTTTTGTAGATGTGGCATTTTCACGCGCGGCTACTAAAATGGATTCATCATCTGTAGCAAGATTGAGGAAATATGTCTCAATTCCGAATGCCCTCCTGCTTCTTGCGGCATTTGTGTGTATTGATATAAAAAGGTCTGCATTTTTTGTGTTTGCAATAGCTGTTCTTTCTTCCAAAGTTAAATACCGGTCACGAGTTCTGGTAAGAAATACTTCACATTGCAGCTCTTTACGAATCTTTTTTGCAAGCTCCTTGGCTATCTTAAGAACAACATCTTTTTCATAAACGCCTTTAAGATACCCTGATGCACCAAAATCACGCCCGCCATGACCTGGATCTATAACTATACAGTTAACTCCAAGGGCAAGCTGTTTTGCTAAAGCGCTTGTTGTAAACTTTTTGCCCTTCTCAGCGGTCTTTAACTCTGATGTTTTTCTCTTTGCTTCCGTTCCCCAGACATCAATAACAATTCTGAATGGGTTTTTAAGAGAAAAGATTTTATAGGTTTTAAAAGACTTTATATCAACTACGACTCGAACCATATCTGCGGTAAACTGGCCGGCTCTTGCATCACTCAGCAAATCGTCATTTATGGGAATTGTCTTTTTTATCCCATCTCCAAGTCTGCTGTTTTGCAAATCAACATAAAGTCTTTTAGGTTTTTGAATTGATGGGTCTTTTCTCAGCAGTCTGTGATTATATGTTGTATCTTTATCCGCATCGATAACAATTCGAGTATAGCTTGGATTGGACCAGTATCTGAGGCCGGTTATAATAGTAACGACTTTATTTGTTTTGGATGGCTTAATATCTTTTTTAAGCTTTTTTTTCTCAGAAAGTGATTTCTTTTTAGTAGATACTTTTATTTTTTCAGGAAGTGATTTCTTTTTAATAGATACTTTTATTTTTTTTGAGCTTTTCTTTCTTTCTTTTTTTGAAAAAAAACGAATCTTTTTTATGGCTTTACCCTTGTATTTGCTTTTTGGGAACTGCTTTACTATGCGCTCAAAGATATCAATGGCTTCTTTCCTGTCTGACTCTCTTGATGAAACTTTGTATAGTTTACCATAAAGCTCCCCTGACATGTATAGACCGGCCGCTGCCCAGGGACCCTTTGGAGCATGTTTGTAAACCGCCTGAAACTTTTCAATGCATCGTAGCCAGTTATGTCTGTATTTATATTTTTGTGGGTTATTACGAAGTTTTTTATAAGATGTTTCGGCTTTAAAATATTTATCCTTTGCCGTGATTGCAAATGACTCACAGGGCCACAAGACTGCAAGAACATAGCAACAGATGAGTAAACAAAATAATATGTTTTTTTTATTCAGCATAATAGTAAAACAGGGTTCAGGGATCGGGGATCAGCCTCCCATACGCGCTAACGCTAACTTATTTTGTAAAGGTTCACAGGTTGCATTTATGCCATACGAGGTTGTTTTGAAAGATGAACGTCCAACATCGAACATTGAACGTCGAACGTCGAACGTCGAACAATGATGTCGCTCCGCTCCTCAAATCTTCTTTCATCTTTTCCCATTCGATGTTCGATGTTGGACGTTCGATGTTCGATGTTCATTTTTTTTCAGTTTTTCCTTAAGTTCATTAAGATAATTAAGTGCTTCAATAGGAGTTGTCTTGGATATATCAAGCTGTTGCAGCTTTTCAATTACAAAGGTTTCAGGTTGTCTGAATAGATTTAGCTGTAACTGTTTATTTTCAGGTGAATCATGGTCCATAATACTTGCCTGCCCTCTGTCCGGCGGGATAGAGGAGCCGTTTAATTTGTTTTCCCTGTTCTCGATATTATAAAGAATCTTTTTCGCACGCTTTATAACATGTTCGGGAATACCTGCAAGACGTGCGACCTGAATACCATAACTTCGGTTTGTACCACCTTCAACCAGCTTTCTCAAAAAAATTATTTCATCATTCCATTCCTTTACTGCAATATTATAATTTTTTATTCTATGTTTTTTTTGCGCCAGATCAGTCAGTTCGTGGTAATGTGTTGCAAATAGAGTTTTAACTCCTTTTTGATTTAAATCATGGAGGTATTCTGCTACTGCCCAGGCTATGCTTAAACCGTCAAAGGTGCTTGTACCCCTGCCGATCTCATCCATGATAACAAGACTTTGTTCATTTGCACTGTTCAAGATATTGGCTGTTTCCTCCATCTCCACCATGAAAGTGCTCTGGCCTGAAGAAAGATTGTCAAGCGCTCCTACACGGGTAAATATTCTATCTGTTACACTTATGGAGGCCTTTTCTGCGGGAACAAATGAGCCCATCTGCGCCATAAGCACTATAAGCGCCACCTGCCTGAGAATAGTTGATTTGCCTGCCATGTTGGGACCGGTAATAATGATTATCTGGTTTTCATCATTATCAATATTGATGGAATTAGGCACAAACCGTTCTCCTGCTATCATTTTTTCCACTACAGGGTGACGCCCGTCTTCAATTATAATACGGCCATCAGTATTGATCTGCGGCCTGTTATAGTCATTCTGATCTGCTATTTCAGCAAGGTTAAGCAGACAATCAAGCCTGGCTAAAAATTGTGCGGCATGCTGGATGGTTTTATTATTTGTTATGACCTGTTCGCGTATTCCATTAAATATTTCATATTCAAGCGCTGATCTTCGCTCTTCTGCACCTAAGACCTTTTTTTCGTATGTTTTGAGTTCGTCGGTAATGTAACGTTCTGCATTTACTAAAGTCTGCTTGCGTACATAATTAGCCGGAACAATTTCTGAGTGAGTTTTCGGAATCTCAATATAATATCCAAATACTTTATTATATCTTACCTTGATTGAGTTTATTCCTGTTGCATCTCTTTCAGTGGCTTCTAACCGTGCAAGCCAGCCTTTGCCTTCCCGGCTGAGATTTATAAAATCGTCTAATTCTTTATTATAACCTTTCTTGATTATTCCGCCTTCATTGATCGTAAGCGGCGCATCTTCCCGGATTGAACTATCTACGAGATTTGCCAGCTCATAAAGCCGATCAGGGTTTAAGGTCAATTTAAAAAGTTCCGATTGAAGAAGCGAAAGAGCCGAACAGATATCCGGCAGACTTTGAATTGACTGTTTTAAAGCAATAAGATCACGTGCATTTGAATGCCCCATGGATATCTTACTGCCCAGACGTTCGAGGTCATAAACCGATTTTAAACTCTCTCTCAGTCTTTTGCGTACTTGTATATTGCCTTTTGCCTCTTCAACAGCTTCGTGTCTTAATTTTATCTTATGTATGTCAATCAGGGGGTATCTTATCCATGTTTTAAGCAGCCTGCCTCCCATGGAAGTCATTGTCCTGTCAATTATATTGATAAGGGTGCCGGGCTTTGAACCAGTACGAATATTTTTTATAAGCTCAAGATTTCTGCAGCTAATGTCATCAACTACAAGATAATTACTTAATTTGTATGTTTCTATTCCGGTAATATGATCAAGCTGCTGCTTCTGGGTATCCAGTACATAAAATATAAGTGCCCCGGCAGCACTGACACCTGACTTTAGTTTTTCACATCCAAAACCTTCAAGTGAAGCTGTTTTAAATTGTTTTATAAGCCGTTCTCTCCCTCTTCTATGCTCAAAAACTTTGTCATCTAAAAAGGTTATAGATTTTTCTGATAAAGCATTATTGATCTGCAAAAAAAGGGGGTCGTTTTTTATTGAGTTGGGGAGTAAAATTTCGCTTGGGGATATGCGGAGGGCTTCATCTATAACTGAATGAAAGTCTTTAGATTCATACACCCTGAAAGTTCCGGTTGATATATCCAAACATGAAAGACCAATGGCATTGTCGCAGGCTATAGCAAGAATATAATTATTTGATTTTTCGTCTAATAATTCGTCATCTAAAATCATTCCCGGGGTGATAACTCTGACTACATCTCTTTTTACCAGCCCCTTTGATGCCGCTGGATCTTCAACTTGTTCACATATTGCTACTTTGCAGCCATTATTTATCAGACGTGCAATATAATTTTGTGCGGCACGGAAAGGAATACCGCACATTGGAATTGGATACTCGTCTTTCTTGTTTCTTGAGGTTAGAGTTATTTCAAGTATCCTGGATGCAGTCTTTGCATCCTCAAAAAACATTTCATAAAAATCTCCCATTCGATAAAAAAGTATTGAATCAGCGTACTTTTCCTTGATGGATAAATACTGCTTAATCATAGGAGTTACTTTAGAAAGATTCATGCACTTTTTTGCTCTTCTTCCTCCTCATTTTCTTTGTTATTGCCGGATGAACCGCCTTTTAACGATTCTAATTCATTGATAAGTAATGTTATATTTTCATTTTGTGAATCTATTTCAGCTCCAAGGCTTTTTACAACTTTTCTGAATCTGAGCCTGTCGATCAGCGTAAATATATATGAGATAATAAATCCTGTTAAAAAAATGCCGGCAAAAAGGATTGCTCTATGCAATTCAGGTGTCTCATACTTTGTAAAGATAAAATCCATACTCAAACTTTGTTTTGCCATAAAAAAATCCTGATTCTGAAAAATAACTATTCCCATTAATCCAAAAATAACTGCCCAGAAACCGATCTTGAACTTTCTCATATTGTTTCTCCCGTCATGTCAAGTCGTTAGATCTAAAAACATAATGTATAGCTTTACGTTCAAAGAAACAAATTTTTATCTAAAACAAACCAGTTTTCATTTAGGGAAGAGCTGTTTTGCTGTCACCCAACACCTAATCCCCGACTCCTGTTTTTTACTCTTTTCCGTTATGAAACTCAACCTTTTTTTCTTTTAAACCGGCATCAGTTCCAAATTTCCCCATAAGCCTATTTCGTCACCCATAATAATTGCAATAGCATCAATCCCTTCAATATTTTTTCCAATATCAATTGCCTTTGGGATATCAGCTTTTGATTTAATATGATTGCCTATTGAAGTTGCCGCTGCATCGGCAAGAGGGCATGATTCTGATAATATACATACAGCATCAGCATTGCCGAGGCTTAATGAATGTCCGACACTACCTGAAGATGTACACACAGCAGCAGGTTTTTTTATTGAATCTATTCGAAATCCAATACGTAAGCTTAATGGAGATTTGCCTGCAAAAATACCGATTTTAACCGGTTCATTAGTCTTTAAAAAAATATCGCCTCCATTTTCTACAACAACTTCATCAGAAGATGATAAAAGATCAAGTCCGACATATTCTGCAATTGTGCCGGCAACCGCAGCCATTGGCCCAACACCTGCTTTATTGCCGGCATTTACCATATCTCTGACTATGCTCGGTGCAGGACCGTTAATTTGCCACGGTTTAAGTGTTTTTTCAAATTCAGGATACCTGTTAATATAGCTCTCAATATATCCTCTATATTTCAAAACCAATTCCGTTGTTTCATCCGCAAGGATTTCCCCGGCATGTATGAACAAATCTGTTTCTTTAACAACTACATTAAAGGAAACCAGATCATTTTTTTTTACCAGATTGCGGTAGGTACGATTTTTATTCACTTTAGCCCCCGAGCCCTGTTACCTGTGACCAGTTACTTCATATTTTTCACCACGAAGCACGAAGAACACAAAGAAATTATAACCCAAGCTGAGCATTTATGTCATACGGAGTTGTTTTGAAAGATGAACGTCCAACATCGAACATTGAACGTCGAACATCGAATGATGAAATCGCTTCGCTCCGCCAGTTTATAAATTAGCAAAATACCTTATTCAAAATTCGACGTTGGGCGTTCGATGTTGGATGTTCATTTTTTTAATCTCTCCTGTGCAAAAACAACTTATTGTTTATGGCCCCTGATCCCTGTTATTTTATTTGAATTTTCGGCCTCATTTCAATTGGGCACTGTCTCAAGAAATACTTATCTGTCATACCGGCAATAAAGTCTCTTACAATTTCTTCTTTGCTGTGATTTTCAATATAATCGTATGACATATCTTTCAAAAATCTTGTGAAAATCACTGACGAATGATTCTCATTTTCAACATCATTGAGATATCTTTCAAAAAGTATTTCAAAAAGTTCTTTTATTCTTTCCAGGTTGGTTTTAATTTTTGAATTCATGTAGATATATTCGAGGTTAAAATCCTTCAGGCTTTTCAGGGCATCAGATATTTCGGGACTAAATGCTATATATGATTTTTGAAAGCTGTTTTCTATAATATCCGTAACGAGATTATAGACAATTGTTCCGTTCGTATTTCCCAGGATTTTTACAATATCCTCAGGGATATCAGAACGTTTAATTACTTTCAATCTCATGGCGTCTTCCAGGTCTCTTCCAATGTAGCTGATAGTATCTGCCATGCGTACAACACAGCCTTCAAGAGTCATGGGAATCAGTTGCATATCCGGCGCAGTTTTTTTTGCTGCAATCTCTTCATCTATTTTTATAAAGGTTTTATTTCGCTCCGGTTTAAGCATTTCATTATGTATCTCTCCATCATGACAAAGTATTCCATCCAGGGTCTGAAGACATAGATTCCATCCTTTTCCTTTTCGTTCTACCCTGTCTAAAAACTGCACACCCTGAATACTGTGTAAAAAATATCCAATGCCGCAAGATTCGCATATCTCAGACAAAAACCTTTCACCATCATGCCCGAAAGGAGTATGCCCAATATCATGCCCAAGAGATATTGCCTCAATAAGATCCTCATTTAATCCAAGAAAACGACCTATTGTTCTGGCTATCTTGGATACTAGCTGAACATGCAGCACTCTGTGAGTTATGTGGTCGTTCTCAATAAGATAAAACACCTGGGTTTTATCAATATACCTTGTATATGCAAGAGAATGAAGAATTCTATCGACATCCTGAGAAAAGGCTTGACGATATCCATGTTTAAGCTTTTCTTCATGTGAACGACGAAAGCCTTTGGAGTTTGGAACAGCTAAAGGTGATAATGCCTCAGCTTCCCGCTGATTTAAAGCCAATCTTATATTATCCAAGAGCATTTTTATTGCAGCTCCTCATTTTCAATCATATCTTCCATGAGTTTAATATAATCTATTCCTGCCCTTCGGAAGCCTTCCTTCCCATATTTCATATTTGCTTCAAGAACATAATATTTGTCTTTATACATACAGATATCAATGCCTACATCATTCCATTTGCAGCTCTGTGCGGTATGAAGTGCAAGTTCAAGGGCTTCCTCTGGAACCGGGTCTAAACTAATACTCCCACCCACTGAGACATTACTTCTGAAATCAGATGGAGGAGCTATCCGCCAGTAAGCATGAACAATTCTATTTCCAATAACAACCACCCTTATATCGCGGTCTGATGGTATGTATTCCTGAATGTAAGCGGGAGTAACAATATTTAAGTAGGCAAAAAGGTCATCTTCATTTTTTATAAGGTAAACCCCTCTCCCCATGGCGGATCCTCTTGGCACTTTGCCAATAAAAGGAAATTTAAAATATTTTGTAATAGTGGGTTTCTGACGCTTTCCGTAAAATACCCGCGTTCTGGGATGAGATATCTCCAGCAAATCAAACAACGCTGTCTGTTTAATCTTGTCCTGAACACACTTGTATGTATGATAACTTGGGAAAGTGCTTTTTCCCATTACGTCAAACAGGTCTGCATAGAAAGTTGTCGGGTAATATATTTTTTTTGCGCTTCTAATTAAATCCGCCTCTTGAGGGCTGTAATCAGAAAAATTTGGTCGAACTCCCAAAGTAATTACATTCCTGCAATCTCTAAGACGTGCCTCTATGGCAATAACTTTTTTGATTTCACACATAGTATCTCTCTAAAAAACGATGGCATTTTAGCTTGACGAAACAAATAGGCTGTGCGCGAGCTTCAGGTATAACCAAATTCAAAGCAGGAAACTGTTTGAGAGTATTAGAGATCGTTAAGAAAGAACCCTGTAAGATATCGTTATTTTTTTTAATGGGTTGTTGAACTATTATTTTTTTCATTCGTGGCAGGTTCTTTCTTTACGATCTCTTATGCGCGAGTTTTTCATGATTTTAATTTGGTTATACCTGATGCTCGCTTGCGACCGGTTGCTAAAATATTATAAAAAACCCTTCATTGCGGTTTTAGTACAAACATTGATGGATTAACAGAAACATCTGTCCAGTATTTGTAAACATCAATCTTGAATCCATTGCCATTATCGCTTGATACACTTAGCTTCAAAGGAACATGATATTTATTTATCTTCTGCAGACTATCAATTACTACAAAATATAATAATTTTTCATTTACATCAAATAGCTCAATCTTTTTGACATC
>Ga0255447_1020_pt1 | contig 14603 bp, 13 predicted proteins | sample ANMaggSeSYBR02G7_FD_182668 | JGI IMG/M metagenome (GOLD analysis project Ga0255447, IMG submission 182668) | Sediment cell enrichment communities from methane seep in Santa Monica Basin, California, United Staets - ANME aggregate JGI... | ecosystem: Environmental > Aquatic > Marine > Cold seeps >... | reverse complement strand
CTTTCTCAGTTCAAGTACGTCGTGACTGCAAAACCTGGCACATACACCGCAATGGATACAGATAACGGGCATGTCGGCCTTGTCAAAATGGATAGCACGGGGCAGGCAGGCACTGGCACATGTCATGCACGAATCACATAGGTCCTTATCCAGTATTACGCCGCCACCTTCACGTGGTGTGAGGGCACCTGTGGGGCATGCCCGTGCGCACGGCGGGTCGATACATGAGCGACAAACGATTATTTCAAGACCGCTCTCGATACCGCCTGATGTCTTGATATCAATAGCACTGTCTATTAGCGATGCCGTTTTTGCATTTACCCGGCTGCAAGCCAGCATACAGCTATAACAACCTATACACCTGTTTGGATTAGCGACTTTTATTCTTGCAGACAACTCTTACCACCCTTTACTACTGTTTTGTAAAAAGAGTACTATAAGGCTTTGGGTGAATAAAATAATGTGTATAGTCCCGAATGTTTTTACTTCATATACTTTTTTCCACCTTTCATATTTTCCTACAATCCAGCTTTCATGCGTTTTGGGAATATGTTCGGGTTAATTCACCAGATTATTGTATCCACTTCAAAAAGCATGGTATTTTGACCGGATTTACAGGATTTACAGGATGTTAATGTTGCGGTATATCCTGTCGATCCTGTCGATCCTGTCTAATAATTTTTAAATTACCCTTGGATTTGAAGTGGATACAGATTATTTGTATATTCGAGTAGCAGTGTTGCTTTTGCAGTATTTTGGGGTTTAGGTACTGGATTGCTGGTTTATTTCTTAAGTGGCCATTTGGACTGCTGAAGAGCTCCGAAAGGCTGCCCTGGATCAATACACTACAATTTTTAGGCATTCCATTCAAAACATTTTTATATCACCATCACCAATTTAATGTTGGGGATGGTAATTCCTATGATGATGGTGGTGGTTAACAATTAAAGAATTTGAGGATAGTGGAGACGAAGAAAAAAAGTCATGTTGTTGGGACAGATGGATTGAGCAAATTATCGATAATAGTAAAGGAAAAAACTAATTGATCTGGATATATAAGTTCACTTAATTTATTAAAATTTGTCCTTTATTATTATAAAAGTTAAATAACATATATTCAGATTGTCTCGCTCAAATAAATCCTCGCTAGCGCTCGGATTAACTTGGAGAATAGGTATGTTTATACATTCCTATACCTCAAGAAAATGTGTTTACAATCTTAACGGGAATTGCTGACAAAGGTGTGGTCCTATGCAAACAGGTTTTTAAGGTTGCACTACCTTAATTGCTATATTGAATGACTGATATTATGCCAGTTGATGTATTTTTCAGGTCAGCAGAGGACGTAGGGGCAAAAACCAACCAGCTTGATCAGGTAAAGGAATTGTTCCTGAAAATATCCCCTGTTAAGGAAGGCGACATCGTAGCCGTCAAGATACACCCCGGAGAATATGGGAATACCACATATATCAGGCCAGTGCTGGTTCGCACAGTTGTCGACCTGGTAAGGGAAGCGGGCGGCATTCCCTTTGTCACCGACACCACAACACTGTACAAGGGCATGAAACTCAATGCTGCAGACCTGATATGGGCTGCGGCAATGAATGGTTTTACCCAGGCCAGCATGAATGCACCGTTCATTGTAGCGGATGGACTGCTTGGGGATGATGCTGTGAAAGTGGATTTAGATGGGTCTATACTAAAGGATATCACTGTGGCATCAGCCATCGCTAAGGCCGATTCAATGATAGTTTTATCCCATGGCAAGGGACACCCTGGCTCGGGCTTTGGGGGCGCTGTGAAGAACTTAGGGATGGGATGCCTGGACAAGGAAGGTAAAACTAAAGTCCATGAAGTAGGCAGGCCCACCATTGACCCTGAAAAATGCAACGGATGCGGTGATTGTATTGATATCTGTGCATGGGATGCCCTGGTATTGGGAGATGCCCATGCTAATGTGGACTGGAACCTGTGCCGGGGAGAACTGGCATGTGCGGATTCATGCCCACAAGAAGCCATCATTACACCTGATGGTGTGGATGTGGAAATGCAAAAGCTGCTGGGTGAGGCAGCATTTGGCCCCATCAAATGCCTCACAGGCAGGATAGGTTACATCAACTGGATATATGACCTGACCCCGGGCTGTGACTGCTTTAATTTCTCTGCACCCCATTTTGCAGATGATGTGGGTATTACGGCATCAACCAACCCGGTGGCCATCGATGCAGCCACTGTGGATCTGATAAACAGGAAGATGAGGCATCATGGCAGGAGTATAACCGATGTGTGGGGAGTGGACCCGGTCGTACATCTGAAGTATGCTGAACAGATTGGTTGCGGGAGCATGGAATATTCCCTGGTGGAATAAGTCTTCTCAGGTATCCCCCAGTCAGTTCTACAAACTAATAATTTTTTGGGACCAGTTTTTACTCGGGCACAGTATCCATTCTCAAATAATTCGTAACATATTTTAATAAAAACGTCATTGATTTAGTTGTATATGACTAAACGAAAAGTGATTGTTGAACTTGATATCAACGACGATAGAATCAACAGTATCGAAGATCTTGAGCAGGAGATTCTTGCCCAGGATATCTATGGACAAATTGCCAGGAAGTATCTCGATAGTTTGCAGGATGATATGGCACAACACGTGAATGCAAAAAAAGGTAGTAAAAATGGGTAGTGTACTACTTTATGTCTGATAATGCAATTAAGTAATACTAGCATCTCGGTTTTAAGTATACACCAATATTTTTGGTTATTGGACAGGATATGGTGTCTAACATATCTGTATATTAAAGAAGAGCTGTTTATTATCTACTGTTGGGTAGGTCACTACCTAAAAATGTGCATATAAAAACACACCATTTTGAATTTGATTTCCAAGCAAAGAGAACACTCAACGATATGGGAAAAAAACGTTCATAGTGCCTTATCTGCATAACAGAGTTAAAAACATGCTTGATTCCATGTACTATCCTTCATGGAAATATCTCTGCACAATCGTATCATTCTCAGAAGCATCTTTTCTAACCTTAACTCCGCTGAAATAGGGCATAGCATTAATATATTTTCTAATATGTCCTCTCTTGAATGCGTAAATATCAATGCATATTGTCATACATATTCCCTATATACCGAATATGTCGTTTGTGGTTAAAATGTAGCAATTTCAACATTTGTTAATGGTCACAGTGTCATTAGTATGTTTTTTTTAATTGCATTTGTACGTTTTGGGCATTAATTGTGTGAGACCTATGCCCTAAAGTGTCGGATTTAAGGTTCTAATTGGCATTCTGCAGGAAATCAAAGTAAGTCCTTTCAAATTAAAGAAGATATTCTATGAAAACGACTCGCTACCCGTCAAACATTCAATCTATTCACAATACGATGGCCAAACTATTGACGCCATAATCATCGATGATACTAAATCAAAAAGAAGATCGGGCGGTCGTCCCAGCATCAAGGGTGTTTTAGGGCTCAATTTGGAATTGGAGGAAGAATATCTACTATACCTGGGTACGGCTAAGAGTTGGTCAGAAACATTAACCCACATTAAAAATAATTATGGATTGTCTGATGAAGTCTATGCCGTGTGCGATGGGGACGGTAAATTACAATTGAATCTGGAGACATATGGATATAGAATTCAACAATGTACAAATCATTTTGTTAAAACTTCGATGTATTATTTGTGGAAGGAGCAATATCCAAAAGAGGATCGAATGAGAATCAAAAAAGATATCAGCAGAATCATTTCGACATTGAAAAATTCAGTGAAAAAGCATAGAAAAGATTCTGATTTTGCGAGACTCAAATGGAGAATAGATAAAACTCAAGAAGAGTTGCTTGTAATTGCCAATGAGTTACTATCAAAAAATAAAGATAGTAATGCTGGCAAATTCATTCTCAAAACCGGGGGCAAAGTAACGCTATTTGCAGAATTGGCAACAAAGGGAATACAGATTCCAGATAACAATAATCATGTTGAAAACCTGATGGGAATCGTCGGGCAGAAGGTGAAAAAGAATCGTCAGTCCTGGGTTGATGTAAATCTGAATATTATGCTAAACACTATCTGGCACATAATCTCATAGATCTGATCTGGAAGTGTACTGAGAACTTCACCAGTGTTACTGGATATTTTTGATCGATTTTTTGTGCCCCAAATCTATACTGGTCCCAATTTTTTTCATTGAACTATGGCATACACCGAAATGTTTATCCACTTGTAGCACATGGTCATCATCATATAAATAATAATGATGGACATATATAGTGATAAATACACTTTATAAATATATTAAAGTTAAATACTATATCTGACCGGAGATTCTTACAATGTCTAGCGTGGATGATATTCTATCAAGTGGCAATGACATTATTTTTGATAGTAGTATTGATGATACATTAGATAACGATATAATTTTATCATCTGCCGGGAAAACAAACCAGATTGAAGCGGAAGCAGAGACCGTTCTTGAGACTGAAGAAGAAACAAGGACATTCATAGAACCGGAAACTACCCCACCACATCTTGCCCCTGAAATCCTTTCCAGTGGGATATATGTCCTTGACAGGAGCATTGGAGGGGGCATCCCGGGTGGTTCAGTGGTCTATATTTCGGCTACCACCAAGTCCATGTCCGAAGTATTTCTATACCAATTTACCCAATCACGTAAGACTTATTATTTCTGTACAGAAAGACGTCCTAAGTATGTACAGCAGGATATCGCAAATATGAACTTCGATACATCCCAGATTGTTTTTGTTGATGTTTATGGATCTTATTTCATGTCTCCACAAGGCGAAATGATTGATATTGGGGGTAATGGGTTTATGGATGCCAAGATAGTCGAATTCATGGAATATAATCTCAAGTCAATCCTTTCTGAGGAAACCGATGGTGAAATTAACATAATCGTTGATACATTCACTTTCTTTATGAACCTCAATTTGAACTCCGGTATAATCAGGAGATTGATGAATATTATTTATGAAACCACCAAGGAAACTGGTGGTCTGACATTCCTTTATTCACTGAAGGATTCTCACGACCAGAAGCTGGAAAATGAGATCGTTAATACATGTGATGCCATTTTCGACGTGGACCTTGAAAAAACCGGTGACAAGATCATAAGTAAACTCTCAATACCAAAGATAAGAGGTATGACACCAACTGCAGAGATGATCAAGTTCAAGATAGGTGAGGGTATCCAGATAGATACCTCAAGGGATATCGCATAAACGCTATATCCCTTATTTGCTTTTTTTTAGCACAAAGGATTCGTGAAATGACGCATTATTATACATTAACCTGCATCTTGTGTTCCACTATGTGCAGGTATGTGATACGCGGGGGCATGACCTCGTAGTGAAGGACATAAGTAGTTCCACTTTCATCAAATCCATCCCAACGCGACAAGTCAGGATAAAATGAAAAGGTAGGACCCACCAGGGATAGATAATGCTGCATGAGTTTCTGTCCATCTGGACCTGCATCTCCTTTATTGAATGTCTGGTTCCATGGTGGTGTTTCATTTACCCACGTCCAGGTATCATCTGAGGATGGCCCAAGCACGGTTCCTGATGTGGCATTTAACAGGTCAACATTAAAATTATCGTCAGCATCCTTGAGGGGTTGGACAACATATACCCATTCTTCCTTTTTCCCGGATGCATGGTATTCTAATGTTATTGTAACACCGCCTGTCGCTAAACCACCTGATTTATCAATATAAAAAGAAAAATATGGTTCTGTTTTGGTTGGTGAAGTCATCATCATCATTTTCAGATTACTTGTTCCTTCTGGCAATGTGAAATTAAAATTATGTAAAGCAGACTCATTATCCACATTAAACCCGTAAATATCAATAGGGGGATTAAGTTCATTCGGCTGGTCGTTAGGCTTTGTATTCAATGAAACCTTTACTTCTTTATTGTCATGGTCTATATTTACACTAGCCTCAGTCCTTTCCTCGATATACTTGGCCCATGCCTTGTAATAATCGGATTTGATGACCACATTGATCTGTTTGCCCAATAATAACGGATTGGTATATTCCAGGTTGTCAGTCTGATTTGGAAACAAAACATTCGGTGTTTGTTCGGACACAAGTCTTAAGGTGACAACACCGGTCCCGCCCACTGACTGGTTGCTGTTGACCCTGATAATAGGCAGCGTAAGGGTCTCCCCGTTATAATGGAACTCGGGTGGTGTGATTATGACAGGGTCACCCTCACCCGGATATTTCCTGAACACACCACCGCCCTCATAGGCTATCTTGTTATCGCCGAGCTGGTACTGGATTGTTCCCATGGATTCATCATACACAACATATGTTGTTGTGCCATTTGTGAAGGTTACTTTAATTCGGCTTAAACTCGAATCATTAACAGTAATACCACCTGCCTGTGTATACATCTGGACTATCTGTGTGGGTTGTTTGCCAATAGACACCAGACTGGCTTTGGAATCGAGCACAGTAAACCCCTGTTCCATGTTCTTGAGATATGCTTTTTCCTTTGCATCCTGGATGACAGGTAATGCAGTCATTGAAATAATCCCTACTGCCACCACAATTATTCCCAGTAATAGTGTGTAGCCTACCACTTCTGATACTGCATCTTCCGAAAGTTCAAGGCGCTTTCCCATGATTAGAATATCTCCATATCCAGTCTATTTACATCAATGTAAATATATGATGCCGTAAGGTTTGCTGTCACTGTCCGTTTTGAATCATTCACAACAATGTCTTTGGCACCAACATCATCTTTCAGGTATGACTCCCAGCCTTTGTAATAATTGCTGGTAATAATTACGGTAGCATTAAAACCTGTGGAATTATAAAAATATATTGCAGAAGAATCACTGTGGCTGGCACGTATCCTTACAGTCCCTTCACCGCCTTTTGAATAGGCGCCCAGTAATTCCACTATTGGTATTACAGTAATATTGGCATGATTGATGTTGGGCTTTGACCTCATGATAGTTTCATCATTTTTGTATTTTGTCCAGATGCCACCATTTTCATAGGCGATTACCTGGTCGTCCAGATAATACTCTACTGACCCCATGTAGTATGTATCAGGAGTACCGTTTACCACCACCTGCATGTGACTATCATCCTGGATACTCATGGAACCATGGAATATCTTCAACTCGGTGGTCCTGATCGGTGCCCTCTCATATGCAACCTCGTTCATGTTCTGGCCAAGGAGTAAAAAACTCTCCTCCATTTCCTGGAAATGCGACGCATCCATTGAATTCTGGAGAATAGAAATTCCACCAAAATAGACTATCCCTGAGGCCATAAGTAAAATCCCAAGAGTAAGTATAAATCCAAGGGCTTCTGAAACTGCCGTTTCTGATCTGGTAAGATTTTTCAATTTAAGCATCCTCCTGGTCAAGGTGTCGGATTAAGATGGTGAGCTGCTAAAGCGTGATATAAAGATTTTTTGAAGTCCCGTCTTTAAAGTAGATCGTGATAAACAATGGATTATCAGCAGCCACGAAAACTTTGGAAAATACCAATTTTAAAGACGTATCTGTGGTCGGAACGCGATAGTTGGCAAATGTTACTTCAGCAAGTGGATTAACCGCACTCGGGCTTGCATGTAACACTCCCCCAAAGTAAATTTCCTCAAGTTTTCCTTGTGAAAATGTTACATCCATGCCATCAATATCAATATCCGGACCACTGCTATGAATATAGAACTCAACCTCTTTACTATCTGTGTTGAAATCGCTATAATTTACTATGAGATGACTTGCCTCACCAGTCAATACGGTAAATGGCCCCATCTGTCCCGGATTATAACTGTTTCCTGCCCTGTCATATACTGTGAAGTTATACGTATATGTTTTACCCAGTTCATACACCTGTAAGAACTGCCACGAACTGCTGACCGAATTTATCACTGTCGGGTATATTGACACGTTTTCCCTTCTTTCGGAAACATTTGATTGATTATCGGTCACATTTATTATCAGGTAATCGATACCCGAATCAGTATCACTTGCATCATATGAAACAGTGATATACTCACCAGCAACAAGATGATCATCCCTTAAAGGGAAATTGAAATTAGCAGTGGGATCGGCAGTATTTGGTATCGCTTCTATCGTAAAGTTCCACCTTAGAGTGACATTCTTGTTCAATGAGTTGCCGGATCCATAAAATAACTCCTCTGCATACAGTTCAACATCATATGTACTTTCTGTTAAGTTGGCAGGTGGGATATATTCAATTGTATATTCACGTATAGTAGTGTTTGTAATAGTTGCATTTGCAGTAACATCAACTGAGTCAAGCCACAACTCGATGGAACTATTATCGATAGCTATGTTATCACTGACAACAGCTTTTATTGTTGGCGGGTTAAAATCTGTTGACGAACCATTGGCAGGAGAGATTATCTCTGCTGTAGGGGCCTCCAGGTCCAGACCATTGTCCACGATGTAGGTGTTTGTTTCATAGCTATAATGACCTGCCCTGTCGTAAGCCAGGGCCGTTATTGTATAGGTTCCATCTGAAATAGTTGTAGTATCCCATTTCCATGTAAATGGAAAGGCTTTATAGGTTTCATAATTCCCATCAATATAATATTCTACTTTGGCAACCTCTATGTCATCCCATACATCCACTTTTATTTCAGTTGTATTATCTATCGTTGACATTGAAAAAGGATAGACGATAGCAACCTCGGGCCATTGGTTATCAACTGTTGCCGCCACGCCGCTATTTTTGAACATTATCTGGCCGTTAGCGTCATAGACAATTACATGTTCGCCAGTTGTGCTGTATAATGAGCTCCCTGGCACGACATTGATATCGGGATTAAAGGGGACTTTTATAGTAACTTCCGGACTGCCTATTGTCTGGACAATAACATTGCCTTTATCCAGTTCCACTAAATACGGTTTGTTGGCTACTGTGGGATATAAGTCAATTTCATTCTCAATGCTGACTATCGATCCCTGGGATAAGCTTGCTTTGACCTCTTTATCCATGTCAAGTATCTTAGAGGCAATATCGTTCCCGATACTTCCATACATTTCCCTCATTACAGTCTCACTGGCCTGTTCATTTATACTCTGGAAAGACAGTAACACCATCCCCAGCAGCATTACTGTGATCGAGAACAGGAGTATAGTCTCAATGGTCACGGTTACAGCCTGTTCATCGTTTATCATGCGCATGGAACTCACCTCATATTGTTATCAGGAATGTATCCTCAAAATCTGCCCTTCCGTCTGAATAGGTAATTGTGACATTGACATTGGTAGCCTCAAGGGCAAGTTCTTCACGTGATACGCTTGAAAAGAATATCCCGGCCACTATCCGCTCAGCGTGTATGCCCCTCTCAGATAGGTCATGACCTGCCATGTAGATCACCCTGCCGTTATCGAATGGTGCTTCCACAAAGATGAGGTGGTGCTCGGATTCGTTATCCCCGTTGTCATCAAATATGATCTGGCTGCCGTTGGGATAGGCCGCATAGCCAATAATGTTAGTATCAGGGTTCACTGCACTGGTGCTATTGTAAAGCGTAAATGCCAGTCCTTCAACACCAGACCACGGAGGACCCGTTGAATTATGACCAAGGGATGGACCGTACATTCCGCTGGTGTTGTTTGTCTGTGAGATTGGATTAAATGATGCACCATTGTCGACAAGCCCTGCCATCGGCATGGGCGGCGCATCATTCAATATAGACGAACTATTGACCAGTTTAACGAAAGGACCATTTGGAATTTCAGAAGTTATTGAAGCGGGAATATTACTGACATTGGTCTCGTTTATTCCAATAAATCCGTACCATGGATGCGCAGTATTATTATCAACAGCTTCCACTGCAGCATCCATGCTGATTGCACCGATGCATTCTGCATAGAGCACACCACCATCGGCAGTCCAGTTGACTATCTCCCTGGTTATATTGACATCAACGGTGCTCATATTATAATGGATAAGTAGAACACTGTAATTCTCAAGTGTAAGGTTGCCTGCCAAGATATCGGAATCGTTCAAAAGAGTGTATGGAATCTGCATATCCTGGTAATATTGATAGATGGGATTCAAAGTAACATTGTCAGGATAAACGGCAACACTGGGGATACCTGTCATTGCAGTTGTACTTTGCAGGAATTTACCCCCCTCCATCCTTAGGCCGTGGATTGTTATCGCCTGAGTAAAATTTAGGGATTCGTTATATATCCAGTCATTCGTTGAAGTATTAAGGTCCTTTACATCCAGTATAAATACCCCCCCGGAATACGTTCTATTAATAACATTGCCCGGTCCAAGATTTGGTCGGGCAATATCATCTGTGGTCAGGTTCAGGTAAAAATCATCGTAGGATATATTTGTCATATTTGGCAAATCGGATGATATGTTGGTCATGTTCACAGGGTTTTGCAGCACAGCAAAAACAGGGATACTGGTATTGTCCACAACATTCCAAACGAACCGGTATGCCTGGAGTGTATTATTCTGGTGTTTGTCCATTGGTATAATTAGTGACATGTTGGGGAAGAAGTGTGGTTGCTGCTTGAAGTGCTGTACTGTGATGGTACGGTTTGTAACAGATGACGTGAATGTGACATTATTCACTACCAGTTCTGCTGACGTCCCCCTGGTTGCATATACCCGGCTTATAAGCTCGCCAAAATCATTAGTGTAGTTAAGGAAATACTCTCTTAGCAAGGTCTCGTTGTTAATATCGTAAGCATCGCTGTAGATCAGTGTATCTTCGGTGGCGTAATTCACTTCCCGGATTGTCAGGCTTCGAAACTCTGTGATATCCTGTTTTGATATATCAAGCCCCGCTGCCGGCAAGTTGGCAGTAAGGATCAGGTTATTCAACAGTACCATGAATGTAAGTGTGCCTATCATGATCATAAATCCTGAAAGCAGGATCAACTGGGCATTGGATCTTTCTGATTCCTTTTTGGCATTGCTGTGATCTTTCATTCTTACATCCGCCAGAGTGTCAATCTTACATCAAGGATATTGTAAAAACTGGAATTCGGAGAAAGGTCAGGGATAAAGGAGGCACTAATAGCGTCTTCGTCGTGGATAACGACCTTTCTTGAGACAAGTACTGCATTATCGGAAGGGCGTCCGTTCCACAACATGGCCCTTGAATCCCATTTTTTGTTATCGTTCTGGTAAGCTACTACCAGATTATAAGCAGTTCCGTCAGCCAATAACGCCCTGTTAAATACAGATGTCAGGTCATAGACAGAGTTAGGGTATGTTGATGACTGACCGTCAAATTCCACACCAGTCCAGTCTACCAAAGCTTTCTTTAAGGGTGAATTCGTCTCACCTTCAGGTACATAGTCCAGCACGATCAGGAGGTCACTGCCAGAGGTCTCTATTTGTGATTCTACCTGCTGGTGGGATGCTGATGATGTGAGAGGAGTAAGGGGCGATGCCTGCACGATAAAAACTACAAGAAAGACAATCATAATAGCAGTAGCTGCACCTTCCAGGGTATACATCTGCCCGGTGTTATCTTTTAGTATAGCCTGTACTCCCGGGATCATTCTACCACACCCTGACATACAATAACGCAAACTCATCATCCTGTTCTACATATACTATGCGTACTGTCTGGGCAACATTGACATTTTGCGGAAGTACCGGGCCGTTGTTCAACACAACATTATTTGATGAATCGCGATACATGGATCTATCAAGGTTGTACAGGGAAACGTTCAGGTCATACGATGTTGTCTCGCTACTCAGACCCAGATCCTCTCGCATATCATCATAAAGCGTTGTTGTGTTCATACAATAATTAAGTTCCCCGGCCCTTTTAAGGGAAATTATATTGTTGTCAGTAGGACTATTAGCAAGACCATTTGTACTTTCTGCCAGTGTTATTGCAACCCGGTCAGACATTGACTTGACTTCATCAGAGCTTGACTGGAAAGGAACAAACAGACTGGTTAGTGTCTGGAACAAGAACAGGAAAGTGACCATAAAAATAACAATACCTGAAATAAAATCCAGACTGATCTGGCCACGGGTATCGTTAAAGGAATTTATCCTGGATTTTCGTGGAAATACCTTTTTTCTTCCTGAAGTCGTCTTGCTCATAATAATAATTTATTGACATTCAAACTCGATAATTATCTTCACTACCAACTGTGTAATCTATAAATGTGCTACTGATAAAGACATCCAATCATGTCTTAGTTGTCTCGAACATCCATGCGATCTTATTAAGAGCCTCCCGAGGGATTATTGTCCCGTACACGTCAAGAATTTTTTAAAAGACACATAAAAAAAATGAAAACAAGGTAGATTAAATAAATATATGGGTATTGCAATTCGTGAAAAGAACGAAAATAACAGTGTTATTTTGGATTTTGGGGATATTTAATAAGTGTTATAGGTAGGTTAAGTAGTGTATACTAAGTCTGATCAACAGGGAAGGGATATTACTCCATTTGAGTCTGTCTGGCTACACAGAACCTGCAAAGGGCTTCATCATTATCTTTCTGCTTGTCCTTCACAGGGCAGTAATAATGATCCCCGATCTTTTCCACAAAAAACCCACCTGGGAAAGGCGTACCTTCAGGATGGGGCGGTGTTTTGGTTATGAAGATATTGTAAAGAGCACATAAATGGTACAGCACAGTCATATCATGTGCCTGGGAAGTGTCTTTCGTATCAATATTATCAAGTTTTTCCTGGAAACTTTTGATGAATTCAATAAACTGTTCCTTATCAAGTATCTGATTAAAGGAATGTGTTTTAGCAATAATTTCTTTAAAATTTGAAATAAGTTGTTCAGCCATCTTTTCCCTGAACACTTTTTTATATTTCGGGGGGAGATACTTACATTCCTTCTCCAATTGGACCTGTATTTTCATCAGGTCAAAAACAGTATATGCCGAGAGTTCTTTATTAAGTTTTGATAGCAAGGTCTGCTGGTCATGCACAGATTCACTTAGTTCATGGACACTTTCCAGTTTCTTGAATGAAGACGCTGCCATAATAATACATCAACCTTTACGCTTCAGTTTTTCAATTTCACAATCCGGCTTTCCCACATATACCTCGTTTGCATTAAGGAAAATGCCGTGTTCGACCACTCCGGTACAACCTGATAATTCCCTGGCAAGCTGTTCAGGGTCATTGATCTTACCAAAATCAGCATCCACCACGAAATTACCGTTATCAGTGATCACAGGTCCGTCTTTATGCACCGCCATACGTAACACTGGCTTGCCTTTTAATTCCCTGACCTGGCACTTGACCAGTTCCAGGGCCTGCGGCATGACTTCCAGGGGTACATAGTGGTCCAGCACTTCAACCACTTTGGTTGGGTCCACAAGTACCACGAACCGCCTGGCTGAAGCTGCGATGATCTTTTCATTGGTATGGGCGGCACCCCCACCTTTAATTACACACAGGTTCGCATCAACCTGGTCCGCACCGTCGATTGCAATATCCACAACCGGGTCCTGTGCAAGTGAGGTGAGGGGAATGCCATGCTCAATTGCCAGCATTTGTGACTGGTATGAGGTAGGAACACCTCTTATGTCCAATCCCTGTTTTACTCTGTGTCCAAGTGATTCAATTGCAAAAGCAGTGGTAGACCCTGTGCCAAGACCCACTACCATTTTGTCCCTGACAAGATCTGCAGCAGATTCACCAACAGCTTTTTTCTCACCTGTATTGGATTTTTCAGTTCTGTCCTTCATTTGAATTGACATTAAACCCTAATGTTCCAAGTATCTTTTGGAATATCCCACTTTTCCTGGTATCAGGTATAAATTCAACTCCTGTAAGTTGTGCTGCCAGTTTCCTGATGGCAATAGATGCCGGTGAATCAGGATTTGAAATTACCAGGGGAATCTTATCCAGAGCAGCTTTATGCACATTGATATCATCGGGAATTACAGCAAGTATCTTTAATTCCATGGTCTTTCCAAACGATTCTATTGCTCCATTTTCATCAGATATATTAGTGCGGTTCAAAATCGCACCGTCGATGACCATATCTATTGACTCTGCGATGAGTCGCATTCGCAGAGCATCTGCCGTAGATATTAGATCTGGAGTGGAAATGATGATAACGTGATCTACTTCAGGTAGTAACAAGACAACATCTTCATTTAAGCCTACAGGGGCATCTATCAATATATAATCTGCCTTCTCCTTCAGGTTGTCCAGTACATCTATCATACGAGAGGGATCAGCTGCCTGATATCCTTCGATACTTTCCCCGCCTGGAATGAACTTCAATCCGTGGGGTCCTTCATAGATGGCTTTTTCTATAGGTTCACTGCCGGCAAGGACGTCATGAATAGTAATTGGTGCATTGATCATACCAAAAACAAGTCCCAGATTCGGCATTGCCAGATCAGCATCAATTACGATGATCTCTTTCCCTGACATTGCAATTGAGGTTGCAAGATTTGAGAAAACTGTGGTTTTTCCCACTCCACCCTTTCCGGATAATATAAGATAAATTTCAGCACTCATAATACTCATCATGTCTAAGGGAAATCTTTTATAAATTAAACATCATAACAAGTATATAAACATGTATGATATTGTAAAGATGAGGTTATAATC
>Ga0255447_1019_pt1 | contig 14994 bp, 6 predicted proteins | sample ANMaggSeSYBR02G7_FD_182668 | JGI IMG/M metagenome (GOLD analysis project Ga0255447, IMG submission 182668) | Sediment cell enrichment communities from methane seep in Santa Monica Basin, California, United Staets - ANME aggregate JGI... | ecosystem: Environmental > Aquatic > Marine > Cold seeps >... | reverse complement strand
CCACCGCCGCATCCAGGACCTTCCGGGTTGCCGCCCAAATATCCGGACCGATGCCATCACCCTCTATAAACGGAATAATCGGCTTGTCCGGTACAACCAGCTGGTTTTCCTTCCATTCAATCTTACTGCCAGTGGCAGGTGGTGCATAATTCAATGTCGTCATACCCTACCCTCTTTCATGATGTAAATAACCGACCCATTCGGAAAAATGGATACGTGCCTGGTCCCACATTTCATCATCTGAAATACCTGTGATGCGTCCGTTCTCATATTCCGCATCCACCCATTCTTTGATCGCCATAACGCCGGAATCATTTTTCTGGATCTTAACTTTTTCCGGGATTTTCAGGCGCGCATTCACCCAGTAAGCAATTCCCGCCACGCCGGATTTATCCGTAATACCGATATCCACCGGGCGGTTGAGCACCTTTTCTGTATCAAAAATATTATAAATTTCCTGGTCCTTCAGCAAACCATCGGCATGAATTCCTGCGCGGGTCACATTAAAATTCGCACCCACCAAGGGCTGATTGGCCGGAACTTTGTACCCCATTTCTTTCTCAAAATACTCCGCCACTTCCGTGATCACCGAAGTATCAATATCTTCCATACTGCCGCGCAGACCGATATATTCAATCAGCAGCGCCTCAATCGGAGTATTGCCGGTTCGTTCGCCAATCCCCAGCAACGTCCCGTTGACAGCTGAGCAGCCGTAGAGCCACGCTGCGGTAGAATTGGAAAGCGCCCGGTAAAAGTCATTATGACCGTGCCATTCCAGCAATTCAGACGGAACACCGGCATATTTGTTCAGTCCATAGATAATCCCATTGACATTTCTCGGCAGCATGACACCCGGAACACTAACACCATAACCCAGTGTATCGCAGGCGCGGATCTTCACCGGAATGCCTGATTCACGGGAAAGACGCATCAATTCCTGAGCAAAAGGGATGACAAAACCGTAGAAATCAGCCCGGGTAATATCTTCAAAGTGACAGCGCGGGATAACGCCCATTTCCAGGGCGGACCGGACGATATCCAAGTACCCTTCCATGGCTTGTTTCCGGGTTTTCTTCAGTTTGTTAAAAATATGGTAATCCGAGGCTGAGGTCAAAATACCGGTTTCTTGCAGCCCCATTTCCTTGACCAATTTTAAATCTTCTTTTTTCGCCCGGATCCAACCGGTAACCTCCGGGAACTCATAGCCTTTTTCCATACATTTCGTAACCGCCTGCTTATCCTTATCTGTATAAAGAAAAAACTCCGATTGGCGGATAATACCGTGGGGGCCGGCAAGCTTGTGCTCCAGCTCAAAAAGCTTCACGATCTGCTCTACGCTAAATGGCGGCATGGCCTGCTGGCCGTCACGAAACGTTGTATCCGTGATCCAGATATCCTCAGCCGGCATCAGCGGTGAAACCCGATGATTAAAACACATTAACGGCGGCATCTCATAGGTATAGATGTCCCGGTAAAGATTTGGTTCCTGGACTTCCTGCAACTCATAATGGTATTCCTCGCGCATGAGAGTCCTACGATGTTTGTCAAATTTAAGCATTTTTGCCTCCTAATAAATAAAACATACAAAAAAACAGCACCTTTTTTAAAGGTGCTCCAATATACGAGAGGCTTTCGAGATTGTCAACCTAGGAAAAATTCTTTTTTGATCAGGAGATGTAAAGAAATACTTTATAAATGAGGAAGGCCGGCCATATAGCTGCCTTTACAATTCCCAGAACAGAGGGCCAAAATCCATCTGCCTGTCCAATAAAATAGACCATTGCACCAATAAATCCTGTAAAATAGAACCATCCGACTTGAGAATGATCTTTCATGACCCTATCCCCCTTCACAATTCTTTAAAAATCATTTAAAACAACCCATACTGTCAGTATCCATCCTGTTACTGGATAATACTATATAATATGTAGGCTTATTTCAATAAAATAGTATATGCGGCGTGGATAAAGTAATACGATTATGCCAATATATATATTTTTTAGTTATTTGGAATACATCCTCTAACTCTGACTTTAAAACTGCACACTACAATTCATGGTGACTTCGGTGGCACGGGTATCCGGATCGCGGGTCAGGCCGTGTTTGCCGCGCAGGCTCAGAGCGAGCAGTTTGACAGGATTATAATTCAGCGTCAGGGTGTAGTCTTCCTGATGCGTATCTGCGCCGCCCCAAGATTCGGCCAGTTTGGCAACTGCTTCAGCGCGGAACCTGGTCCAGCGCAGGACCAGTCCTGCACCCACAGAAGCGGTATGAATGATGGGTTCCCGACCGGTTTGGTCCTCGTTGCGACTGTACAATCCTTCGAGATAACTGGAAACAATTTCGTTCCATTGATAGGTGACTTTGCCGTCTGCCGTGTCCTGACGCGTATGCAAGGAACCGTAGGAATTAAGCAGGTCATAGGACTGGGTCGTCTGACTGGTCTCAGAAATGGCATACGCTGTCCGGGTGACTGACTCGGCACTGGTGCCGTCCTGATCACGTAAGGTGAGCGTATAGCTACCATCCATCCGCCAAACCGCCTGCACTGAGGAGTGCAGGCCCAGACTAAAGTCGCGTTCCCTACCCTGTAACCGGTCATACTCCAGAAAAGATGAATTGTAATTCTGTTTTTTGAAACTGTTCATACGATGCTTTGGCATCACCGGACAAAGCATTGGAAAAAACAATCCTGGCTGCATAGGCAGCTTTGCGGGTCTCCTGCTCCGTCTGGAAACGCAGCCCCGGGTCTGTGCTGTCAGTCAGAATATACAGCTCGCGCTTGCCTTCCAGTTCATGCGTAAGTTGGGCCATTTGCGCCCATTTCACAGTTCCCAAATCAGTCCGGGTTTTATTCAACAGTCCGCCGCCTTGCGCCAGACCGGTCCAGCGCAGGCTGGGTGAGAGCCGCACGGAAAGCGGCTGCCAGGGGGTTATTTCCAATTGCCCGGAAGCGGTCTGCGTATAAACCGGCTGATAAACACTTCCGACCAAACTCTGGAGTGTTTCCCAGGTGTAATCCGCATCCAGCCGGATGGTGTCAATCGGCCGAAGATTAAGTTTCGTGTCCAGCGTCCGGGTCGATCCGTATGCCTCATCCCAGACCCATTCATTGGCCAGGGTCAGTGAGTAACGCTCCGAAGGCTTGAAAGCACCATTGACCTTAACTTTGGTGACTGCGTAATCTTCCAATGCTGCCAGACTATCACCGGATGCATCTACTCTCTGATAATTAAACAAGCCGCTCATGGTCAACCAACTGAGATTTTTTGAATTGGCGGAAATTTCCAAACGCCGGGTTTGTGCTGAATTCCGATCCGCCAATTTTCCTTCACGCTTTTCCTGCTCACCGCGAATTGAAGCTGCATAATAATCCTGCTCCACACCCACGATCCCGGTATGCCGGATGGTTTCATGGTCCAGTTTCCGGCTGCTTTCCTGCGCATCATTTTGTTCATCCAGAAAAAAATATTCATATCCCCATGAGGGCCATGCTTGGGGAAACACCCTGGCCTGGACACTGCTCTGTTGGGTCAGTTCACGAATACCATTTTGCAGTACTTCTTTGTAATCATACGCACCGGCCAGGGTGTAGGGACCGCCGGTTTTGAAATCTGCGCTGCCCCCATAATTGAACAGGTCGCTGCCTTGCTCTGAACCGCCTACCCGCATAAAATCAGGTGAGGTCTTGCGATAATAACCTTTCATCCCCACCGGACCGATGCTGCCGGTGGCCGCCGCCTTGAGTGCCTGCCCTTCGGTTTTGTCAGACACCAGCCGGTTTGCTTGATACCGGCTAAACGCAAACTCCCCGCTCACTTTTCCGAATCCCGGAATTTCGGATTGTACATCCGTGCCCAGCACCCAATGCCCGATCGGGGTCAGTGTGTTGCCCACGCCGACATCAACAACACCCGCTTCTTCGGGATCTTCCTCTCGCACCATTGAACCTGCCAAGCGTAACCATGAAAACGGTTTGCTCCATAAACGAGCGGCATACAAACTTCGCGGATAAATTGTCTGGCGTGATTCATAAATCACTTCCACCAGCGTCACATCATCCACAACCTGTTTCAAAAATATTATTCTTCCGGAAAAATAATCAAATTCATACTCCGTACCGCGTATAAGCTTATTTTTGTTGAGCATAATCATTTCCGATCCGAAAACCACCGGAGCGTTGGCCAGATAATACGGTCCTTGTGTCCGATCACCATAAAATTTTTCATACCTGTCAATCCCTTTGGACGCGCCTACAATCGCGATGCCACCGCTGGACGCAAAATCAGCAGTGAAACGCCCACCCGAAATATTCCGGTTCTCCAGAACAAATTCCGTATCCGGCAGGGTTGCGGAAAAATCACCCAGCAACAATTCCATCCGATCGGTCGAGAGTTTAAGCATATAGGTGTTTTCCAGACTTTGGTCGGATTGATAAAACTCCCCTTCCACCTTAATGGTTTTCATGATCTGACCGGAAAGCGTCAGGTTCAACGACTCTCGCCGTGTATAGCCGGATGAAAAATAATTTGGTGATGTTCCGCCCTTGTATTCACGACATTCCAAAGTGATGTTTTTTCGACCTGATAGTTTTAAATCAGATGATCGTTCGTCATCTTCCTCTTTGGTTTCATACAATGGCACGCGAACCAATTCACTCGCGGTTGGACTCAAACTACGGCTCAAGCCTTCCGGCAGGGGCTGAAGCTCCTCAACCCGCGCACCTGACTCAGCAGCTTTCCGGATGGCGGCAATTTCCCGCACATCCCGTGCCTGACGCACTTGTTCCAAAACATCCGGACTGGGAACAATCAAACGGTCACCTGGATAAATAAGATCAGGATTTTCAATATAATTATATTTAAGCATCTCAGGCCACTGGAAAGGATCTTTCAATACCCACTTGGCAATATCCCAGAGCGTGTCGCCGGGCCGGATGGTATAGGCGAAGAGTACTTTCTCCTGCGTCTGCGCCACCGGCGTGGTGCCCATAGGTTCCAGCAATGCCGGATCACCGGGCAGGGCCACGGCATGGGAAAGCACAGGAAAACATAATACACAAAATGTGATTAATATTGCTTTTTTCATCATTTGTTCCCAATTCATTAAAATATATAATTCAAAGGCTTCCCACCACGGAGGCACGGAGCTCACGGAGAAATCTTTTAAAATAAAAATATGAAAAACAAATAGGGTTTAAAGCTTTAAAAAGCTTTAAAGGTTTTAAAAACTTTAAAAGCCTTTAAAGTCTTTAAGTATTTACCCTAAAAAGTTTTTTTCTCCGTGTTCTCCGCGCCTCCGTGGTAAAAAAACTCTATTTTTTCATTATCGTTTTTATCCTTGTAATCTTGTATTTCAATATCCTGTCATTGCCAGTATCAGCCACATAAAGCATATTGTCCTGGCCGACGGCCAGCCCGCTTGGTGATTTCATGGCAGGGGCGGTAATCTCACGCACCCACTTGCCCTGCGTATCAAAAACGGTAATCCGGTTATTGCCGGTATCGGCAATAAAGAGCAAGCCGTCTTTAGAACGCGCCATACTTTGCGGTTCCCGTAATTGGCCGACCGCTTTGCCCGGACTTCCAAACATACTCAGGAAATCGCCCTCTTCCGTAAACCGTTGTACTCTATGATTGCGTGCATCCAGCACCAGCACCCGGCCGCCCGGCTCAGCAATTACTGCTGAGGGACGCAGCATAAATCCCGGTCCGGTCCCAAATCCGCCGATTATTTTAATCTGATTGCCCTGGGCATCAACCTTAAGCACCCGGTCGTTTTCTGTATCAGCAATATATAAATACCCCAAGCTGTCAACGGCCACCCCATGGGGGCGATGCATTTCCTGCTTGCCGCTGCCTTGCGAGCCAAATGCAGTAATATAATTTCCCTGCCAATCAAATTGCTGAATACGGTGATTTTTTTGATCGGAGATATACAACCTGGTGCCGTCAAACGCCAGTCCCATGGGATCATTGAACCTGCCCGGATCAATCCCAAAACGGCCAAACTCAAACCGAAAGGTACCGTCTGTGCCCAACACCTGGATGCGTTGATTCCCGGTATCCGCTACAAAGAGGTATCCCAGGTTTCCTGCTTGATGTGCTATGATCCCGTGCGGCTGGAGAAATTGAGCATGACCGCTACCCGAGCGTCCAATACTGCCTTGATACTCCACCAGCAATTCACCCTGCGCCAAATCAAACGTTGCTGTCTGAACCGAGAGGGATGCACAACCTGACACAAGTAAGCAAGCCAGCAAGACTGATAACCGTTTCATAACCCACCTCAACATTTTAAATCAAATTCTTTTTACCACGGAGATCACGGAGCACACGGAGCACACGGAGAAAGAAAAAGCCATAAATGTTTTTAGGGCAAAAGTTTTAAAAAAATGTTTCATCTTTATCCTTACTTTTTTTGTTTTTCTCCGTGTGCTCCGTGATCTCCGTGGTAAGTAGCTTTATGAGCTTACCAAAATATTTGAATCGTGATCCGGTTGGCATCGTACAATGCATTACCAATCACAGCAGCATAATCCACCCGCACCTGTTGCCAGACAAACCCGGCACCCAGATTGATATGGTCCGCATCCCAGCCAATACGCAACGTCAAAGGATCAAATCCTTTGTACGCCAGTCCCACGCTGGCTTTGGGGAGTTCATCCGGTTTGATCCACTGAGTCATCATCGCCGTGAGCGTGGTTTGCCAATCCAGCAGCGGAATATTCACACCACCTTCTAATTTCCGCAAACCCGTTTCTTCTCTATAGGGTTTATGCCAGGCCTGCCACTGTGCGTTTCAGTGACGCATCACCAAACCTGCGCTCAACCCTTTGTCATCCGGCCACTGATACACCACGCCAACATCCCCATCAAATCCCCAGGCATAATCTTCCCCGATTTTGAGATAAATCGCTTGGCCTCTATCCCCAGTGCAAGCCGAGGAAAAAGTTGTAATCCGTATGCCAAAGCAAATAATGAATCAACCTGTGTATCATAGGTAAGTACGGTAGCCTGTTGGTTGGTGATGGAATCAATCACAGCTGTGCCGTCAGCATTAAAAAGCAACCGATAATAAATAGTATTTTGAGTAATCATCTGATCAAATTTAAATGCCAAATTGCCGAAACACGGCACGGTAAGCATCACCTGGTAACCGTATTGGTCATAAGCCAAACGTGCCTGACTGAGAGATAAGGATAGCGGTTGCCGGTATTTCGGTTCAACTTCCGGTGTAATGCTGTTTTCAGAACTATCAACAATCAGGATAGGTGGCAGAGCAAAACCAAGACTGGCTGGATTATTGGACGCGCGGAAATCTCCGGTCAAAGCCAGCGCACTATACCCCAGACTGACTGAGTGGGCGTTGATGTCAAACTCACGCACATCAGCAGCCTGTCCGGAAACGCCACAGAAGAAATAAATCAATATAAAAAAAACAGTCAATTTGTTCATTACAGAATATTTCATCCTAAACAGATCATTTTTTACTATGTCATTCCCGCACCATGTCCGGCTTGCCCCGCGCACGCAGAGACGAACTTGCCCAGCGTATGCGGGGGCGAATGCCGGGTGCCGGATGTTTCCAGCTAATAAATCTATTTAAATATTTCTTTCACAATCACAAGTGTTTTTTCTTCAACTTGCCACGCCATCTCCGCCCGGATAGTGCAGATATATTTATATTTCCGCCAATGGCAGGCGGCATGTACCTCATCACTATCATCTTCACCGCCATCCCATGTGACCTGATTTTGTCCGGCATGACTATGCGTCCCCCCCGGCGCAAAGGCGCCAAACGTCTTTACCAGTCGCCCGGTTTTTTTCTCGCGAATCCGGATCAAAATCTGCGCGTCTATATTCAATGTATACTTAATATGCGTCACTTGACCTTCATCCGGTCGAAACGGATTAGGTACAGCATGGCAATCATCCAGTTCCAGATCCGGCGTGGCTGTCGGTGTGGGTTGCGGCGTCGCGGTCCAGGTGGGACTCGGCGTAGGCTGGGGCGTGGGTGTCCAGACCGGCGTGATCACACCCGTGGGCGTGGGTATGGGTGTGGGCGGCTCCTGGCCCTGGGCCAGCACGATTACCAGAGTAGTGGCCACGGCTTGCTCTTGACCGCTCGTTGCTTCGGTCCGAACCGTATAAACATCCGGCAATACGACTTGACCGAAATTGTTGCGACCATCCCAAGTACGATAACACAGCTCCCCTGCTCTTTTGCTTTCCTGCTCACCCAGATCACGGATCATGCTGCCAAACCGGTCCATAACCATCACGCGCACGAGCGCCGGTTTGGTGACCAGGTAACTGATGGTTGTCTTCTGCCCGTCTTCGGCAATAAACGCCGCAGGCTGTGCCGAGAGCGCAAGCACTTCCAGCCGGGCCGCCGGGGTGGCTGTAGGTCCGGGTGTAGGCCAGCCGCTGGACAGGTCCAGCCCGAACTTTTGCACCCGCTGATTTCCTGTATCCACTACATACATTCGTGTAATTGTATTTAATTCGTGTAATTCTTGTTTAAACGCAATCCCATGCGGGCGGTCGAATTTCCCGGCAGTGGCGCCGAATGATCCGAAGGTGCCGATCAGATTACCATAAGGGCCGAACTCTTGTATGCGGTGGTATTTCAAGTCCGAAATCCACACATTGCCCAAGGGGCCGAGTTGGATGTTTTGCGGTTCATAATGATTCTGGGTACCCTTATAAGAGAACACGAGCTTTCCGTATTCATCCAATTTCTCAACCTTGTGTGCCGCCTGATGGATGCGGTCAATAAATTTGCCATGGAAGAATTCACTGTCGTTCAGTTCCATGACCGCCAGATCGGAATACTTGTCATGGTCAGTATTGTTACAAGCCGCTGAAACACCGTCCGGCCATTGTTTGACTTCACGCAATTTATCATTGTCATCCAAGTAATATATTTTTCCGTTCTCCGTTAGGATATGCAGCCGGCCGGTTTCATCCACAACCACACTGACCGGGTTGAGCGGTTTCATACAGGGCTTGCCGTGCTTGCCCTTCCCGGTGTCAATTTTCTTATATTCGCCGATATAATTTCCATCCAGGTCTAATATCTGAATACGATTGTTCTTGGTATCGACCACATAGAGTAGGGAACGGTCGCGACCGTTCCCTACCGCCATGTTCTGCGGTTCATTGAATTCTCCCGGCCGATTCCCCTTCTCGCCGATGGTCAGAATATACCCGTCATCAGCGCCAAATTTCTGGATCCGGTTATTTTTTGTATCAGCCACATAGACATTCCCATACGGATCGCACTCGACATCCCACGGGAGATGAAATTCATCATTGCCACTGCCGCGCCTGCCGGTTCCGATCTGGCTCTGGAAAGTCCAATCACCCACCCGCACGCGGACTTTATGTTGCATAATATCATCCGCAGCTTTTCGCGGATTATAATGATTATTTTTACCATCCTTATTTATCTTGGTTTTTAATCTGTGCGAATCTGTGTAATCTGTGGATAGGTTTTTATTTTCCACCGTCAATATCAATTCATACAATCCCGGCTCCAAATGACCTGTATCCCACACGCCGAGCAAGCCGATAATCACGGGTTTCCTGCCTTGGCTGATGGTTACTGTCTCTCCACCTGCCACCGGTCGATATGCCAGCACCCACCTCATTCGTTTCATCTTCTTTCGCGAAAATTGCTTTTTAATTCGCGTAATTGTTTTCACTATCCCAATCACATGCACATAACCGTTGACCAGGCTTCCATCACACGGACTCAAAATCATACAACCGTTGGTGCCTGTTGGTGTAGCTGTCGCCGTGGCAGTGATGGTGAAGCTAGCCATTGGCGATGCTGTTCCTGTGGGTGATGCTGTCGTTGTGGCTGAAGCTGTCGGCGTTCCTGTGAACGTCGCTGTGCCGGTTGTTGTGGCTGTGGCGGTAACTGTCGCCGTTGACGTCATGGTCGCGGTATCCGTGGTCGTCCATGTGGCTGTGCCGGTCGGAGTCCACGTGGCCGTAGCAGTTGATGTTTCCGTCGCGCTCGGCGTAGCTGTCCCTGTCACGGTTGCTGTAGCAGAAGGCGTTGCCGTATCGGTCGCTGTCCCGGTCGGTGTGTGTGTTGTTGTTGCTGTCGGACTAGCTGTCGCCGTAGTACTCGGTGTCACCGAAGCGGTTGGCGAGACAGTTGCCGTTGGTGTCGGCGTTGCAGTAGGGGTCGGTGTGGCTGTGGGTTCAACGATGAGGATTGTGACTGATTCAACCGTGCTGCTGTTACCCACATTGTCTACAGCATAGTAGGCCAGCGTGTGTTCGCCTAACCCCAGGTTGAACGGTGCCGGATTATAGGTCCAATCGCCCGCATCAAGAGACAGGGCTGTGGCTGACAGACCTGAATAATTATCCGTCGCTTCAAGAGAGAACACATCCTCCGGCAAAGCATTTATTTGTGAAATTGATCCTAAATTCGTATAATTTTTCATAAGTTGTAAATCAGGCGCTGTGTTGTCCATACGGAACACAGATGACCTAACAGCCATCGTATTCCCGGCCCCGTCCACACTCACGTAGTCCACAGCATACTCATCGTCCGCCTTCAGGGAGACTACCGTATTGCCCTCCGCGTCCCAGGAAAGATTAAACAGGAGCAACGGCCCACCTGAATACTGTCCAAAAGCTTCCATGGCTACCGGCGCATCCGCGGTTTGGCGCAGATAGTACAAAGTCCGGGCCACGCCGGCCGAAGCATCATTGACCAACGGGTCGATCTGATTCAGCCAGGGCATGCAATGAATGCTCACATAAGTATTGCCCAGGCTGTCGGGATAAGCGTCGTCATTAAAGTTGATTCGGGTGTCCGGCAGGGTCAGGTCAACCATGCTTTGATTGGACGTATTGACCACTTTATTGCCGGCCTGATCCGCCATATCGACTGCCAAATGGTAAATACCATCAGCCGCTGCACTGAAATCATCTTTGGTCCCGTCCCAAAGCAGCTGGGTTGAAATGGGCAGGTCCGCAGCACCACTGTCCAGAACCCTGACAACCTGGTCCGTTACATCCAAGACCCTTGCTGTATAGGTCACATAGGTGTGGAAATTGTCATCCAGGTTGATTGCAACCAATGCGCTGTCCAGCACTCCGTCGTTGTTGGGCGATATGATCTGCGGCGCAAACACGGCAGTTGCTGTCGGCGCGGTATTGTCCACATAAACAGTCCCGGATTGTTGCGCAACATTGTTCGCCCCATCGGCTACTGCCAGTGTGTATTGATACGCCCCTTCCGGCACCACATCGCCGTTGCCGTCCCTCGCGTCCCATACCTCGGTGTATGCCGTTCCCGTATTTTGCATCGCATCAACAATCTGTGAAATCATCTCTCCCATTCGTGTAATTCCAAGATTCACTCGAAGCGCTCCCTCGCTATCATCCCCAAGCTCATAGGCAATACTTGCCACATCCTGTACGCCATCCTGGTTCGGTGAAATCCATGCAGGCGCCACGGCACAGCTGACAATAACCGACGCTGCGACATCATTGGAAACCACAACCTCTCCGGAAGCATACTCACCCACATTCCCGGCCAAATCGGTCGGAATCAAAATATACGCATATGTCCCGGGTGCCGCAATTTCCAGGGTCATGGAATCGATGACGCCATTCCACTCAATAAATTGCTCTCCATTGTCTTTTGGCAATTGATTTGCAATTTGTGTCATTGTATTTCCATTGGCATCCAGAATCCACGCCGACACTGTGCATGATTCGTTTAATTCGAACTTAATTTGTGTAATTTTATTATTTGCAGATTCCGGACTAAACGGATTCGGATCAGCGCCAAGCACTGTCATGATTGGCAATGTATGGTCCACCACCATATCGCTCTCAACAGCATTCGTATTTCCCGCCTGGTCAACGGCTGACAATCGTAGTGTATACTGCCCTTCAGGCAGCACGGATGTATCCAACGTTCCCAATATAGTATCACTTACATTGTTTGTCCCCGAATTTATTTGTGTAATTTGATTTTGTGAATTCGCGTAATTTAGAATGTAATTACTTAGGTTGAGATCAAACACTGTTCCGCGAATCGTTGCAACGTCCCCAACCGGTGTGTTCCCGCCGGGTTCGCTGATCGTCAATTGCGGCGGATTATTGTCAATGTGCAAAGTTATCCGGTCATTGGCGCTGTGCCCCACCAGATCAACATGGCTTAATTCCAGGACATACTCTCCGTCCACATAATTCTCTGAATGAATCCGGAAGACATGCTCATTATCCAGCGGTCTTGCAGTGCCTGTTAGCGCCTGCGTAATCCCGTCTTTTTCAATCCCAAAATACGTTATTCCGGGGTGCGTCTCCGTAACCGTGCCAAAAACATCCACGTCCCCGTGCACATAATCCTGGTCTGTTGGCGCGTTAACCGTCACCACCGGCGCCTGGTTGTCGATTTCAACAGTCACCTCATCCACGCTTTCATTGCCGGCAGTGTCGTATCCCCGCAGCCGAATTCGTATCATTGCACTTGAATTCGTGTACTTCTCATTTGTATTCCATGAATAGATGACTTGATTATTGATTGCATCTGATATTTGTTCTTCACGCAGCACTTCCCACTCCAAGCCATCTGCGTTTATATAATCCAAAATATAGTTTTCAAGATCCGTCCCATTGATTGTGGCCCTGATGTCAACCGTTCCTGCAAGCAAAGGCGTCTCGCCAACAGTGCTTTGCGGACTCTCAATACTCACGATCGGCCCTTCCCGGTCAATGATGATGTCCGAAACCGTATCCGTACTTGTATTTCCGGCCAGGTCCGTGACAATCAACCGCAGTTCATAGGTCCCATCCGCCAAATTGGATGTATCCCATATCCCAAGCAAACCGTTCTCAATCTGTGTAAGCCCAGATTCAATCCGCGTCATCTGCGAATTTCCATCCGTGTAATCCAAAGTGTATTGGCCGAAATGTTCATCCGTGGCAGTTCCTGACACAGACACCATACCCACCACACCACCGTCTCCGGGTGCGGTAATGAGGGCTGTCGGCGCCTCATTGTCCAACACAAAACTCCTGGATACGAAAGTTTTATTGCCTGCCTCATCCTCGGCAACAATCCGCACGGAATACATCCCGTCCAATCCACTTGTATCCCCGCTCCATATGACCGCAGCCTGGGAAACATTGGTGTTTCCTGATGTCAGCAGCGTCCAGGCAGTGGGGGCTTGACCCTCACCATAGTCTAATGTCCAGGATATGAGATGAGGGTCGTCAATAATGGCTTCAACGGAAATTATTCCACCCAAAATATCCTGATCTCCAGGATGAGTGATCGCCACCATGGGCGCCTGATTGTCCACCACCACATCCGCAAAAGCATAGCTGGAATTCCCGGCCCCATCCATGACAAACAGTCCAACGCGATAATCCCCGTTCATGCCCTGGGTGTTGAACCAACACAGGTTTTCGCCGTCCTTCTGTATGCTCTCCTTTTTCAGCAACACCCAATCCGCATAATTCGTGTAATTGCTTTGTAAATTCGTGTAATTTAGATATCGTATTTCATAATAATTAAAGTTTTTATCTTTCGCCGTCCCGGACACAGCCACTGTGCCTTCCACAATTTGTGAAATTGGCATTTCAATTTGTGCAATTGGTTTTTCCAAATCAACCTCTATCGGCCCTACACGATATGCCTTCAACGCATTCCCGCCAATATCCGCGGTCGCCGTAAGGCTATAGTAATAATCTCCGGATTGTGCAATACCTCCGGCTGCCAAAGAACCGTCCCAGACCAAGGAATACCCGCCCGCATTGACATGTTCCAGATTAATTGCCAGAGATTGAACAACGCTGTTATCTATCCTTGTTCTTACATCCACATAATCCAATGTAATCCCTTGGGGAGCAGAATAATTGAGCGTGTACTCATCCTTATACCCGTCCCCATTGGGAGAAATCAGAGTATCCGCCTGCGGCTGCATCCGGATCACATAATCCGTATCATTGATCAGATTCAGAGTCACACTGGTTGTCGCCGAATTCCCTGCCACATCCCAGGCCGTCACTATCAGCGTGCCCTGTTCATTCATGCCTGCCGTATCCCAGATTCCCAACAATCCATTTTCAATTTGTAAATTTCCATTTCCAATTTGTGTCAGTGTGCTTCCATTCGTGTAATTGAGGCTATAATGATCAAAATGCGGGTCGGATACACTGCCCCATATCTCCACCACACCCGTAGCATTAATGGGTGTAATTGGATTTCCAATTTGTAAAATTTCAGTCTCATTAATTTGTGTCATTTGGATTGTTGGCGGCGTATTATCCACCATCACATGCCGGCTCTCCAGCATCCAGTTCCAGGCATCATCATACGCCCAGATCTTGGAGGAATAGGTGCCGTCCGGCACGATCACGCCCTGGTTGTTGTCACCCAGCCAGGTGTTGCTGTAATCCTCCTGTGCGGTCTTGGTCACGCCGTCTTCCAGGGTCTTGATCTCCAGGCTGTCAGCCAGGCGCACTGTGAAATCTCCGCACAAGCGGTCCTGGCCCGGGTCCTCATTTTCATCGGTCACAATATCTTCGATGATGATGTCGTTGTAATAGGTTCCGTCCGTGGCTGTGGGTGAAATGTGCCAGGCCGTGAATTCCACCCGGTTGGCATAAGGTTCAGACAGGCTGAACCCCGCGTCCTCGAATACATTGCGCGGCTGTCCCGACCCGTCAAAAGACACATAGGCTTCATCATTAAGCTTTTTAATCTCACCCACGGTCACAGTGCTAAAGGGCTGGTGCGTATTGCTGATAAAATCAATTTTATCCGGCAGGCCGCTGATCTCGTTCAAACCAATCTGGTGCTGGAAATAACTGGTAATGGTGTTGGTCACTTCTTCACCGGACTGAGGATCATAGAAATGCACAATCACACCCAGGACTTCATCTTTTATATCATCATTGTCAGTATTGGGAATGGGTTCAGGGTACACCAATTCACTGTAAACCACAGAGC